>Ga0307377_10000511_pt1 | contig 51139 bp, 33 predicted proteins | sample TR3MG_FD_202535 | JGI IMG/M metagenome (GOLD analysis project Ga0307377, IMG submission 202535) | Soil microbial communities from Risofladan, Vaasa, Finland - TR-3 | ecosystem: Environmental > Terrestrial > Soil > Coastal area > Acid sulfate soil | place: Finland: Risofladan, Vaasa | collected... | reverse complement strand
AGAGAAACCAAATCGGGTAACCAACAGCGATAAAGAAACCAAAAATGGCGACCAGGTGAATCAAAACCCAAGTAGCAAGAATAAAAGAGAGAATTTGAAAAAATAAAGTTATTCCCGGTAAAACCATTCTATTTTTCATTTTAACCCCTCTTACATCACATTTCAAGGGACTTTTCAAGAGCAAAATGTAAGCCAATTTACTGAACTTAGGTTAACTTTTGCTCAAAATTAAATAAAAAGCACGGCAGATCACTTTGCTTGTCCCCGCCACTAATTTTAGCTTAAGATGGGCCTCTCCCGACATCCTAGCCCTGAATTTTAGCTTAACCAAGCTATCACCTTTCCAGCTCAGCTTCACTCTCGACCAATCCCCGGCCAAGCAAATAACTCCTGGTTGCTCTGGTTTTATTTCTGCCCGAATGCCAAGCAAATCCTCAGCCAAAACTACTGCCTCCACTGCTAAGCGTTGGTAGTCAAACTCCAAATCTATCCGAACTGTTCCAGCCGGAACTTTAAATCTTTTAAGTTTAATTTGAAAAACTTCGTTTACCTGATACTGTCCCTGGTTCGGGCTAAGAAAAGAAAAAATCTTTATCCGGACAAAGAAAGCCAAAACAAAGGGTAAAAGAAAATATAATATCGGGGCTGACAGGAGAACCACGATAATTATTTGCAAAAGCAAACTCTCGGAAAGAGCTTTTTTGGCCTTTTTCACTAAGGAGATAAGGGAAAATTTTGGTCCCACCGGTAGTGGTGTTTGTGTCAATTTTTCTGTCGGCACCACTGATACAGTAGTAATCGGGGCACCGGGAACGGTCGTTACCGCCGGAGTTATCAGCAAAGTCAGTGTTGGTTTAGGAGTAATGGTAGGAGTAGTCGTAGGGCCAGGAGTGGGAGTGGAAGTGGGACCGGGGGTGGGAGTAGCCGTTGGCAAAGCAATCAGAGTGAAAGTCTTGGTTTGGCTGTTTTCACTCTGATACCCGGCATCGGTACCGGCCTTGGCATAAAGACTGTAAGTTCCGGCGGTTAAAGAACCGGTGCTGTAAAGGTATTCCCATGAGCCCAAGCTGCTAGCAGTGCTCTGGCCGGTGTCGCTATTGGAAAAAAAGAGATTAATTGTCGCCAGTGGCGCTGCCTCGCCGCCAATAGTCAAAGACTCCCCGGCCGTCAACGAGTCGGATGAGAGCTCAATCGTCGGCGGCAAAACAATATTGCTAATCGTCGTTTCCTGGCCTAAGGTCAGGTTTACCGAATAAGAAACAGTACTGGTCGCCCGGTTTTGGGAATCAGTCGCATAAATACTGACGGTTTTAATTCCACTCTCAAAATAAATCAGGCTTTTGGAAAAATTGCCGTCCCCATCTGCCTGAGTAGTCCCAACTACCGCCTCATCTTCCAAAAAAGTCACCTGGGCCCAAGGGCTGGTTAATCCGGAAAAAGTCAAAGTAGTCGTCCCGACATTAACGCTGACACTCAGAGACTCGGCAAAAACAGGAGCCAGAGTAAAAAACGGCAAACAGCAAGAGATAATTAATCCGAAAATTGCCTTGGGCTTTAACATCAACTCCATTTAAACATTTTTACCTGCCTGATAGGAGCACCCGAATGGCCAGTTTAAGCCGTTTGCGGCCGCGGATAACCAGCAAAAGAAGAATTAAGAAAACTATCAGTATCGGGATACCGATCCGATAAGGGAAGCCCCAAAAAACGGTTGAGCCAGTTAAAACCTTTCCCTGGGTCCCATAAGCCAAAGAAATTATCGCCTGGTAACGGCCGAAAAGCAGCTTTTTGTCCCAGAAAACCGAATTTTTCCTAATCGCTCCCGGGATAACGTTTTTCGGCTCGATTTCCAAAACCGCCACCTTTTGACCAAACAGATTAGTAACCGTCACTGTGCCCCGAGGTTTAAGGTGAACATTGCCTTGGTTTCTTAAGCGAAAAACCAGCTCCACCGGTCCATACTCTAAAAGTTTTCTCTGAGGACTAAAGCTTTCCAGATTAAGCTGTTCTGTTGTTTTCCCAGCTACTCTTAAAAGCACCAGGGTCGCCAACTCTTGGGCGACCGAAGCGCCGGTTTGTCTCATCTGGCCCTGGCCAGCAATCCGAAAAACAATCGAGCCAAAATGGCCCCCAGGCTCAGCGTTTAGAGGGGCATTAATCCAGAAAGTAAAAATTTTAATTCCTTGGGGGGAGATTTCCGTCTCCGTTGGAAAAACACTCATCCAGGAAGCTAAAGAAAACGAGCTGGCTTCTGCTGTTAAATCAACCGAGCCTTCTTCGCCGACGGCGGTAAAATTTCTTCGGTCTACCACCACCCTGATCGACTCATCCGAAAGATTCTGAACTTTAATGGTGTTACTAAGGCTGTCTCCAGGGTTGGCTGAAAGCTCAAAGGTGGGTGGAGAAACTGACAATCCAGCATAATCCAAGGCCCTAACTTTCGAAGCATTAATCAGTAAAAAAAGAACAGGCAGAAGCAAAAAGAAGCATCTTTTAAGTCTCATTTTTAACAATTGAAATAATTGCCTTGTATTCTACCACATTAAACCAGATTAATACGTTGGGGTAGCAGTATAGATAACGGTTGTCGTATAAGTACCTGCTTCGGTATTACCAGCAATTCCCACCTGATAACCAACTTTAGTCGCCTCGTTGGAAACCGGGCCGCCACTATAGGCAACTTCTTCATTAGAAGTAGCAAAACCGGCATATTCATTAGCACCAAATCTGTCGGCCCCGTCACCGGTAACATTAAGAGAGGTATCTTCGGTGGTATAACCAAAAGCTTCATTTCCCGCCACCGGGAAGGAAGTTGGAGAATCATTAGTCCCGGTATGATCGGTAATCGTGTCACTGGAGCCGTTGGTTAAAGTTTGGGAAAAATGAGTATAAACAGTATAACCACCGGAAGCGTTAGTGCTGACAGTTAGAGTATGGGCCGCTACCGCGTTGGCAGAAGAAGTGACCGTCCCCAGGGGAATCGTCGAGGTGGTAGTAGCAGCCGACACCGCCGCTCCATTAACACTCTGACCAACGGCTACCGAAGACAAAGCAAAGCTAAGCGAAGGGTCAACCGTCATCGAAACTGACTGGCCGGTAGTCCAGATAAAGGAGGCTGTCCCGCTGTCAACTAAGCTTGATTCACAGTCCTGGTTCCCATAGCTATAAAGAAGCAAAACATAGCTGGTGTCAGCCGTAGAACCGTTATAAACCCCGTCAAGATTGACCAATCTGTCAGTCGAGGAGCTTGGTGTCCCGCCAGTAGCATCATAAATCTTCACCACTCCGTTAGTATTGTCATCAAGAGTCCAACCGCTTATCCCGGTAACAAAGTTAGAGCTGGCTGCGACAGCAACTCCCGTCGTCCCAATCCCGGTCGGCGGAGCAGTGTTACCAACTGCCGTCCCAAAAACTAACTTGACACACTTGACGGTCGAAGTGGTAGTTACATTATCAAACGAAGCGGTGTAACCAACTCCGGCGGTACTGGGCCGGGAATCGCTTAAAGTAATGGTTCCTCCACCCAAAGGAGCCGCTCTGGCCTCTTTAATAATCTTGGCCCCAAACAAACCGATTGTTAACAGAAATAAAGCAGGAAGGACTAACTTTGAAAGTTTGCTCATCATTCTATCTGAGTTTTTCCCAGCAAAACTTTAACAGCTAAAGAAAACCTCTTTCTTGCCATTGTGATAAAAAATAACAATATTGTCAAGATAACAAAACCGCTCAAAATGGGCACAAACGGTATGATCCAAAAACTAAAAATCTCACTTTTAATGTCTTTTTTCTCACTGCCGTAAAAAACTTCCGCCTGGGCTTTAAATTTACCGAAAAGAATTCTTTCGGGCCAGGAAAACTGAAACTCCCGGATAGTTTGGGGCAAAACCGTGGCCGGCTTAAGGCTCAAATTCGCCTTCTCCCTCCCCCGCCAGTCATAAATCCTAACCCTCCCTTGGGGCAAAAGGTGCAAATTCCCCTGGTTTTCTAAGCTTAGTTTAAATTCAATTGGCCCAAATTGTTGAAATTTCTGGACAGAAAAATCTTTAATCACTGCCTTCTCCACCATTTCCCCCCTGACAATAAAAAAGCCTAAAACCCCTACCCGGGAAAGATTGTAAGCCGTTCGGGCAGAAATTGCCTCCTGAGGGAGTAAGGGCTGGAAGAAAATGGTCGCGTAGTGCCCGCCCGGTTCGGCCGCTTTAGACGGATTAATAATAATCTTTATCTCCCGGACCTCCTGGGGCTGCAAAATTAAATCCGCCGGCTCTAAAGTAATCCAGGAAGAAGCGTTAAAAATCTCCCCCACCTCTCCCATTACTTCCTCTCGAACTAAAAATTCCCGGCTAAAGCCTTTAACCGGCAGAGGAAAATTAGTAATGTTAAAAATTTTTATGCTTATTTCTTTGGCTTCACCCGGAGTCAAAACCTCTTCAACAATCGCCGGGCTGACACCGAGAGCAGATTGAGGAGGAAGCTCTTGGGCCTGGGCAAAGTCCGGAAACCCCCCAAAAAGCCAGAAAAGAAAAAGGTAAAGAATAAAAATCTTTTTCATTTTCCCCCCTAGTATAACGCCGTTGCCGTATAGATGATAGTCGTCGCATAGGTCGAGGCGGCCTGAGTTTCCCCGACCTTGATCTTGCTGGTAATCGCAAACTCTTCATTGTTAATTGGACTGCCGGAAACACTGTCCGTGTGATCGGCAATAATGTCCCCTGCTCCGACTAAAGAATAAGGAGCGTAAAGGGTTCCTCCCCCGAATTTATCCGATCCCTGGATAGTGGTATCCGACGAAGTGTAGCCAAAGCCGACGTTTCCCGCCCCCCAGCTGGCCGGCGACTCATAACTTCCCCCGTCAAAAAGCGGTACCGTATCATCCGGATTGGCGGCCGAGGTCAGCAAGCTTGACAAATAGGCCCAAATAAGATAGCCGCCGTAAGCATTGGTCGAGGTAGTCAAAGTGGTATTTTTTGTATCAGTGTAGCTATTACCGACTCCCAGATTACTAAAGGTTTGCACCGCCGGACTAACACTGAAGCTCAGGGTCGGAGCAATCTGAACCCCGTCGGAATAGACAGCGGCAGTATTGCCGGCCAAATCGGTTATCCGGACATTGAAGAAATAGATATTTGAGGTCTGCAAAGACAAACCGGTGGCCGAAGCCGAATTACCGGTGCCAATATTGGTCCAGACCTTAACATCAGTGGTTCCGGCAGTGGTCCCAATTGAATATTCATAATAGCTCAATCCTGAAACTTGTGCATCAAAGCCACTCCAATTGGCCGACAGCTCCGAAAGCGAGCCGTCGTTAAAGTCCTTATCCACCCCCTCCTCCGAACCGTCATAAACCGTCCCTCCAGTCGGCGGGCTGGTGTCAACCCCAAAGTCCTGGGTCACCCCGTCGCCAAAAGCGACCCAGGAAGAATAAGCGTTAGCCGCATCCTTAACCCTTACCTGCCAGTGATACCCTTCCTCGGAAAGTCCGGAAATAGTGACCGAGAGGCTAAGCGGACTACCGGAATAAGCTGTTCCTCCGGAACAAGCGTCTTCGGTATCGGAAAAAGCCGTCCCAATAAAGTCTTTCTCATAACATAAATACAAGGTATCCGAACTGTCCGGATCGCTGACCGTCGCCCCCACCTTGACTGAGTCCACATTAACCCAGGTCCCAGCCGTAATAATCGAATTATCAGTTTTTAGTTGCCCTAGGTTTGAAGGGTTATTAGGGTTCTGGTTTGCCCCTCCACAAGCACCAGCATAAATAGTCCAATTGGTATTGCCCTCATTATCCTTAGTTGAATTATTGGCCGTCAAAGCCACAATTGCATTTGAATCCTCAACATCGGCATAATCAACATCCGCCGTCCCGGTAACCTTAATATCCCATTGATCGCCGTCGGTAGTCGAATCTAGAAAGACCCGGCCGTCACTGCAATTTGTTCCTTGTATATAAAAGCTTCCCCCCACTCCGGTCATTTCCGTTTCGTCAAACTTCATCTGTTTGCCAGCCGTCGTCACAAAAAGGTTATAAAAAGGCTGGGTCGAACCGACTCCCCCGTACCAAATATTGGAAGTTCGGGTATTGTCATCAAAAGTAACTGTCCCCGAATTGGCGGCAAAGGTGCCGTTATTGGTAAAGTTGCCGGAAATAGTAAAGTTGCTGGTTGAAGAAGCGGACATCACCCCGCTGTCGCCGATGGCCACATCTCCGTTAATGTCAAAATCCCGGTCATTGGTTTCCAGATCTAAGGTGGTCACGAAAGAATCGCTGCTTTGACTAACCGTCATTGTCCCCCCGACACTGATATTGCCTAATCCCCCGCTGTTGGCAGTAATCGTCACCGACCTGTCCTGACTTGCCCCAGAATCTAAAACATTCCAGTAAATATCATTATTAGTATCATCGAAAAACAAATAGTCCAGATATTCAGAATTATGGAAATTATTAGAGCTATAACGTAAACTTGGAGCTTGGTAATCAACGCCGGTCCCAGGAGTCTCTAAAACCATTTCTCCAGCCCAGGTTTCGGCGTCAATATCATAGGCATTATATACGACTTTGCTATCGGTACTATCATCTTGATAAAGCATAAAAACAGTGCTTTCCACCACGGCAATACTCGGATAATTACCCTGATTGGCGGTATTCCCAATTCCAATTGTCCAGCCGCTGTCCCAGCCACTGGCGACATCGTGATGAGCCAAAACCGGAACAGAAGAAGAATCAATATACCCCAGCCAGGTATCGCCGTCGGAGGCTATTCCCACCGAAGGATAATAAGCTCCTATCGCATCCAGTATCTCCGTATCAACATCATGGACTGTAAAATCAGAAGCTTGAGTAGGGTTATTAGTGCTGGAACCGGCAATCGTCAAGTCATCATCAGTCGAATTCTCGTAAACGATTACCGGATTATTGCTTTCATCGATTGCGACCACTCCTCCGTTCGCATTAACAGCCTCTATCGTAATTGCAGACCCTTTCCAGCTGCCACCAACGCGGTTGTTATATACAACAGCCGAAGAAGTACTTCCGGCAATATGAGGAACATTGTTATCATCTATCGCAATCGTCGGCCTACCATTAAGTTCAACCGTTTCCCCAATTCCATAACTGTCAGTCGCGGTACTGAAAGTAAAATATTCTTTTTCCGATGACATACTATCAAAGGGATAAATAAGATGAAGGGTGTCAGAGGAATCAATTGCCACTCCAATCGGCATATTGAAATAACAATCTCTCGAACTACCTGAATCTTGCTCTGCCCAAGATGACCCATCAGTGGACTTTTTAACTACAGTTTTCCCGCCAGAAGAACAAGTAATAACATAAAGAACGCCGGCAGATGTCTGAACAATGTGTCTTCCTTCTGGTTGAAAAGTATCTGAAGCATTGTCCTCCACTAATACCGGGCCAGTCGATCTGGTTACATTGGGTGTTGAGTTTGAAAAAATTAGATCATTAAAGGTCCAGTTGTTGCTGCCGGTGGTGGTGCCGATACCGACACTGGCGGTTGCTCGATGGTCAAAGGTGCCTCCGGTCAGGTTAATTGTTCCTCCGCCTTTAGCATTACCATTAACCATAATTGTCCCGGTTCCGGTTCCTGATAAAGTGCCGCTAGTATTAACTATCAAATCACCGGTAATTTCTACGTCCGGATTGTTAGTGGTCGTGCTCACCGCGACCGCATTGGTTCCGTTACCAATAGTTAAATTATTCGCTCCCACTGTCTGGCCGACCCCGGTTCCTAAAGTATAGGTCGGACTACCCCCGCCAGGAGAAAGCTCTAAATGATTAAAGGTTATCCCATTGATATTCGTCGCTCCCTGACCAGTAAATTTAATAGTTGAAGTGGAAGGCATAAAAACGCCGTTAATCACTAACGGAGTTCCTGTCCCTTTAAGGGTCAAAGTCTGGGAACTAACATCCAGAGTACCATTGGTAACTGTCAGGGTATCATCAACTACAGTCGCATCCTGGAACGTCCATCCACCATCGGAATTATCAAACTCCAAATTGTTAAAAGCAGAACCATTGGTGGTAATGGTTTCCCCAGTAATTCCAGCATCAAAGGTGACCGTGCCCGAATTAGCAGTAAAGGTACCGTTATTAGTAAAATTGCCGGCAATGGTAAAAGAATTACTGGAGTTGGCAATGAAAGTATTATTCTCTTTAATGGTTAGATTTCCATCAACGTCCAAAATAGTTGAGTTGATTGAGGCATTAACCGTTGTTGGTGTATCACTAATATCATAGTCAGAATAGTCAGAGGCACTTACTGTCGGTTCGGTTGAAACAAGATAACGTGCCTTAACATAATCAAAATCAGCATTTATTTCTCCAGGATAAATACTGCCTCCATTAAAACCGCCAATGGCGTAATAATTAGTTCCCCCAGAACCAACGTATGCCCAAGACTGAACTTGGGTCCAGGAAGTCCCATTTGCAGAATGAAATATGGTAAAGGTACTCCCAATTTTAGTCACCTTGAGATAAGTAGTCGTAGCCGTCTGGCCCGACCAAACCTCTGAAAGATCGGCATTATCGATGTTGACTGCCCAAGCCTGTTGGTTGGGACTTTGATCTCCTCGATACCCCCGATATGTTCCAATATAATTTGTATCATTCTGATAGTTTAAGAGGGCGGCCCGCTGATAATTACCAGTCGGACTATAATCAACTTTAGTGGTTAGCTCATAAGCACCATCCGCTGGCCGAGTAAGAATATTTTCGGCCGTACTTGAATATAGCTCCTGATCATTCTGGGTGATAATCCTCATATAACCAGGCCGAGCCGACAAAGACCAGTAATTTGGGTCCTCTCTTACCCAGGACCAGGCAGCATCTTTAGTTTCATTAAAATCATCATAAACACTATAGACTTCAGCTTTGCCAGTCGGGGGGGTACCGGCTCCAGAATTACCATAAAAAAGGTAATAGTTAGTATCGTCGTTGCCTCCAGAAATTACGGCCTGGGTTTTAAACCAAACCTCGACACTGTCTGAAGAGAATGTCACTAAATCACGGTTAAGCTCTGTCCAAATTCCATCGCTATAATAAACCACTCTAAAGTCGTTACCGTTAGAAAGGGAGGCATTGTAAATTTGGGAAGCAGTATCTCCGGAAGCGGTATATTTAACCGAATATCCGGCAGAAATTCCGTTACCAACGGCAGCAGAAATTGTCAGGGTCCGACGATACTGATAATTCTGACCCCACCATAATGTTCTTCCCCCCATGGATAAATCATTAACAACAGCCACAGTACCTTCTCCAAAGGTATGCGGATTAGATCCCCCTGGTTTTACCTCAAGATTATAAAAATTTAAGGCAGAAATGGTAGTTGACATGTCAGAAGTAAAACTAACAGTTGACGTTCCTTTATTAAAAGTCCCATTATTGCAAAGAGGCATAACCGTTCCCGGGTCCGCAGTACAGGTAGTACTGGTTCCTGATCCGGCTATATTAACCGTGTTCGACCCGGCATTAAAGGTCCCACCGATACCTAAAGAAGGAGCGATAATATTGCCACCGGGAGTATAGGTCTTGTCTGAGGCTATCACTAGCTTATTGCCGGCGCTAACCGTCAAAACTCCGCTGGTAACCGTAAATTTGATATCTGCATCATTACCCCCGTCATACTTATCAAGATTGGTATTGGTTATCGGGCCGTTATCTAGATGAGTCAGATATATCCGGTTCTGGTAAAGAGGTAAACTGCTGATATCAAGCGGAGGATTTGCCGCTTTCGTTACCGTCGTTGCATAAATTGACCCGCCGTCAATATAAACCGTCACCACATCTGAACCGCCAACAATAACATTGCTAACGCTGTAGGAACCTTGATTATCGGAACAAATACCGGTATAGCCGACGCCCAGCCCGTTTATTTTTACCCGGACGGTTTTGCTGTTTCCGCCGGAGCAATCATAGGCTGAGCCGGTTTCATTAGTGTAAATATTGCCGGAAACGGTAATCGTTGTCGGACTGTATTTGGCTAAAATTATATCCCGGTAAGCCGGCAGAGAACCAGCTGAGCCAATAGTATAAGTAACATTATGGGTATGGTTGGCAATGGCCGAAGTATAAGTTCCGCTATTTCCCATATTAGCCACATTTGGTCCACCGGAGGCAGATTGGATGGTGACCGAACCGCCATGGTTATGATCTGCAGCCGAACCGCCGGTATTACCGATACCTGAAGACGCTCCGACCAAAAACCGGTTAACATAAGGGTCGGTATCGGATACCTGCTCCCAACCCGAAGGCAGACTGCTGTTGTCAAAAAAGGCCAGCAAGCCGACTGGCAGAGTGGTATTGTCCCCGGAAGAATTATAGGCAAAAACGACATTAACATAAGGCGGCTGGTTGTTAACTGAGCTGGTCGACCCGGAAATGGTATGGCTATGGTTATTGGCGCACTCTCCATTCTTCCCGGTATCGGTTAAATCAGAACTATAAGTGCTGGAGGTGACAGACACTGAATGGGAATGGGCTTGGGTCCCTCCGGTCAAGTTATCCCCATTTGCCCTCAAATAAAGACCGTCCAATGCTGAATAACGGGTCCAGTCCGAAGGCAAACTGGTAGTATCAAAAATACCAATCACGTTTGGCGGAATTACCGAAGGATTGCTGGCTTTAATCATTTCCAGGTTCTTAAAAGGAGGCCGCAAATCCCCGCTGCCGATTACCAGCCCGTCTGTCCAGGTATGAGCATGGGACTGGCTAATGACTCTAATTCCTCCCGTTTCTCCTTTTGCAGTTCCGACAGCGGCATCAGTTTGGCTGGAAAAGGCAAAGCTGTGCTGGGTCCCGTTATGGGAATCATAACCGGCCGTCGCCCCTCCATAAGTGTTGGCGGCCCGAGGAAAGACAGCATACATTGGGTCGGTACTGGCGCAGGAGATACAGGCCCAGCCGTCTGGAATTGGATCGTTAGCCGTATCCCAAAGCAAAATAACGTCATTTTGGTCATCCACTGCTACTTGCCACTGTCTTTGCTCTTCAAAAACAGTTTCGTATTTCGTGCTTCGGATTTCGGATTTAAATCTAAGTGGTCCTAATAAATAAAACTGGGGTGAAATATCAGGTGCATCAAAGCGATAGCCAAAACTGACCTCTTCTCCCTTTTTGAATGATAATTCCCAGGAGATTATTTGTGAGTCATCTTTTACCTCTACTTTCTCATATGAGAGAACCTCTTCCGTCGGCATAATCTCAAACCCTGCGGGAACAATTTCTTCGACTATTCCTTCAAAATCTTCATAGGCTTGTAAATTAAATCTCACAGGATATTGCTCCGGCGGGAAAATTCTTGTTGGGCCCTTCCTTTCAACATCAAACAAAACCTCTTTGCGGACTGCAAAAGAATCTTCAATTGTGTGCGTCCCATTTTTGGTCTTTGCGGTCAGCTCAAGGCCGTATTCACCCAAATCCTCTGGGTAAAAGAATGCTTCGTAATCAGGATTTTGTGTATATCCATGTTGCTGGCACTCCGGATTAACCAGAATCTTCCCGTTTTCAGTCGAAAGAATTTCTTCAGTACTATCGGGTTTGATTATTTTTAATTCCAAATCGGCATCACAGACCATCGTCCCCCTCTCGTCTAAAACCGCCAACGAAAATTCTGTCTGGTCGCCCGGCAAATAAATTGATTTGTTGGTATTGATGGCCAAAACTCCCCAACTAAAGTCCTGGTTTAACAAAATTTCCCCATCAATGGAAACTTCAAGCCGGTATTTTCCCGGCGCTGACCCTTCAGGCAGTTTGACTGTTAATTTACCCAAATCTTCTTCAACCGTTGCCTCTATCTTTTTCCCCTGGCGGTCAAAAACTTCAACTGCCAGCTCCGCCGACTGATATTCTCCAATCATGATTTCTATTAGCTGACCGGCCTTAAAATCTTTTCTAGCCAAACTGGGCCTGAGCCCCAAGTCTGATATCTGGACAATCGGCTCACCGGCAACCACTTCGGTTCCTTCCATTCCCGGAATCAAAAGCTCCTGGCCTAAAACTGGCAAGACTGGAGTCAGCGGCGACATCACCAGGTTTAAGCTCAAAATAAATGACAATATTTTTCTAGGCGACTTCATTTTATTCCCATGAGCTTAAAAGCTCATCGACTATCTCCTTTAACTCGCTTAGAGAAACAATTTTTAAATTCAACTTCCAACGCAATCCCCGGCCAATTTCACCTTGACCGCAGGGAATCAAAAGCGGCTGGTTGTTGATTTTTTGTCTCGCCAGTGAAGAAAAAAGCCCTCCCAAAGCTTTTCCGGTTATCCCCATGCTCTCGCCTGCCGGCGAAGAAGAAACCAAACCGCTCTTACTGCGGCTTAATATTGCCAATGCCCGCAGCTGGTTGCGGCTTAAGCGGCGGAGCTTGCTCTCAATTGGCCTCAACTCTTTCTCCCTTCCACATAGGTCAAACCCCTAAGGGGCTTATATTCAGTCTAGAAGGTTTTTAACATGCATGTCAAGAACTAAATGTATTACTTGCCATACATGCACTTTTAAAAATAAATTTCATAAACAATTAAGGGCCTACGGAAGATTTAAACGCTTAAAAAAGCCTTGTAAGCCTCAAAGCAGGCGTAAAGGTCTATTTTTGAGCTGATTTCAAAAGGAGAATGCATTGAGAGTATCGGTGGCCCGGCATCAACCACATCCATATTATAGCGAGCCAAAAACATAGCAATTGTTCCCCCACCGCCCAAGTCCACTTTCCCTAATCCGCCTGTTTGCCACAAAATATTATTCTGATTAAAAATCTTTCTTATTTCTGCCAAATACTCGGCCGAAGCTTCGCTCGTCCCTGACTTGCCCTTTCTGCCGGTGTATTTCTCCAAAACGATTCCCGCTCCCAGCCGGGCTGTATTTTTGGAGTCAAAAACATCTTTATAATCAGGGTCAAAAGCGACCGTCACATCAGCAGACAAAGCCTTGGTTTGCGAAAGACAGTCCCTGAGCAAATTTTCATTATGGGTGCCAGTCTCCAAATAAAGCATCTCAGAAATAAAATCAGGAATAAAATTGGATAGAGCCCCAGTATTAGACTCACTCCCAGTTTCTTCTTTATCAACAAACACTATCACAATAGAACTTTCTGGCTCATTGATTGCTTGTAGAGCCTTAAATGCGCTAAAGGCGCAAATCCGGTCGTCCTGGCCATAGCCGCCAACCATCGAGGCATCAAAGCCCAAATCTCGAGCTGGACCGGCGGGTACAATCTCCAAGTCCGCACTGACCAAATCCTCTTCCACAATTCCGTATTTTTTATTCAACAACTCAAGAGTCCCCATCTTTACCGTGTTTTTTTCGTCCTGTTTTGAGTTTTGTCCGCCAACTGGCGGATTGAGTTTTGAGCTCATAATCGGTTCAGAACCGATTATGACATTCATCTCCTCTCCCTCAACCGCCTCCTCCAGCTTTTTCTCCAACTGTTTTTTGGATAGATGGGGCAACAAATCAGTAATCGTCAAAACCGGTTCCTGGGGCTTTTCTCCCATTAGCACTGAAACTTGCTTGCCGCTAGCTAATACCACCAACCCGTGGATTGCCAAAGGCAGAGCTGGCCATTGGTATTTTTTAATTCCGCCGTAATACTGGGTTTTTAACCAAGCGAGTTTCTCTTCTTCATATAAAGGCTTAAGCTTTAAATCAATCCGGGGAGAGTCAACATGAGCCAAAATCATCTTAATCCCCTGGCTCATCGGCCTTTTCCCAAAAACGCCTAAAATAACACTTTTGCCGCGATTAACTCCATAGACCTTTTTGGCTTTCTCTCTGGCTTTTTTTGGACTTGGTCCAATACCCTCAAAGGAAGCAAAACCAGCTTTTTCTGCTTGCTTTAGCACCCACTCGACTACCTCGCGCTCGGTTTTGTTCTCGGAGATAAAGCTTTTGTAGTCTTCGGCAAACTTAAAGGCTTTATTAATCCGGCTTTTGTTCCAGACTTCAAAACCAAATTTTTTCTTAAAAGTTAAATCCATATTTTAGCCCTCCAGCAAGGGCAAAAATTTCTCTTTATCTTCAAAAGGACCAATAATGGCTAAATTGCGCTTCTCGGGCTTAAAAAGCCGCTCGGCTACTTTCTGAACGTCATCAAGGGTCACTTTATCAATCTTGGCAAAAGCCTCACTTGGGGTTTCTACTCTTCCTTTCAAAAGTTCTCTCTCGGCATACCAACCAGCGGTTGCACGGCTGTTTTCTAAACTTAAAGTGGTTCGGCCTTTAATAAACTCCTTGGCTTTGTCCAACTCTTTTTTGCTGACATCTTTATTCTTCAGCTTTCCAAATTCCTCCAAAATCACTTTTATGGCTTCATCAATTTTGTTTAAGTTCAAGCCGGCTCTGGCGGCTACCAAACCCGTATCACTGTAATAGTCAGTCGTCGCTGTCACATAGTAAGCCAAACCTCTTCTTTCGCGGACTTGAATAAAAAGCCGGCTGCTCATGCCGCCACCCAAAATCGCGCTTAAAACATCCAAGGCTTCTTTATCCGGATCAAAAAAAGTAAAAGCGGGAAAACCTAAATACAAATGAGCCTGGTCAGTCTTTTTAAACTCTACTTTTACCCGCGGTTTTTTTTGTTCCTCCTCAAAGGGGACAAATTCCTCTTTTTTACCTCGAGCAAAAGGGCCAAAAAACTTCTCTGCTAAGGCTTTAATTTCCTTTAGCTTAGTATTGCCAGCCACCACCAAAACCATATCGCTTCCCTGGTAAAAGCGTTTACCATAATCCAAAAAGTCTTGGCGCTGAATAGCAGCAACCGTTTTTTTGGTTCCCGTCGTTAACCAACCCAAAGGCGAGCCATCAAACATCAACTGATAAAAAACATCATCAATTTTATACATTGGCGTGTCTTCATACATGTTAATTTCTTCAATAATCGCTCCCCGCTCACGTTCAATCTCTTCTTTTAAAAACAAAGAATTTTGTAAAGTATCGCTTAAAACATCAAAAGCTAAGGGCAGATGTTCACTGTTTACCTTGATATAATAGCCAGTGTAGTTTTTGCCAGTAAAGGCATTATTCTCTCCCCCAACCGAGTCAACCGCCGAGGAAATGTCAAAAGTGGTTGGTCGCTTTTTGGTCCCTTTAAAAATCATATGCTCCAAAAAATGAGAAAGACCGGCCTTGTTTTCTTGCTCGTAACGACTGCCGGCGCCAACCAAAACCAAAACCGTTGCCGAAGAAATCCCTGGCAAAGGCACATTAATTACTCTCAAACTGTTAGGCAGTTCAAAACGAGTATAGTCAGAAAGCATAGAGCTAATTTTATCACTCCAGGCCTTAAACTTCCAGCTCTTTAGGGCTAACCGGCCCCGCCTCCACCCCCACCACCCCCACCACCGCCGCCACCGGAAAAGCCGCCGCTGGAACCAACGCCGTGGGCACCAAAAGAAGAAAAGGATGAAGCCAGTGAAGAAACACTCGAAGAAAGCCCGTCGAAAGAGCTCAAACCTCCTCTGCCAAAAGCAGCGCTACCAAAGTATAAGCCAGAACTAGTGGCCTGGGCCGCAGAAAAGCTTATCGGTAACTGGGAAAGTGCCTTAAGGGAAACTCCCAAAGCCGCTCCGTAAACCAAGTACTTCTCCCATAAGATAACTGAATCCAAAGGATAGTTTTTAGTCACCGAATAATCTTTCAAATAGCGCTTAAAAGCTAGCCAAGAAGCCAGCTCCAAATCCCCCAAATGGGTCTTTTTCTCAATATATGAAACTAGGATAAAGAAAAATATTCCACAAAGGAGAGAGAAAATAAAGCCGGCCAAATAAATCGCCGGCAGCCGAGAATCAATTGTAGTCGTAAGATAAGCTCCTAGAAAAGAAAACCCTCCCAGTAAAAAAATTGCCACTCCTCTTTTGACTAACCGATGATGCTCTTGATGAGATTCTAAAGAAAGCAGCCCTCTTTTTCTCAAATCCTCCATCGCTTCTCTCTGCCAGTCTTTCCAAAACTCTTGGGTTGCCTGGGGGAATTTTTTAGGGAAGCTTTTTATTTCGGAAAAGCTAATCACCCGCCAATCGGCCTTAAAAGTGTTGTTTTCTTGCTCTGCTGGCTCAAAGACAAAAAGATATCTTAACAACTTGCTTTCGTAATAATTTAATTTTTCTTGGTCAAGTTTTTCTCTGTCCAAATGCAAATAGCCTTCTGGCTCCCGAGGGAAAATTCCCAAAAAAGGCCGTTTCTTTTCCATTTCAATTCTCAGCACCTTCCGACGGCAAAGTTCAAGAATGGTGGCAACAATGGAGTTTTTTGTCGCCTTAAAGCGATTGTTCACCAGGGCATCTACCAAAGCTGGCTCCAAGTCCGAAGGTGGCTCATGGAGCTTGCCGGAAAGGTTTATCGCCGGCAAAGGATTATCCTTACCCACAGCCAGCCACTTAACAAAACCAGAAACCAAAATAGCCAGGGAAGCCAAAATAATCAAAAAAGGCAGCCCAAAAAGTGCTTGACGCCACTGATTACTAACTCTGGCTTTATTAGCATAACCTTTTTCTTCTGTTAAGATTTTATTTAAACTCGAGCCCCCTTTACCCGCCATTGTAAAAGCCGGGTTTTTAGGAAAGAGTACCCTGATTTCAAAAAACTTCTTTGCCGCTAAATTATCGGCAGAAAAATTAATTTCCCGATTGCTAACAATGCTGATTTTGCCATTTAAGGGACCGTGACCAAAAGCCCAAATCTGATTATCCGGTTGGGCTCCGGGCAGAAAAATCTTGGCCGTTACTTTTTCGGTCGGTTTAACCCATTCATCACCAATTAACTGCCAATAAAACTCGGCAATATCCTCATGATTGGTAAGGGCATTTTCAATCCGATACTTTAGGGTAAAAGTTTTGCTCTCGAAGTTGGCTCGATAATAAGCCTTAAAATATAATTTTTTATTATCCAGAGTGAATTGGAAATTGCCGGCTGAGGAAGAATTTGACTCAATATATTTTTGTCCAGCCTCCCAAAGTTCAAAGTTGCTTATTCTATAAGGCTCTCTCCTTCCCCCGCTCTTGATATCGTTTGGGACTAGATTAATCCATTCGTCAATCCAGGAAAAAGAACCGTCAAATCGATAAGTTCTGGTTTCAATTACTTGAGCAGAACCGTCCTGGTTCAGCTGGACGACAAAATCCGCTGATTTTATCGAATAGTCTTTGGCAAAAGCCGTCTCCCCTTTGGCCAAAAAAACGAGCAGAGCGGCCAGTATCGTCCAAAAAACTTTCTTTAACATTTTTAAAGCTACATTCTTGCCAACGGCTCAATTCCCAAAAGAGTCAGGCCATTTTTCAAGACTTGGCCAACTGAAGCAGTCATTAGCAATCTAAATTCTTGAGTGCTACTACCAATGATTTTGCGCCTATCATAGAACAAATTGAACTTTTGGGCTAAGTCAAAAAGAAAATTGCAAAGCAAGTTAGGAGAAAAACTCTCTGCCGCCTCGCAAATCACTTCCGGAAACCGATAAATTGTTCTTAGCAAAACCTTTTCTTCTAAAGATAAATTTAATCCTTCAAGCTTTTGAGCTTTGAGCTTTGAGCTTTGAGCTTTGAGCAGCACGCTCTGCGTGCGCGCATAAGTATATTGCAAATAAGGGCCGCTGTTGCCTTGGAGGGCCAGGCTTTCATTAAAATCAAAAAAGATAGTCGTTCCCCGGGCATATTTCAAAAGACTGTATTTGATTGCTCCTAAGGCGACTTTCTCAGTAATTCCTTCTATCTCTTTCTTTCCCAGTTGATCAGCCAAACCCCTTTTGGCCGCTTTAATGATTTTTAAAGCCCGAGACTGCAACTCGTCAAGTATTTCATCAGCTTTAACCACATCGCCTCGTCTGGTGGCCATTTTTCCACCGCCTTTGAAGTTAATAAGAGCATAAGAAAAATGCAAAAGTTTATTTTTATCAATAATTCTCAGTTGGTCAACAATGGCAAAAAGCTGCTTAAAATAGAGTGTTTGTTCGGCGCCAATATCCCAAATGTATAAGTCTGAAGGAAATTTTTCCTTTTTTCGCCGGGTTAAGGCCAAATCTTGAGTGATATATAGACTAGTGCCGTCACTTTTGACGATTACGGTATCTGGCAAACCCAATCTCTCCAGGCTACTAACAATCGCTCCTTTACTTTTCCTAAAAACGCCTTTTTTCAAGCCTTCTTTAACAATTTCCTTCCCTTCTTGCCAATGGTCAGATTCATACCAGACCCAATCATGACGGCTACCAATCCGCTCATAAGTCTGGCGATAGCCTTCTTCCACCCAATCCAGCAGCTGGCGCCAAAGCTCCCGAACTGCTTTTTCTTCTTTTTCCCAGGCAATCAAAATTTCTTCTACCTGTTTTTTAACTTCAGCCGAGGCCCCATAAGCTCGAGAACCCAAAACATACCAAACCAAATTAGCATGATCAGGTTTTAAAGCCAACTCTTCTGGCTGCCACCATCCCTTTTTGTTTCCCCTCCACTCCTGCAACAGCTTTTTCCAGTCTGCTTTCCGACTAGTCTCCTCTATTTTCTCTTCTTCAACCTCTTTAAAATCCTCAATTTCTTTTTTGGCCAAAGTCCTTTTTTGAGCAAAAACTAGATAGCCCCAGATGGCCCGGGAAATATGAACTCCCCGGTCATTAACAATCTCATCTAAAGTTACTTTAGCTCCAGAAAAAGAGAGAATTTGGTCCATTGACATCCCTAAAAAGTTGTTGCGTAAATGGCCGAGCATAATCGTAGTTTGAGGATTGGGACTGGTATGCTCCAGCAAAATCTTTTTTCCTTTTAAAAGGTTCGAAGAGCCATATTTGTTAGCTTGTCTTAGCACTCTTTGAGTCTCTGTGCTAAGAGCCTCGATTTTAAGCCATATATTGATAAAACCCGGTCCAGCAACTTCCACTTTCTCAACCGACTTTGGCCAGCCCATTTCCTGCCAAGCCTCAACAATCTCTTCTGCCAAATCCCTTGGCTTTTTACTCAAGCTCTTAGCAGCTACTAAAGCAACACTGGTAGCATAATCTCCATGCATCAGCTCGGCCGGATGCTCCAGCTTGACTTCAGCTTTTATCTCTAGTTTTTTTAAAACTGTCTCTAGGCTCTTTTTTATTTCTTCAGCAAACATAAAGCTATTATAACTCTAAAATAGGCTCCTTTAGCATCAAAATTTTGCTTTTAATTTTTCCTCCGAGAAATCCTTTCACCAAATTTTCGGTTTGTTCAAGAGCTTTTCTAAGTTTCTCCTCCGTTACTGCTGGCAGTGCCTCCAGAACCAAAATAGCATTCTTGGTCTTCCTTTCAATCTTAGTCCGTTCTCCTTCCCGCCAGTTCCAGCGGCGGCAAATAAATCCTTGAGCGTCTTTATAAATTACTTCTCCGGGATAACAACTTTCCTCTCTTTCACTACCAATATATCTGCCTTTTTCATTCCCCTTGGCAAAAGTCAGTTCAATATCACCAACTACTTTATCCAGATCCTCTGCTCCAGCTGGTAGATAAAACCGTATAGAAATATAATTATATAAATCAACCAAAGGATTTATAGAGGGTAAAGGCTTGCTAGCCTTAACTCGTCGTAAAAGTGCTTCTACTGAAGAGCGAAAATCGCTAGGTTTCGAACCAAAGGCTTCATAAACTGCCCGCCAACTGGCAGTTTCGGGAAAAACGCCGAACTCAACCGTCTGAAGAAGCCGGTTCTGTCGCTTTTCCTCTTCCCGCAAAAGCATCGCAATTTTATCTTGGCTTTTGCTATTATCAATCCCTTGTAGCTTCAGAACAGCAATTCTTACTCCAGGGAACTTTTTAAAGATTTGGGGGTCAACTTTAAGTCTCATTTATTCTACTCCTGTCCCCACCGGAACCTTGTTTTGAGGAATTAATAGAACCGGCCTACCATCAACATCTCCCATCAGAATCATCCCTTGGCTTTCTAAACCCATCATTTTCTTGGGCTCTAGATTCGCCAAAACCAAAACCTGAGTTCCCACCAGCTCTCTTGGTTCAAAATAGTCTTTAACTCCCGCTAAAATGGTTCGCTGGCCTATTGGACCTAAATCAATTAAAAATTTAACCAGCTTTTTACTCGCCTCAACCGGCTCAGACTCTAAAATCGTCCCTACTCGCAAATCTAGCTTAGCAAAATCAGGATAAGAAATTATTGGTTTTGACATTAAGTATAGTATATCATTTTCGATTTCAACCCGAAGCCTAAAGGTGGTAAAATAGGCTAAAATTTCTAATTCTTAATTTCTAATTTCTAAACAAACACCATTGTGAAGATACTAAAATTAACACCAAACAAGCACCAGGAAGCAATAAGCAAAACCATAGCAGTCCTAGAGTCTGGCGGCTTAGTAGTCTTTCCTTCAGATACAGTTTATGGCTTGCTCGTTGATGCTCAAAATCCAAAAGCAGTTACCAAGCTACTTGAGTTTAAAGAAAGAAAGCCAGGCCAAGCAATTTCGGTTTTTGTGGCCAACAAAAAAATAGCTGGAAAGCATATCATAATCAATCAAAATGCAAAAAATGCCATCAACAACCTCTTGCCCGGGCCTTTTACGATTGTGGCTCAAAGCAAACATCAAGTTGATCCTCGACTGGAAGCAGAAAACAGCACCTTAGGAATCAGGATTCCCAACTATCCTCTGATTTTAAAGCTGGTTAATGAATTTGGTCGGCCAATTACTGCCACTTCGGCCAACATCTCCAGCAGACCACCTCATTATTCGATTTCCGCATTCGGAAAATCGCTCTCCGAAAGGAAAAAAAACTTGCTGAATTTAGTGATTGATGCTGGAAGACTACCCCCAAATCGACCCTCAACCGTTATCGATACGACTACAGGACAACTAAAAACACTAAGAGTTGGCGACCTTTTACCCAAAACCTTAAATACTTTCTTCTCAAAATCGGAAATGGAAACAAAACGCTTTGCCCAATTCTTAGCCGCAAAATTTATTAAAAAAATTCCTAGCAGAGCTATCATATTCCTGCTAGAAGGACCATTAGGGACAGGAAAGACAATTTTCGCTAAAGGCTTGGGTGAATTTCTCAAAATTGAAGAAAAAATTACCTCTCCTACCTTCAATATCTGTAATGAGTATCAATCTCCCCCTAAGAGGAAAGACTGTCAAATCCCGATAGATTCTGATATAAAAAGTCACTATCAAACTGAATCAAAAGTTAACAATGAAAAAACAGTAAAATTCATCCACTGTGACCTTTACCGCCTAAAAGACGAGTTTGAGCTCAGAGAGCTTAATTTCCCGAGAATGATAATTTGCGGAAATATTTATGCAATTGAATGGCCTGAAAAACTGACTGCGGAAATGATTTCCGCATTTAAAAAACAGGCAGAAATTATTAATATAAGATTTAAACATGTTAGCGAAAACGAAAGAATTATAGAATGGGGGCTTCTTTAATTTCTTTGGCCAGTTGCTCAAGCTCTTTTTTAGCTGGCGCTTTTTGATAATGAGGGATTAAGTGGACATGGGCATGAGAGACATCAATTCCCAAAACCCAAATCTCAACAAAATCAGGGGCAAAAGCCTTTTGCAGTTTTTGTTCAACTACTTTTACTTTTTCAAAATACTCGCCAAAATCAGGCACCTCAAACACCCAACGATAATGGGCTTTGGGAATTACTAAGCTGTGGCCCTGGCTTTTGGGGTTAACATCCAGAAAAGCTAAATAGTTTTCATCCTCCCAAATTTTATAAGCAGGAATCTGACCTTTGACAATCTTGCAAAATACATCCTCTTGCATCTTAAGTTAGAAATTACTCTATTTTCCTGATAAAATCAAGCTCATGAATGCTTTAATTCTGGCTATTGACACTTCTTGCGATGAAACCTCGGCGGCAGTTAGCTCTGGTCGTCGGGTTTTGTCAAACATTATTTCCTCCCAGGTCAATCTTCACAAAAAATACGGTGGCGTTTACCCTGCCCTAGCTAAAAGGGCGCACTCACAAAGAATTGATCCAGTAGTCCAAGAAGCCTTAAAACGAGCTAGAAAAGCTTTTGAGAACCTTTCGGCGATTGCGGTTACTGATGGCCCAGGCTTGGCAATTGCCTTGGAAGTCGGCATTGCTAAAGCCAAACAGCTAGCAAGAAAATATGGACTACCGCTTATTGCCATAAACCATATGGAAGGCCATATTTACTCTACCTTAGCCCGAAACCGAAATGGTAAACCAGAAAGAGAACTGGCCTTCCCAGCTTTGGCTTTATTAGTCTCTGGCGGCCACACTGAGCTGGTGCTAATGAAAAATCATGGCTTTTACCAAGTATTAGGAGAAACTTTAGATGATGCTTGTGGCGAAGCTCTGGATAAAGCCGCCCGAATTTTAAAGTTGGGCTACCCGGGTGGGCCAATAATCGAGGCTTTGGCAGAGCCCTTATGCTCTGTGCCAAGCGATTGCCGAGCCCCAGATTTCCCCAAATATCCCTTAAATCCGCCTCTTAAAGAAAAGAAAAATTTGAATTTTTCTTACTCTGGCCTTAAAACCCAGTTCCTTTATCTAGTGGAAAAGCTCTCCGAAAAAGAACTTGGCCAAAACCTGACTCATTTGGCTGCTTCTTTTCAAGAAGCTAGCTTTGAGCAACTAGTTCGTAAGACTTCAGAAGCTATCGAAATGTATCAGCCAAAAATCTTAGTTTGTGCTGGGGGTGTGATGGCCAACCAATACTTAAGAAAGCTTTTAAGAAGAGTTAGCCGAGAAAAACAAATCCCAGTTTATTTTCCGAGCGCTCCCCGATTAATCGGTGATAATGCTGCCATGATTGGCGTGGCTGCCAGCTACAAGTATCAAAGAAAAGAGTTTGTAAAAAACATTGAGGCCTTAGATAGAAAACCAAGATTAAGTCTTTAATTGCGTTATAATAAAAATTATGGACAAACCGGGAGTCGGTATTGGCGTGATGGTCTTAAAAGGCAAGCGAGTCCTTTTAGGCCAAAGACATGCTGACCCCGGGAAAGCAGACAGTGAACTTCATGGCGAGGGAACTTGGACCATGCCTGGCGGCAAAGTTGATTTTGGCGAAAGCCTTGAAGAAGCCGCTAGCAGAGAGGTCTTTGAGGAAACGGGCATTAAAATCAACAAAAACAAGCTAAAATTCATTAGCTTAACCAACGATAGGGCAAAAGACGCCCATTTCATTACCATCGGCTTTTTATACCAAGACTTCAAAGGCCAGCCCCGGGTAATGGAACCGGATGAAATCACCCAATGGCAGTGGTTTGACCTTAAGGCGCTTCCCCAGCCAATCTTTCCGCCTAGCCAGAAAATCTTAGAAAATTACTTGAACAAAAGAGTTTACCAACCTAAAACAGGTACTTAATTTCTCCTTCTAAATCTGTTCTTCTAAGCTTAACTTTGTATTTTTTAAGCAAATCCAAAGCTTCCTTGGTCGGATGGCCATACGAGTTTTTGCCCACGGAAATAACCGCTTGTTGGGGCTTAATTTTGGCTAAAAATTCTTCGCTAACACCAGTCTTTGAACCATGATGAGGAAACTTTAAAATATCAACTGGCTCTAAATTGTTTATTCTCATTATTTCGTCCTGAACCCGACTGTCAGCGTCACCCATTAGCAAAACCTCTGAGTTTTTGTATTGTAAAAGAAAAACCAAGGAAAAATCATTTAAATTTCGCTCTTCGGTTTTGAGTCCTAAAACATTTCTTTCGCCCAAAAAGCCCACTTTTCCCACCAACCATTGCTTTTCCGGCCATAAAGATTTTAGACTGATATCTCCCAGCTTAAGCCTTTCTTTACTATAAAGATTAACAACTTTTATCTTTTTTTTATCTATTCTTGTCAAAAGAGCTTCAAAACTGCTAGCACTAGTCCCTACTGGGCCACCAATAAAAAGCTTGACTTTATATTTATCCAAAACCGAAACCAGACCAGTAGTATGATCATAATCTGGATGAGTAGAAATAACTACTTCAATCTCTTTATCAAAAAAAGGCATATTTCGACTCAAGCAGCCTAAAACTTTGTCATTCGGGCCACCATCAATCAAAATTTGCTTAAAGCCTTGACTGACTAAAATCGCATCTCCCTGGCCAACATCACAAAAAATCAAATGCAAACGGTTATTAGGGAAAGAAAGAACCGCTCCCCAAAGCAAACCAGACAGAATGGCCAAAAGCCCTAGAAAACGTTTATTCATAGGTTTAGTTGAAAAATCGTTGCCTTAGCACTCAAGCCCACTATCTGCTCAATCAAAAACAGTAATGGATAAAGCAAATAGGCTGATATCTCTCCCAGCCAAGACCAGAAAATTCCCAGCAAACCCACTAGCATCCCTGCTTGCAAAACAAAAGGAATCAGCCATAAAACCGCCAAATTAATCAAAGGAGAAGCTAAATTAAGCTGGCCAAAGTTAAGAACCAAAACCGGCAGAGTAAAAATTTGAGCTGAGAGGCTGGAAGAAAAATTTTCGTTTCTTAACAACTGACAGTTTTGTTGCTGTAAACGCGGCTGCAAAAAAACCAAGCCAGCCGTAGCCAAAAAAGAAAGTTGAAACCCCAAATCAAAAAGCAAAAGAGGCTCTAAAAAAAGCATTATCCCTCCAGTAAAGAGCAAAATCCTCTCTCCTCGGGCTCCTCTACCCAATGCCTGGCTTAAATAAATTAAACTGGCCATAATGGCGGCCCGAACCACTGGTGGAGTTAAACCAGTCATAATCGTATAAAACCATATCAAACCGAATAAAAAGAAAACGGCAATTTGGCGTTTAAAAGCCAAAGTCAAAAGAGATAAAGCGCTCCCGGCCAAAAAAGCAATATTCATGCCTGAAGCAACCATAATATGCAAAGTCCCAGTTTGCTTAAGCTGTTCCCAAAAATCAAAGGGAATCAAACTCTTGTCTCCCAAAACCACGCCCGCCACAATTCCATCCAAGGGCTGGGGAAAATATTGATTATAAAGCTGCTTTAGTTCTTGGTTTAAAGCAATCGCCATTCCTTTAATCCCATTGGAATTGGGACTGTTTTTGATAATTTTTATCTCAGGATAACTTAGCAAATTGTTTTTAACTTTCCCTTTAATTTCCAGCCTGTCTCCATAATGATATTCTGGGTAACGGCTAGTTTTAACCAAAATCCGGCCCATCGAGAAACGCTGTGCGCCAGCAAAAGCTTGCGGTTCTGCACTAAGAGTGCCAGTCGCTCTTATCAACTGACCATTTTGAAGCTCAAGTTGAGATTGGGATTGAAAACGAAGCAAAAGTAGAACGATGAACAAAAAACAAGGAACAATGGATTTATAGTTCATCATTCAATAAACCGTTATCTCTCTTTAAATGCCCTCCCAAACATTACTGTAGGGTTTTCTGTTAGATTCAGTTTGTGTTTCTTTAAGCCTGGCCTGCCATTGCCTCCCCCATTTTTCCAGTGTTTTTTTATCCAGCTTAAATTGGCCAGTTCTGTCTTTCGCATCATTAAGTAAGGCGCTAAAATAGTTCACCGCTAGAGACAAGACCCCGGCTTTCTCACCCATAATGTAGCTTAACGGCTCAATGTGTGATCTTAGGCGCAATAAAGCCCTCTCGTTTGCCTCAAGAGATTCTTCGGTGGCGAAATTTAAAATCAAGTCCTTCCTTTTCAGCCCCCACACCAGGTCATAAACCCGTGCCCGACCCAGCCTTTCCGCTAAAAGAAGCCTCAAAAGCTCTTTGTCGTCCTTGCCAACCCCCAATCTTTGGCAAAGACCAAACTGCTCATCAAACTTCTTTGCCTTTCTTAGTAATTGAAAGTAAGTCTCGGCTTTCTCCTCAGCCGCCGCCTCTTCTTCTTTAATCCTTCTCCGGTCTTGCTCAGCCAGTTTCATTTTTCAAATTATAAATGATCAAATCAACCATTAGTAAACTGTTATCTGATCCTTTATCCTTTCCCAAACATTGCTTTTAACTATTTTTTTCTCCAAAAGTTCGTCCGTCCGGACGAACGGACGTTCTTCAATAATCTTTTTGGCTGTCACCGGCCCGATTCCCCAAAGGCTTTCTAGCTCACTTTGGCTAGCAGTATTTATTTTGATCTTGGAATTTGTAATTTGATTATTGTTTGGAGATTGCAATTTGGAACTTGGGATTTCGTTCTTTTCGGGAATATAAATCTTGGCTCCATCAACCAGTTTTTGAGCCAGATTAATATTTTTGGCTACCCAATCTCGATCTGCTTTTTGCGAAAGCCCGCCGGCAAGAGTCAGTAAATCATTTATCCGACTCTCGTTTTCCAACTCATAAACTCCTGGTTTGATTACCTCGCCAGCTACTTCGACTATAATAATAGTCGCTTCTCCCTCCTCCTCTGTTTGGCTACCAAGGATTTCTATTTCTGGCTCCTGAGTAATCTCATTGGCCTTAAAAACCAAAACCCCTAAACCCAGTAAAACTACTCCCAGCAAAAAAATCCCAATGGCCAGCTGATTTTTTCGTAAGACTTCTTCCAACATCATATTTCTAATTATTATAGCAATTGAAAATTGAAAATTAATTCTCTAATATAGTATTAATGCCTGCCAAAATTAAAATCAATACTCGGGCTTTCTTTCTTCATTCTTTTTATCTTTCTTTAACTGTTTTGGCTCTTTGGTTTTGGACTAACAATCCCTTTTTAACCAGCTATAACTTCTATTTAGCCATTTTCATTATTGGCTCTTATCTCTTAGCTCACTTTTTTAGGCCCTGGCTTTTTTTAGATACTATTGTCTATACGGCCAGCTTGCTTTTGATTATTGCTGGCACTGGTGGACTTAACAGTTCTTTTTTCTTTTTAATTTACTTTTTGCTTTTTGCCGTCGCCATTCTTTATGAACCTTTTCTGACCTTGATTTTGACTCTAGCTTTAACTTTATTTTTTGCCAATCAGCTTAACTCTCTTCATACTGCCATGCAGCTGCTTTCTTTGCTTTTTTTCTCTCCCTTAGCAATCTTTTTTGGCAAACAATATCTGCGTCTGCTAGAAAGCCAGAAAAAGATTAGAATTCTGGCTAAAAAACAAACAGCTCTAAAAGAAGAAATAGAACATGAGGAAACCGATTCTTTGCTTTGGCTTTCCCTTAATCTTAAAAACGGGCTTTTAAACATTGTTCACCAAGCCAGCGAACTGATGGCGGATAACCATCTACCTTTAGGCAAAACTGCTCGCGACAGCTTGCGCTCAATTCATGAGACTGCTAAAAGCTTGCTTAAGTCCGGTCAAAAGTTACAGGAAAAGATTGATAAAGAAACTGACTGATGAAGAACATAACAGTTATAACAGCTATAGTAATTATAATAATTATAAAACTCGCCTCTCCCGCGGCAGCTAATATGAAGTCTGAAGACTACAAACTTCAGATGCCCAATCTAAACTTTACTGCCGGCAGCGTCTCGTCCCCGGACTATAAAATGGGTTTTACTGGCGGTGAACTGATTCCCGGCGAATATTCTTCTGCCGGCTATAAGCTTCTGGTCGGCTTTTGGTATTTAAAAAACATTATCCCCTTTACTTTTACGATTTCCAATCAGGTAGTCGACTTTGGCACTCTTTCTTCAGGCGTGCCAGCCACCGCCACTACTGATTTAACGGTTTCTGCTGGCGGCGCTGGCGGCTATCAGGTAACCACTCAAGAAAACCACCAGCTAATGGTCTATGCCACCGGCGCTTTAATTCCTGATACTACCGGTGATAATAGCGATATTAGCGAAGAAACTGCCGGGGACTGGGCTTTGGATACTACTTATGGCTTTGGCTACACCATGTATGGAGATGATGTGCCTACCCCATTTCCGACCGCCGCCCCGGCCGGCAATTCCTACAAACAATTTGCTGATATTTCCAAAAACGAAGACCCCCAAGTAATTATGTCTTCTGATAAAGTCGCCAAAAATCACACCGCCACCGTCACCTACAAAGTTAATATTTCTGCTTCTCAACCAGCTGGTCGATACCATAATGTGATTACTTATATTGCTACCCCAACCTATTAAATTAAAATGAAGAAGAGTACAGCAATTATAATTTTTATAATTATTATAAATTTTATATTTACCTTTCCAGCACATGCCCAAACCCTCTCCCTTTCCCTCTGGCCCCCTTTGCTCGAAGCCACCATGCAACCAGGCCGCTCAATCACGGCTGTCTATAAATTAACCAATAATTCGGATCGACCTTTAGAAATCACTCCTCAAATTTATCCTTTTGAACCCCAAGATGAATCCGGACAAATTAAAATAAAATTTTTAACTCCAAAATCAAGTTTGCCCCAACCGCTTTTTTCTTTTGAGTCCCGGGAAAAGCTCGGCGAACCTTTTACGGTAACTTTTGGCGAAACCAAAGAACTGGTCTTAAAAATTACTCTTCCTAAAAACCTAAGCGAAAAAGATTATTACTATACTCTGCTTTTTTCCACTGCCGAAATTGCTTTTGAAAATCAAGCCGAGGGTGGAAAAAGCGGGGCTGTTAGCCAAATTGGGGGCAATATTTTAATTACTACCTCTCAACTGGGCAAACCGAGTCTCTTGGGAGCCATCTCTTCATTTTCTGCTCCAACTATTATTGACAGCTTTTCTGCTACTGATTTTGCCGTCATTTTGGAAAACCGGGGCAAAAACCTTTGGAAACCTTTTGGGGAAATTAAAATTAAAGGTTTTTTTAAAGAAAAGACGGAAATCAAAGTCTTAGAACAAAATGTCTTGGCCTACTCTTCCCGAAAACTAAGTCTTGAGCCTTTCCGACCAAGAATTCCTTTAGGTCCATTTAAAGCCAAACTAGATTTGACTTTAAACCAAGAGGGTCCTTCTCTTTCTTCAGAAATCAATTTTTGGTATTTGCCTTATAAGGCTTTAGGCATAATTTTGCTTTTCACACTGGCAGTTATTTTGGTAAGAAAAACTACCAGAAGAGCCTAAAAGTAGCACTTGACAAGTGCTTCTATTTCCTGTTCTAATATAGATATAATATTTAAAAGTTCCTTTTCTTACATAATGAATATATATATCAAAAGGGCTATTTTAAGACTGAAATGAAAAAAGTTTCCCTGCTGATTACTACTTTCAGTTTCATTTTTGTTTTCCTTCTCCTGGCAAAAGAAGCCCAGGCCGCCATTACTGAAGCTAGAGATACGATTAGCACTTCTCGACCCTCGGCGATGAGCACCCTAGCTGTTGGCGCCAGCGCTGGGACAACCAAACTAACCATTACCGACAACAAGTCTCGTTTTATTGCCTCTGATTCTGCCACTTTGTTAGGAGGAACTAGCGAACAAGTAACTATTGCTTCAATGTCAGCTGTTTCCGGTACCACGGCTGCTTTATACTTAACCCAAGCCACTACTCAAAGCCATGCAGTCGGTTCAACGGCAATGACGGCAATTACGGCTCGGCATGTAGTTTTTTTTAAAACCACTAATGCCATTCCTGACAATGGCGACATTCAAATTATTTTTCCGGTTGGTAATACTAGCAATCCCAATTATGCTTCTCCTAACGGCTTTTCTTTCAATGGCCTGGCAGATACTGACCTTTCCGCTTCTTTTAGCCCTAGTGGCCCAAGTTGCGATAATTGGACCATTACGCCTAGTTCTGGTTTAGTCCAGTGCAATTTAGGCACTGGACCAACTGGTCCAACAACAATTACCATTAATATCGGTATAAGCCGCACTAATCCGCCAGTTTTAGTCAATCCAACTAAAGATCCGGATACTAACATTGGCACGGCTGACCGCTGGACTGTTAACTTAAAAACCCGTGATGACAATAATCTTGAACTTGACTCAAGCAAAGTCAGTATTGCGACGATTGAATCAGTCCAAGTCTATGCTACGGTTGAACCCTACATTACTTTTACGATTGCTGGGGTGGCTGACAGTGTCGCAGTTAATACTGACAACTCCGGCTGTGGCTCAACTGAACCAACAAATACTGGTATTGGCTCAACAGCCACTGTAGTAAACCTGGGCGTGCTATTAGATACGAAAGTGAGCTTGGCCGCCCAACTTTTAACCGTTACTACTAATGGTAATTATGGTTATAGTCTGACGGCTACTTCCAGCGGTCATCTTATATCCCCCTCCATAGGCTATTGGATTGCTGATGCCCAGGGAACACCGACAAACGACAATACTCCAGTACCGCTCACAATTACTCACGGAAGTCCTAAGTTTGGTATCAGACCCTGCGGCCAAGACGCCTATTACACCTCTACCCCAGGAGATGTTTGGGCAAGCGACCCTTGCAGTGCTGACGGAGGATGTAAGTTTGCCAATCCTTCAGCTACTTATTACTATACTCTAGCAAGCGACTCTACTGGCCCGATTGGCAGCGGCAGTGGTGATGGTGCCAATGATGGACTAACAACCGTGGAATACGCCGCCTCAATCTCAACCATTGTTCCGGCTGGAAATTACCGAACAACGATTACTTATGTAGCCACGGCAACATTCTAGAATGAAAACTGTCCGAAACGTCAGTATCTTTTTACTACTTATTACTAGCTACTTACTACTAGCTACTGGCGTGAGAGCGCAAACCGGCCGCGGTTTTAGTGTTTCTCCCCCAACTTTGGATTTTAGTCTCAAACCCGGTGAGAAAACCGAAAGAACCATTAAAATTACCAATCGCTCCGACGAAACTCTCTACTTTGTTGCCAATGTGGAAGATTTTATTGTCACTGATAAAAACGGTACTCCTGAATTGCTGCCACCAGGAACCCTGCCAGACAATAAATTTGCCGCTTCTACCTGGACAGCGATAATTCCTGACAGCCTTACAGTTATGCCGGGTAAATCAGCGACGACTAGTTTATATCTTCAAGTCCCTGGCAATGCTCGACCAGGCGGAAGATATGTTTCAGTTGCTTTCAAACCCTTAGGAGGAGCTGGTCCAGAAAGTTCGGGAGCAGCCGTCAGCACTGTAATCGGCACTTTGGTCTATTTAACGGTTGAGGGCCCGATTGAAGAAAATGCCCGTATAATTCAATTTACCGCTCCCCGCTTTTCCGAATACGGCCCAATTGCCTTTACTACCGAAATTAAAAATTTGGGAGACCTGCATATTACTCCTAAGGCCACCGTGGAGATCAAAAATATCCTGGGAAGAAAAGCTTACAGTTTTGCCTTGGATAATTTAAATATTTTCCCTGCTACTTCGCGAATCTACAAAAACTCCTGGGAGAAAAAATTGCTTTTTGGCCGTTTTACCGCCAATCTTTCTGGTTACTATGGTAAAGATAATACCTTACCTTTAACCGCGGTTATTGCTTTCTGGGTAATCCCCTACAAGCTGATTACTATTGTTTTACTTGCCATCGCCATTGTTCTCATTGGCTCTTTCTACTTAAAGCGCCGCCAAGAACCCCAAGAGATTGTAGAAGAACGCCAAAAAGTCTAAAATATAGTTCATGCTTCGGAAATGCTTTTTTCTCTTATTGATTTGTTTCGTGGGGGGATTTCTTTACAAAATTTATAACTTTTATAACTCTTATAACCGTTATATCCCAGTCCTCCCCCAACAAATTGATCTCTCTTTCCCGGTGACCGTCTATTCCCGTGTCGGTGGCTATATGATCACTTTAATTACTGGCTGGACTTCACCTTTTGCTGAGGTTAATCTCTCTGGCATCAATTTGACCAGAAAAACAACTGCCAACGAGCAAGGTTTTTTTGCTTTTTATTATTTACCGATTGTTGAAGGGGTAAGAGAAATTTGCCTGATTGCTCAAGATGTTAATCAGCTAGCCAGTTATCCTCTTTGTTTGCCTCTTCCTGAGGGCAACCGAGACATTGAAATAAAAGACGTTTTGCTCTCGCCCACCATACAAGTACAAGACAGTAAAATTCCGGCCGGAAAGACTGCCAAAGCTTCAGGAATGGCTTTTCCAGACTCAAAGGTAGAAGTTTACTTGTTCTCCGAGAATCGGTTCTCCCTTTGGGCGAAGATTTATAACATTTATAATCGTTATAATATTTATAAAATATTCTTCCCCAACAAAGTTCAAGCTGTTGGCTTGCCCCAATATCAAGTTAAAGCCAATGAAAACGGCTATTTTGAATTCTCTCTTCCCGCTTCTGTCCCTTCCGTTAACCGCATCTTTGCCGTCGCCCAAAAAGAAAGCTTCGGCAACTCGAGCAAATCAAATACTCTCGCCTTCCAAGTCTTAGGTATTTTCGGCCTGCTTAAACTTTTCCTGGAAAACTTTTTTAAAGAAGCCTGGGCCTTTTTTGCTTCACTCCCCTCAAACACTTTCTGGATTATTTTGTTAGAAATCCTGATTCTTCTGGCACTGGTTATTCTGGTATTAAGAAGAAAAAATAGAGATAAAAATGAAGCGCTCTAAGTTACTACTGTTGCTCATCTTCCCCATACTCCTGGCTCTCTTTTTATTGCGCAATCTGCTCTTCAAACCCAGCTTAGCTGGGTGGTTTGACGATAACTGGCATTACCGAAGAGAAATTCCCGTTACCAACAATGTTGCCCAAGAAACTAATGTATATATCATAGTAACACTAGATACTTCTGATACAACAAAGTTCCAAACCGATGCTGGAGACCTAAGATTTACCAAATACAATGGCGAGCTTCTTCCTTACTATATTTCCTCTGGAGTGGGAACCACTTCAACTGAAGTTCATGTAAATTTTGATGTTTTCCCTTCTGGTAGCCAAACTATTTATTATTACTATGGCAATCCCTCTGCTGAAAACGGCTTTTCTGCCTCAAGCTTCTCTAGCGAAGCCACAGATTATACTATTGGCACCATTGGCTCTGAAGAAGTCGGCGGCGGGCCAGTGGGGTATTGGAAGTTTGATGAGGGAACAGGAAGTACGGCTTATGATTCGACAAGCAACAGAAGCAATGGCACAATAAGCGGTGCCTCCTGGCAAACAGAAGATAAATGTATATCAGGCGAGTGTCTCTATTACGATGGCGATGACTACGTTAATTTTGGCGACATTCTTGACAACACTTTTAATGCGGATTTTTCTGTTTCCTATTGGTTTAAGGAACAATCTACCCCAGACAATTGGATAAATTACATCCTTTTTAAGGGCTCTAGCGGAGTACCATATTTTTCTGCTGGCACTACGGGTTCAATAGATAGTTCTAATGTCGGCAAAATTACCATCAGACATAATAATGATGCTGTCTTAGGTTACAGTAATAAAACTTATGTAGATAATAATTGGCATCATATTGGTATAACTCGAAATGACTCTGGAAATCAAGTCAAACTATATATTGACGGAGTTCTTGATAAAACTTTTGGCGATATAACCTATACCGACACTGGTAGTTTTATTATTGGAGGGAGAGATATTACTGCTCGGGGTTTCACCGGCTTCATTGACGAAGTCAAAATCTACCCTTACGCCCAGACAGTCGCGCAGATTAAAGCAGATTATAATGCCAGAGGGACAACAAAAGGGACTTCTGTTGCTATGGGCGGCGGCTCAGACAAATGGCTGTCGGATGGACTAGTTGGGTATTGGAAAATGGATGAAAGCTCTGGCAATTCAAGTGATTCTTCCGGAAACGGCAACAGTATAAATTTGGGAGTAAGCGGTTCAGCCCCTACTTATGCAGCGGGAAAATTTGGTAATAATCTTAGCTTTGATGGCACAGATGACTATTCATACGTCGCCGACAAAGATCTCTGGGATTTTGCTGGCAAAAACGTTACTGTCGCCTTCTGGTTTAAGGCTAACGTTACTCAATCAACAATATACCCAACCCTAATACATCACTATGCAGGAGGAGCATCTCCAACTGGTTGGTCATGGCAGTTTTCTTCTTCAACTAATAAAGTCTCTTTCGGCCACGCAGGTACGAACGGCATAAGCCTACCTTCAACCAACACCTACAATGACGCTACCTGGCACCATGCGACAGTTGTTCTCGATAATTCTTCTTCTGTAGCCACTCTATTTATAGATGGCCAGAAAGATGGCTCAGATTCTTTTAGCGGGCTAATTGATCTCGACAAAAGCTTAGAAATCGGCGGGAGAGTCTCTGACGTTTATGCCTTCGGAGGCATGATAGATGAAATTAGGATTTACCACCGTGCCTTAAGCCCGAGCGAAGTGAGAGACCTTTACAACTGGGCCCCTGGACCTGTCGCTTATTACGATTTTGAAGATGGTTCAGGAGACACTGTTTCTGACAAATCAGGAAATGGCATTGGCGGAACCTGGAACGGCACTGGCTCCCACTGGACCACCGGCAAATTCGGCAAGGCTGGGAATTTTAATGGCAGTGATGATTGGATAAGTACAAACACTAGCCCAAATTTACAAATACAACAACACACATTATCTGCTTGGATAAATTCAAAAATATTTGATGTAGCCGGTGACTATAACGGAATAGTTGAAATTGATTCAGGCACAGATATCAAGGCCAGACTAATGACTTATGGAAACACTGCAACGATAAGATATAATCCATCATATTCAGATAATATCGATGCTTTTGCAGACATAAATTCCTTATCCCCAAATACATGGTATTATGTTACCGGAACATGGGACGGAACCACGGCAAGAATATATCTAAATGGAGTAGAAGTTGATTCTGATCCTTTCTCGGGCCCAATCACCTATGCAACAGCACATGTTCAAATAGGTAAAAATAAAAACATGGATAGATATTGGGACGGGCTTATTGATGAAGTTAGAATCTATAACTATGCTCGGACCCCCAAACAAATTGTTGAAGATATGAATGCCGGGCATCCGGCGGTGGGCTCGCCTGTCGGTTCGGCAGTGGCCCACTATAAATTTGATGAAGGATATAACACGACCGTAAATAATAGTGGTAATGGCGGATCGGGCTACAATCTTTCTCTCGGTACCGGCTCCACTGTTCCTAACTGGACTAATGATGGTAAGTTTGGAAAAGCTTTGTCTTTTGGAATCAATTCTTTAGCACAAATGACAACCTATCAAAGCAATACCGAATACACAGGAAGTGGAGGGTTAACACTAAGTGCCTGGATTAAAGTTGATCCAAATGAGAGCAACGGCGGTTTTATTATCAGTAAACCGTGGAATGCCAGTGGACAATACAATTACACTTTAAGTTACAATAGCACAATTGGCTTTGGTCTGGCTGGGGCAACATCATATAGTTTAGGAACCACAGAAACCGTATCGAAGGGTATTTGGCATTATGTAGCAGCAACTGCAAACAATGTAACTCAAGAGGTCCGTATATATATTGACGGGAGATTATCAAAATCAGGAACAAATACAGTAACCGATTGGACGCCCTCGAGCGGAAATAGTAACAGAGCGCTCACAATTGGTTGTATTTACCCCTATACCACTACTTGCTCTGCTGGAACATCATATGCTTTTTACGGATTAATTGATGAAGTAAAAATATATAATTACGCCCTTTCGGAGGATGAGGTTAAACTTGATTACAACCAGGGCTCGGCAATGGTTTTGGGAACTCTTTCAAGCGGCACCGGCAATACCGCCCCCTCCTCTGCCGCCTCCCAAGAATACTGTATTCCCGGCGATACTTCGACATGCTCAGCACCTGTAGCAAGATGGGATTTTGAGGAAGGAAGTGGAACAACTGTAAATGATTTATCTGGTAACGGAAATTCCGGGACCTGGAATGGCACCGGTTCACCACGATATACCACTGGAAAAGTTGGCAAAGCGGGAAAATTTAATGGGGATGATGATTATGTTGATACAGCAGATATAAGCACTGTTGAACTGAATAATGTCACCTTTTCATTTTGGGGAAAAATCAATAATACCACCAAAGACCATGATTTCATAACAAAAGGAACTCATGGAACAAACCAACCTTTAATTATATGGTTTGATGACGCTGTTGGTGGAGGAGATAAAGGAATCACCAATACCAACACTATATCTGTTTTAACCTACGATGGCTCAATACAACATTGGGTTGCAGCACCCACTAATACTATCAACGATACAAACTGGCATTATATTGTAGCTGTAATTAACCCAACAAATAACCAAATAAAAATATACGTTGATGGAAAGCTTGTAGAACAAAACACTAAAAGCTGGAATGGTATTCAAAATACAGCTACAGCAATAAGATTAGGTAATCCCACCAGCATTCCGAATTCGTGCGCGCTGAATGGTTTTATTGACCAAGTCCGGATTTATGATTATGCCCGTTCCCCTGCTCAGATTGCCTGGGATTATAATCGGGGCGCACCAGTCGGCCATTGGAAATTTGATGAGTGTCAAGGGACTACGGCCCATGATTCCATTGGCACTAATCATGGGACAATTAATATCGGCGCTTCAGCTCCTCAAACCGCCCTTGGGACGTGCGCGACAGCGTCTACGTCCTGGGGCAACGGCGCCACCGGTAAATATAATTCAAGTTTGAATTTTGATGGGGCAGATGATTATGTAAGTTTTGCCGACGACAGAATAACTATTGCAGAAGATCGCCCCTGGGCACTCTCAACATGGATAAAAGTTGATACTTTTGGAGCAGGAACTACCTATCCAGGAATCTTTGGTAATGAGTTGGCCACCTCTAAGTTTCAACGCTTGCAATTTAATAATAATTCAACCGAGCTTATTATTGAAGATAAAAATAATTCTGGTACAGGGACAACTTATAAATGGACTCACGGAATGATAACTGGACAATGGTATCACCTTGTTGTTGTAAACTCTGGTGCTGATTCTAATAATCTCACTCTTTACGTTAATAGTATCTCTAAAGGAACAATTTCCATGGCTACGACCGAATGGGAAATAAGGCAAATCGGTGGGCGTGGAGGCACAGGGCATAAATTTGATGGCCAGATTGATGATGTGCGCGTATACAACTACGCGCTTACTGCTACCCAAGTTAAAACTTTATATAATGACGGGGCTGTCAGATTTGGAGAGTAATCTGGAAGTTCCAAATTACAAATTCCCCTTGTAAAACTTGTAAAACCTTCGGTAATGTTTGCTACAATGAGATAATGCCCGATAAAATTTATAATTATTATAAGTGCTATACTCCTTCAGAAGGAGGCTACAAATCTCTCCCCTTTTTCAAACAAGCCGAAATTATATACGATTTCACTGTCGCTTTTACCAAAAAATATATCGATAAAAAATCCCGAACCAAAGACCAAATGGAGCAAGCAGCCCGCTCCGGAAAACAAAATATTGCCGAAGGCTACTTGCAAAAAAGCTATGAGGGCCAGCTTAAACTTTTAGGAGTTGCTAGAGCTAGTCTTGAAGAACTTTTAAACGATTATCAGGACTTTCTCCGGCAACGAAACCTCCAGCTTTGGGAAAAAGGCTCGAGCAAAGCGCGAGCCGTCCGAGCTCTTGCCTATAAAGATTATAAAAGTTATAACGATTATCAAGCTTATATTAATAACCCCGAAACAGCCTCCAACGCGATGGTCTGTCTTATTAACCAAACCAACCAACTCCTAGACCAAAAACTCCGCTGGATCCAAGAGAAATTTATTAAAGAAGGAGGATTTAGAGAAAACCTTTTTAAGAAGAGAAAAGAATATCTCGAGAAAACCCGATGTTAACCAAAATCCTTTCCGCTGCTCATGTGGGCTTAAAAACGATTCCCGTCGAGGTTGAAGTCAACGTTGCTACTACAGGCTTTCCTGGTTTTAATATTATCGGCTTACCCAACAAAGCGATTGAAGAAGCCAAGGAAAGAGTCAAGACCGCACTCGCCAACTCCGGCTTCCAATTCCCGACCGCCAAGATTGTCGTCAACCTGGCTCCGGCCGATCTGCCTAAAGAAGGCTCTTACTATGACTTGCCGATAGCGGTCGGTATTCTCCAAGCAATGGAAGTTTTGTCACCGCCGCTGGACAAAACTTATTTCTATGGGGAGCTTTCCCTTGACGGCACTTTGCGCCATTCAACCGGCGTTTTCCTGCTCGCTTTATCTGCCAAAGAGCAGAAAATCAAAAACTTGTTTGTTCCTTCGCTCTCGGCTAATGAAGGAGCAGTAGTCAAAGGAATAAAGGTCTTTCCCATTGATTGCTTAAAACAATTAATTGATCACTTAAACAGCCTCCAAATCCTCAAACCAATGAGAGCGCCAGAGAAAAAAGAGGCTTTGGAAGAAGCGCCGCCGGAATTTGATTTCAATGAAATTTTGGGCCAGGAGCAGGCCAAACGAGCTTTGGAAATTGCCGCCGCTGGCGGACACAATATTTTTATGAGCGGGCCGCCGGGATCAGGAAAGACGATGCTCGCCCGCGCTTTACCCGGCATTCTCCCACCCTTAAATGAGGAAGAAAGCTTGGAAGCGACCAAAATATACTCTCTAACCGGCAACATCCCGCCGGGTGGCTCTTTAGTCCGTCTCAGGCCTTTTAGAGCGGTTCATCATACGATTTCCCGAATCGGCCTCATCGGCGGCGGAAGCAACCCCCATCCGGGCGAAATCTCGCTTGCCCATCACGGCGTTTTGTTTTTGGATGAACTGCCGGAATTCCCCCGCTCGACTCTTGAAGCCCTGCGCCAGCCCTTGGAAGACGGGGTCATTAATGTCTCCCGCGCTGCCGGCACCAACCGGTTTCCGGCGTCTTTAATGCTGGTAGCGGCGACCAATCCCTGCCCTTGTGGCTTTTTGGGCGAACCGCAAAAAGAATGCAAATGCTCCCAAAGACAAATTTTGCGTTATCAAGCCCGACTATCTGGCCCTTTAATGGACCGGATTGATTTACACCTTAATGTCCCGGCCGTGGAAGTGGAAAAACTGATAAGACAAGCCGGTCAAGTTAAGACAGAAGGCTCGAGTGAAATCCGAAAACGGGTTGAGAAAGCGAGAAGAATTCAAAATAAAAGATTCAAGCAGGCAGGTATTCAGGTTAATGCCAAAATGAAAAACAAAGAGGTCAAACAGTTTTGTCCCCTTCCCCCTCAAGCCCAGCTGATTTTAAAGCAAGCAGTCAGCAACTTTCATTTGTCTGCCCGAGCTTATTTTCGGGTCATCAAAGTCGGCCGGACAATCGCTGACTTGGCTGATTCAGAAGATATCAAACCAGAACATATTGCCGAAGCGCTGCAATATAGGATGAGAGTAAGCGAATAGATTTAATTTTAATGAAAACTCAAAATTTCTCCAAAGGTCGTCTGGGAGAACAGATCGCCTCCCAATATCTGAAAAAGAAAGGCTACCGTATTCTCGAGCAAAACTTCCGCACCCGCTACGGCGAGATTGATATTATCAGCGCCAAAGACAAACTGCTGGCTTTTGTCGAAGTCAAGCTCAAGGTGGGTAAAAACTTCGGCCTGCCGGAAGAAATGATTACTCCAGGCAAGCTTGGGCAGGTAAAAAAAATGGCCGAAGTTTACTTACAGCAAAATCCCAAGATTGCTGCTAAATATGAACAATACCGAATTGATGCGGTGTGTATAGTTTTAAATGAAGACTACTCAGTAAAAGATACGAGGCATTATGAGAACGTCGCGCAAAATTGAAAATTAACAACTCTCCTATCAACAAAATCACCCTTGACTCTCATGGTTATCCCAAAAGGCTTCGGGAGCTGCCGGATCCTCCCCAGCAGTTGTATTTTCGTGGCTCCTGGGACCCAGGCCTTTTTGAAAAATCCCTGGCAGTTGTCGGCTCGCGCCGGATGACTCATTATGGTGAGCGAGTTTTGGAGACTCTTATTCCCCATTTGGTCGCTACTAACATCACGATTATTTCTGGCTTTATGTATGGGGTTGACTCAGAGGCTCACCACCAAGCCTTGGAGTGCGGCGGAAAGACTGTTGCTGTTTTAGGCGGCGGCTTGAATGTTTTATATCCACCGGAAAATGAAAAGCTTTATACAAAAATAATTTCCCAAAGTGGTTTAATCATTTCCGAATACCCCCCTGACCAGCAACCCCAGCTTTGGACTTTTGTCCAACGCAACCGGATTATTGCTGGCCTGGCTAGCCTAGGGGTTTTGATTGTTGAAGCTGGTGAAAAAAGTGGCTCTCTGGTAACTGCTAAAATTGCCCGACAGCAGAAGAAACTGGTTTTTGCTGTTCCCGGCCCAATCACCTCTTCGGTCTCCAAGGGGACCAATAAACTAATTGCTGACGGATTGGCAAAAATGGTTCTCTCAGGAAACGATATTGTTTTACAGGAGTCCCCAGCTCCGCAAGACCAAACCTTGCAGGGCTGCACCCCTATTGAACAAAAAATCTTGGAATTGTTGAAAAATGAGCCCTTGACTCTTGATGAAATCAGCCAAAAGACAGCATCAAACATTATCGAAGTCGGACAAACTCTAACAATGATGGCTCTTAAAGGACAGATTGAAGAAAAAAACGGAAAATATTATTGGAAGTTTACGGTCACTGTTTGAGGAATAGTAATTCCCCCAACAACTGCCTGAAGATCGTATTTACCAGGCTGAGTAGCGGTTAAATCAAAAATTGCCTGGCCTAAAGTATCAGTTTGAGGCTGAAGTTCGGAAAAAGTCACTCCACCAGAAAGACATTGGGCATTATTAACACAATTTGCCGAAACTATTTTGTTGGGAATTCCTTTCCCTTGACCATCTAAAGCAAAAACCGTCACTCGAATTTTATCCCCTCCAGCCCGAGCTGAAAGCGGCGAAGCAAAAACATAAGAATTGCTGGCTGTAAAAACTCCCGAGCCAGAAGCTCGGCCAAAGAAAGTTGTTCTGCCGGCAGAAAGATTTAAAACCACATAAGCCACTGAAACTAAAAAGAAAGCTAAAAGAAGATAGATAAAAAAGCCTTTTCTCATGTTTCTGTAAACTATCTACTATCAAAGATATGTCAAATTAATATGCTTGTCAAGAGGATGTTGATAACTTTCTTTTCTTCCCACTGCACCGCCCCATTTAACTCTAAAAAAACAGTTAGCAGTTATCTTGTTTGTCTGTTAATTCAAGCGAAACAAAGAATAATTTAAGAAAAAATTAAGGAAAAAATATATATAAAACAGATTTTTACGCAATATCATTTATTAAATTTGGTTTAAGATTATCTTCATGTACTAAAACTAGTGAAAAGTCGCAAAAATAATTTCCGCAAGAGAAAAATGGTTAATTTTGAGCAAAGTTATGTTTGATATATTTTTATTAATTAAAGTCATTAAAAAAACAAAGGTGAAATGTGTGAAAGCTTGAGTGAAAATGTTAATGCGGAATATAATCTCGGGTTTTCTTCGGGTGAAAATATTATCGGACAGACATTCTTTAAGTGCATCATAATATACCAGCTTTAGCCTTAGGAAAATTTTTTAAGTTTAAAAATAGCTAACTTCTCTTGCTTCTAACAATGCACTTCCAAACTGACTATTGACAACTCAAAAAAATTTCTATTATAGTGGATATAGAGTGTATAACCCGTATAATTTTGAAGCTAACACTTTAGAAAGACTTCTTAATTCTTTTAAGGAATATCTTTATTCGGAAAAAATTTCCAAAGGTTCTGCCCGCTCTTATCTCTCTGATATTCGCCACTTTTTTGGTTGGCTTTCCTTATTTCTCCAAGCTAATCGCCAACAAATAACCAATCAAGAACCGGTTACTCTTCTCGAGCAAGTCAATGAAAAGGTCCTAGAAGCTTACCAAAAATATCAAGTGGACAACCATGTCCCCATTAAAACAATTAACCGTCGTTTCTCTTCTCTGCGAAGATTGGGTAGTTTCCTTAGTTTGAACACTTTTGATACATTAAGTAATATTTCCGAAGAGGAAAAACCATTTCCAGAAGACCAATATCACTTAGAAAAATTCCGGCTTCAGCTTTGGAAGAACAAGGCCAGCAAATCAACTATCAAAAATTATTTAAACGACGTTAAACAGTTTATTGAATGGCAAGAGAAACAATAAAATGATACCTGCCCAACCAGATTTAATCCAAAAATACCAAGAATACCTGCAAACCCAGGGGCTTTCTCCATCCACCATTAAGCGTAAGCTTTCTTCTGTTCGCTCTTATCTAGCTTTCTTAGGAGAAAAAAAGCCAAAAGCAATCCCAATCCCTCCCCTAGCCAATCCAGAAATCCGTCAAAAGCTGGAAAAACTCGGTATTAAAGTAAAAACCTCGGGAGAAAGTCTCTTTTCCCAGCTCCTCCTAGTTCGTCTGAGCAAAAAAACTATTAAGTTTATTAAATCTGCTCCTAGTTGGCGCTACACTGTTCCTTATACCTTAAAGTTCCGCCGTCCCCAATGGCTTGACCGGACAGCCATTGCTGCTCTTGTCCTACTTTTGGGCTTAGGCGGCTATAAATACTATCAACATCGCCAGCGACAAGGCCAAATTTTAGGTTTACCTACGGTAACCCCCGCTTATCTTTCTTTCCAGGCCCGTTTAACTGATAACTTTGATACGCCGATTACTACTGATACTCACTTCAGATTTTCTATCTATAATGACCAAACAGCCACTGGTTCGGCTGTGGGCAATGGCGCTTTTCTTTATGAAGAAGCTAAATGGATTACTCCAGATGAAGACGGGATTTTCAGCACTTTGATTGGCGATACGACTGCCCTTGATAAAACCATTTTTAGAGACAATACAGAGCTTTGGCTGGGAGCAACGGTCAATGAAAATGCGGAAATGACTGATCGCCAACAGATTGCGACTGTCGCCTATGCTTTTAATGCTGAATATCTGCAAGGCTATGGTATTGGTGAAAGTGGCATGGCAGATATTAATCAGGTTCCGGTTGTTAATAGTAGCGGCCAGATAATTATTGCCGCGGCCGGGCCCACCCTGCAAACTACTTCCGGGACTTTTAAGATTGAATCCCCTACTTTGGCTTTAATGACGGCCATTGATTCCGGTAATGTCGGTATTGGTACTTCTACTGTCGGCAGTAAATTAGTCGTTGCCGGAGGCTTAGGAATTGGCACGACTGCCGCCGACTCAGACTATCTTTCCTCTATCGCTCCTTATGGTGGCCTAATTGTTGAAGGTAGCGTCGGCATTGGCACTACTTCGCCCACTCAAAAGCTGGATATTGCCGGCAATACTAATGTCTCTGGCACGGGAATTTTCAATGATATTAAAATCGGTGGCAAACTTTTAGACCTTAGCGACTCTCCTGGTCAGTCCGGCTATGTTCTAAAATCAACCGGAACCGGTGTTTCCTGGAGCAGTGTTTCTGACTTATCAGTTGGCAATGCCGATACCCTTGATACACTTGATTCAACCGAATTTTTAAGAAGCAACACCAGTGACAACTTTACCTCCGGCATCCTAACCTTCGACAGTGGCACTGAGCTTAATATGGCCTCCGGCTCTATCTTGGATATTGATGGTAATCTGGAAATTGCTGATACTGATATTGATTTTAATGGCGCTTCCACCAACTTTAGCACTACCGGCAATTTCTCCATCAACACCAGCCAGTTTTTTATCAACCAATCAACCGGCAATGTCGGTATTGGTACTTCCGGCCCAACCCACCGTTGGGAACTAAAAGCCTCAGCCGGCGACTATTTGGGCTACATTTACAATCTTGGCACTGGCTCTACTGCTCAGGGGTTATATATTCGCACTGACGGGACTGGTAATCTTCTGACTCTAAATGCTAATGGGACGGATATTATGACTGTTTCCGAATCCCAAGCAGTGATTAATGCACCCACTTTTTTTACTGGCACTGGTGATGTTTCTCTGGCTTATGATTTGCGGTTTACTAATCCGACTGCTAGCTATATCAAGAGCAATGCTCCGTTATATATCCAAGCAGGCGAAGCTTTTGGCAGTTCAGACCTGACTCTGCGAACATATAACGCTGGCAATATCATCCTAGAGAGTGCTAACCTCTGGGCTGATGGCACCAATGTGGGAATCGGGACAACTGATCCTACCGGCAAGCTTCATGTCGCCGGAAGCGGAATATTTGATGGGAATGTGGGTATTGGCACTACCGCCATTTCCTCCTATAAACTTAATGTTGCCGGTAATCTTAATATTTCGGGAACAGGAATATTCACCAATGTCAGGATTAGTGGTGGTTCACCCTCTGTCAACAAGGTTTTAACTTCAGTTGATGCTTCAGGCAATGCTACCTGGAGTGATATTACCTCAGTAGGGGTTGGCGGTTCAGGAACAGCTAATTATCTACCTCTCTGGTTGAATGGAGGAAAAACTCTTGGCGATTCAGTCTTGTATCAGTCCTCTGGTTCTTTGTATCTTCCAGGATCAGGAGTTTGGGATTCATCAGGTAACGTAGGAATTGGGACTACCGGTAACAAGAACAAACTGGATATTAATGGCTCATTGGCAGTTGGGAGTTATGCAGGAGTATATTCTGCCCCCTCAAATGGTGCCATCATTTCTGGGAATGTGGGAATTGGGACAACGAGTCCAAGTAATTGGCTTACTTTAAATAGAACTTCAACTTCCATGTTGACTGACGGTATCCGCATCGAGAGAGATCCAACAGTAACAAGTCAGTACACAGTAATTAACCAAAGAGCTGGTCAGTCTAACTATATTTCAACAGGAAACATTAATTTTGATTATACAAATGGGACAACAGTAAGTGAGCTTATGCAAATTAGCAGTGTTGGTAATGTCGGTATCGGAACCACAAATCCAACAAGTAAACTACATATTTATAGAAATTCTGGAACTAGTAGTACAGTTCCCCTATTAACCCTAGAGGATGCTTCAACAGATTACACTATCCTTAAAATTGTTAGAGGTAGTATATATAGAAGCGCAACTACTAGATACGCAACTACTAGTACTACCAACTGGGTAACAGGAGTTGTTTATGGAGACGGTATTAGTAATTCCACTTACAGTATTGCCACAAGTGATAGTCTTGCAAATTCAAAATTTTTAATTGACTCCTCTGGCAATGTGGGTATTGGTACCACTGATCCCTCCCAAAAACTGGATGTGGTGGGTAACCTTAATGTTTCTGGAACAGGAATCTTTGGCAATACTAAAGTTGGAGGACTTCAAGATGCAGGAAATGCCTTGGGATCAAATGGCCAGGTTTTAACTTCGACAGGTACGGGAGTATCCTGGGGAACTCTGGCCTCCTTAATTGGCGACACTTATGAATCCCCTCTTACCTTTATTAACGGCCTTACCAGGGTTGGAGATACGATTGAACTTGGAGGAGCTACTTCCCTTTCTAAAGTAACCGCCATTAACCAAGCCGGATATGATTTTGGATTCCAGGGAGGGAATGTGGGGATTGGAGCTACGGATCCAAGTAGACTATTGGAAGTTCGCGGAGCCGCAGTAACCTATGGTGCTGATATGCGCTCATTAATAGAAGCTACCGATACTACAGCCTGGGCACAGGGGGTCGGAGGAGGTATTACGTTTCGCGGGCGCGCTAACACAAACCCTTCTCTTTTTATAAATTACGGGGGAATTAAGGGAGTTAAGGCAAATGCTACGTTAACAGATCAAGACGGCCAACTGCATTTCCAAACCTCAAAGGGTTCAACATATACAACTAAAATGGTCATAAATGAAGATGGTAAGGTTGGTATCGGCACCACGAACCCAGTTTCCCTCTTAGATGTTAACCAAAAACTAAATGTCTTTAGCGCCGGTAATGTTGGAATTGGCACTACTGGCAACAAAAACAAACTAGATATTAATGGCTCATTGGCAGTTGGAACTTATGCCGGAATTTACTCTGCCCCAGCAAATAGCTTGATTATAAGTGGGAATGTTGGTATTGGTGTTACCTCGCCAACGGAAAAACTCGAAATCGCAAATAATGGGGCAACTGGCATCAAATTGACAAACACTTCTGCAAATAAATCAGCAACTTTTGCCATCGCAAACGGTGCAGGACAGTATTTATTAGAAGCAGCTAGTGGAGACCTTAATATTTTGTCAAACAACAAGATCAATTTTTCGGCGAATTTCACCAATGCTCAACTTGTTTTAGCTTCTACCGGCAATGTTGGTATTGGTAGCACAAACCCCTCTCAAAAACTAGATGTCAACGGTAACTTGAATGTTGGTGGAACTGGATTCTTTAGCTCTACCAAAGTTGGCAGACTACTTGATACCATTTCTTCCCCTGGCTCAAACGGTAACTTACTGGTAAGTACTGGTACAGGAGTAAGCTGGGTCGACACTTCTGCCCTTTCGATTGGCAATGCCGATACTTTGGACGGCCTGGATTCCTTGGATTTCCTGCGCAGCAATGAAAATGATACTTTTGAATCTGGAAAGACTTTAACTATTGCCGGTAATATCAGTATTGGCGGCACTGGCTTTTTTTCCTCTTTGACTGACTCCCGACCACTTAAGCTTAATGCCAGCAATGAAGTGATTGCTTCACAAATAGACCTTACGTCTGCCAATGATGTCATGGGTATTTTGCCCATTGTTTGGGGAGGAACTGGAATTGGCACTACCCCCTCTTCCGGGCAGTTGTTAATAGGCAAATCTGATGGGTCATACAATCTCTCTACTATTGGTGTCGGTAATAGTTTGACCATGACTCCGGGAGATGGCAGCATTACCATTGCCCATGAAGATACTTCAAACCAGAGTTCTTTGGATAATAGTAATGGTATAGTTATTCAGGACATTGCCTTGGATGGCTTGGGACACATTACCGGATTGGAAACAATTGATTTGGACAACCGATATCTTCAAGATGCCGATGTTTCCTGGGTTTTAGCTGCTGATTCAGGTACTCCCTACTCTGTTGGGATCGGTAATACGGCCAATATCTTAGGGGGAAGTGGAGTTTTCAGCAGTATTTCAGGAAACAACTTAACTTTGGCTGTTGGCGCGGGAGTAGGTATTTCTGTTGGTCTTAATGATGTCTCGGTTAACCAAGCTTACGACTTTACCTGGACCGGCACCCAATCCTGGTCAGGAATTTCTACCTTTACTAGTAACGTCTTTTTCCCCGGAACCGGTATTTGGAACTCATCAGGTAACGTCGGCATTGGTACCACTAACCCAGGCCAAAAACTAGATGTTTCTGGCAATATTAATGTTTCAGGAACAGGAATTTTTGGAAATACTAAGGTTGGAGGGCTTCAGGATGCAGGGAATAGTCTGGGCTCATCCAACATGGTCCTTACCTCCACCGGTACCGGGGTCTCTTGGGGAACTCTGGCTTCACTCATTGGTGATACTTATGAATCCCCTCTTACCTTTATTAATGGGCTTACCAGAACCGGAGACACGATTGAGCTGGGAGGAGCAATTCCCCTCCAGAAAACCACCGCCATCAACCAAGCCGGATATGATTTTGGCTTCCAGGGAGGCAATGTGGGAATCGGTTTGACCAATCCTTCATACCTTCTTCATGTTAACGGGGTTGGCTACGCAACCACCTTTGGAGTGGGCGCCACTTCCCCCTCATATGCCTTTAATGTCTCTACTAATGCCAATATCGGGACAAACCTAAATGTCGGTGGGACTGCTAACATCGCCGGACATGCGGTTGTCGGCCAAGACCTGGCCATTAACGGAGGCGATATTACCTCTTCCGCTTCGACCTTTAACCTCCTAACCAGCATGGTTACTACCTTAAATATTGGTACCGGAGCCACCGCTCACTTTGGTGGCGGCTATGGTTCAACCGGAGTCAGCATCAGTAATGCCGGAGATATCAGGGCCAATGGCGGACTAACTGTTGACGGAACTTCCACCTTAACCGGCAATGTCAGCGTTGGTTCTTCCGCTACTATTGGCTCCACTCTTAAACTCAATAGCCTGCTTCATGTCAACAACGGTATCGGCGCCTCCGGCCAGATTTTGATGAGCAACGCTACTGCCAGAGGACCCGAATGGGTTTCCCCCTCCAACCTTAATCTTAACTATGATAACTATCAATACTGGACTATTAGGGGCGACACCGGTGGTGATATCAATGTTACCAGTGGCTATATTGTTGATTTTGAGGGAGGAATCGGCATTGGCACTACCCTCACCGCCAACAAGCTGACTATTGGCATTAAGGATGATTCCTTAGACTTTGCCCAACTGGCCGACAACTTGAGTCTTGATGCCCTGACCAAAATAAATCTCAACAGCCATACCTTTGGTTTTTACGGAACCGGTAGTGTTGGTATTGGTACCACTAATCCTTCCCAAAAACTAGATGTTAATGGGAATTTGAATGTTGGTGGAACTGGATTTTTAACTAGCACTAAGGTTGGGATACTGCTAGACAAAGATTCTGAGCCAGGAGTAAACAAGCAAATCCTCTCCTCTACCGGTACCGGAGTTGATTGGGTAGATATCACTTCAATTGGGATTGGCGGGTCTGGAATTACTAATTTCCTGCCTAAGTTCTTAAGCTCTACTACCTTAGGTATTTCTTCCCTTTTTGATAATGGCGTAGCTGTTGGGGTTGGGACTAGCAATCCTCTGGCTAATTTCCATGTTGAAGGGCAATGTGTGGAAGAGAATACATTAATACAATTTAAAGCTCAAAACTCAAATGTCAAAACTACAACTGAAAATTCAAAACTGACGAAAATTAAAGAGGTTCAACCTGGAGACAAAGTCCTCTCATTAAATGAAAGGACTGGGGAATTTGAATACCAGACGGTTGAAAAGATTTTGGACATGGGAGTTCAGGAAGTTTATGAATTGATTACTGAATCGGGCAAGAAAATTGAGACAACCGGAAACCACCCCTATTTAGCCAAATCAGCCACCAAAAAATCCGCCGAAGCGGATTTGGTACACCTGACAGATTTGCTCCTAGATTGGCCTGATAACCTTAGGCGCAATATAGCACAAGAAAGCTACCTTGTCAAGTCCCAAGATGAAGAAAAATGCATAGAGGGTGTGGACTCGCCGGGAGTCAAACCCGGTAGGTTTGGGTTATCAAGCCAACCCAACAAATCTGTCGAGCCCACACCCAATACCAATATATCAGAAAGCATTAAAGATGCCAAATGGGTCAAAGTTATTTATCTTCAACCAGGAATGGAAATTGCCACCGCTAATCAGTGCGAATCCGTTAGTATTTATCCTGAGCGAATTTATCCTGAGTACAATCGAAGGAGTCGAAGGAATCCGTGTAAATCAGTATCCTGGGAGAAAATCACAAGCATCAAGATTACCGGCAAAAAGCACGTTTATGACCTGCAAATTGAGAGTACCCATAACTTTGTTGCCAATGGCATCGTTGCCCACAATACCTATATAAATGGGAATTTGGGAATTGGCACTACTTCTCAAGCCTACAAATTAAATGTTGCCGGAACCCTCGGCGTCTCCGGAACTGCATATTTTGGGGGAAATGTCGGTATAGGCACCACTAATCCAACCCAAAAACTAGATGTTGCTGGTAATCTCAATGTTTCAGGAACAGGAATCTTTACTAATGCCAGGATTAGTGGCGGTTCGCCCTCTGCCAACAAAGTTTTAACTTCACTTGATAGCAATGGTAATGCCACCTGGAGCGACATTACTTCAGTTGGGGTTGGAGGAAGTGGAACTGTTAACTATCTGCCTATTTGGTTAACTGGAGGAAAAACATTGGGTGATTCAGTCTTGTATCAAAGTGGAGGGAATGTCGGAATTGGAACTACCGGAAGTAAAAACAAACTGGATATTTCTGGCTCATTGGCAGTTGGAAGTTATGCTGGTGTTTACTCCGCCCCAGCCAATGGAGCAATTATTTCTGGGAATGTGGGCATCGGGACGACGAGTCCTTCTCAAAAACTGGATGTTAATGGAAACTTAAATGTAGGAGGAACTGGGTTCTTTAGTAGCACTAAGGTGGGGATACTGCTAGACAAAGATAGTCAACCAGGAAATAATGCTCAAGTTCTCTCCTCTACCGGAACTGGAGTTGACTGGGTAGATATTACTTCAATTGGGGTTGGGGGGTCTGGAACGATTAATTACCTACCTAAATTCACGGCTGCAACTACTCTAGGTAATTCTTTAATTTACGACAGCGGCACCAACATTGGAATTGGCACTACTGGCAACAAGAACAAACTAGATGTTAATGGCTCATTGGCAGTCGGTTCCTATGCTGGTGTCTACTCCGCCCCATCAAATGGCGCAATTATTTCGGGGAATGTTGGAATCGGGACGACGAGTCCAGGAACAAAACTTGATGTTTCCGGTGGAGCGATCCGTACCAACAACCAGTTTATCTCTACAGTCGTCAACGGAACCGCTCCTCTTGTCGTTTCCTCTAAGACCCTCGTTTCTAACTTAAATGCTGACCTATTGGATGGAGTAGAAGGGTCGGTTTATTACAAAAATAATGACGTAGTCATGAACACCAATCCTTTTGGTGGCCGTCAACTATACATTAATAGTATAAATAATGCTTATTTTAGAGCAGATAAAAGATGGGTAGTTACTGGTAAATGGTACAGTTCTGCAGATGATTCGGAGCTTGGCACTTTTACAGCAACACAGTTAAGTTATTTATTTGACGGTAATTATGAAACAAATTTGATAGTACCTGCCGGATCATACGCTAAAGTTAATATCAATTTCTCTACAGAAAGTAATGGATACTATCCTGGTTATCCCTACGGCAACTTTTATCTTTCCCATTATTATACTTACTTCCCGGCTGCAGAAATCACAAACCTTGACACCATGAGTGTTTACTGCAATTATGAACCTCACGGCATAGGGTGGCATGAAGTAAGCTTCACAGACTTTTTAAGACTAGGTAGTTTAATAACCAAAGCCACTAATTCGTATTACAATATATCCGAGGTTGAATTTAAGCTCAACGCGAACGCAACAGACGCTAGATGGGTTACTGAACTAGATGTTCAACTAAGCAGACCTGGAACTAATGAAATGCCTTTTGTTGATAAATTTAAGGCAAATATTTTATATGACGCATTAACATTTGAAGACGGTACCAGTTCTACTAAAATCTCTTTAAACCCAGCAGGATTTTCTTATTTTAATGGTGGGAACATCGGCATTGGCACCACTAATCCCTCCCAAAAACTAGATGTTAATGGCAACGTAAAAGTTTCCGGCTCGACAGTTGTTGATAATGATTTAACAGTTAATGGGATTGTCGGTATTGGGGCAACTAACCCAAGTTATAAACTTAACGTTGCAGGTAACTTGAATGTTGGGGGAACCGGTATTTTCTTAAGCACTAAGGTTGGGATACTGCTAGACAAAGATTCTGAGCCGGGAGCAAACAAGCAAATCCTTTCCTCTACCGGCACCGGAGTTGATTGGGTAGATATAACCTCAATTGGGGTTGGCGG
>Ga0307377_10000510_pt1 | contig 51210 bp, 69 predicted proteins | sample TR3MG_FD_202535 | JGI IMG/M metagenome (GOLD analysis project Ga0307377, IMG submission 202535) | Soil microbial communities from Risofladan, Vaasa, Finland - TR-3 | ecosystem: Environmental > Terrestrial > Soil > Coastal area > Acid sulfate soil | place: Finland: Risofladan, Vaasa | collected... | reverse complement strand
GACAACCCCTTCTGCACTGAATGCAGGGTTATGACCAAACTTATCAAATATAATTTTCAATAATTCATAATCTTCTGGGGTGTCAAGCGTCAATCCAAGATCAGGAAAATACATTAATGGAGGGGCTTGCCAATGGTAAATGTTGAAGGCTTCTGGGTGCTGGGCAACGTTCCACCCGCAATGTTTCTGAGGATTAAATAGGTCTTTGCATCTTTGAAGTGTCCGGGTCCAGTAGCATTGAATATCCAATCCGTTGGGCCAGGAACGGTCAACAATATCATTTGAAACATAATCAAAGTGCTCAAGATTTGAATTCAATCCCATTTTCAATTTTTTGATTAATTTGTCGATATGCCTTGGATCTATACAGGGGCAATCTGCCGTAATATCAACAATTATATCTGCTCCATGAGTTTCAGCAGTAGATATAACCCTTCCGATTACATCATCCTCTTCCCCTGCATAACGGTAGACATAGGCAGGAAATCTATTAACCCCCTGCTTTTCATGGATGCATATTGGATCATTTTGTGATCTTGCTGTTGTTGCAATCACAACCCTGTCGACTGAATCTGCAAGGGACGCTCGTTTAGCCATCCACCATAGGACAGGTTCTCCTGCCAATGGCAAAAGCACCTTGCCGGGTAACCGGGTTGAGGACATGCGGGCTTGGATGATGGCGACGATTTTAGGTTTCATTATTCATTCCATTTTCATTATTTAATCATGATAAATCTTTTACTAGATATGCAAACTTAGACCCTTCCCAGGAAAAATACATGCCTGCCATTATTTTTTTTTCAACAAAAGCTTCTTTGCCAATAGGTATCAATGGAGGAGGAATTATAACAAGAACTGCCTTTTCTGTTTTAACTTCCATTTTATAGGCTTCAAAAAAACTTACAGTCAACAGTCTTGAATCAATAATTTTTCCTAAACTTTCTTCCATTTTAACCTCCTTCATAGTTTACAGATGAAATTCCATTTTTGATTGTTACATTGATGATTTGATCGGCACAACTTATAAGTTCAGGAATGTGACTGATCATAATAATTTGTAATCCCAACTGTTTGGATATCTCTTGAAGCATCTGCCCTGCTAGCGGCATTCGATCCCGAGAAATCCACTTAAAGGGCTCGTCTAAAATTAAGCATGCCCTGCTCCTGGGTTGTGCCAACGACCAACTACCAACCCGCAATGCAAAACTGGCAACGTCCACCGGTCCTCCCCCACTCGCCTCAAGAGGTTTAATCAGGTTATCATTTCGTTCAAAGGCAAGGCGACATTCGATTGTGCCCCTGCCTGTGATCTCAAATTTGGCTGACATTTTGTATGGATTGTCCTCGTAAACGGCTGCAAGTGCGAGGCTGACAGGCTCACAGATTCGGTATTCCAATTCATTTTGTGTTGCCTGTGCAACAGCAATTATGATTGCTTGGGATTTTTCGGTTATGGCGATTTCCTTTTCAACTGCCTCTCGTGCTGTAATAGTTGATTTCAGATCAGCAGCAATTTGATCTCTTTTGCCGACTTTCTGCTCATATGTTTTGCGTATAGATTGAATGGACATCTAAACTGTTCCTTCCCATAAAATTTTCCCTTTCTCTCCGCCATGCAATCGCCATGTTTTGCCGTCAAATGAGGGCACGAGGCCCATTTTCCAGAGGTCAACTGCCGGTTGAAAGGGGTATTGACCTAGCTTATGGTCAATGTATTTCCAAGTTTTAATACCGGGGAAAAATGAACCAATATAAGCCCCCACGGAATCCCACACGGAAGCCCCCATGGAATCCCACACGGAAGCCCCCACGGAATCCCACACAGAAGCCCCCATGGAATCCCACACGAAATCCCCCACGAAATCCCCCACGGAATCCCCCACGGAATCCCACACGGACTCCCCCACGGAATCCCAGTCCTTTAATAGTGATATTTCCCTGTCTGTGGTTTTTGGGAAAGATAATTTAAAAGGATGAATCGGATTTGCGGCTTCCGAATATCTCCAACCGAAAAGAGCATCTAAGTCGTGAATTTCTTCGAAGACCTTAATTGCTTTATATCGTACTTTCTGAGCATCTCCAGCTATTCTCCCCACACCTTGCACCCGAAAAGCGGCACATGGTATTTTTGCTCCTATGAAACAATCATTGGGATCGCGGGAGACATGGAGCCCACGACCACAAACTCCATGCTCAGGGGGATCATAATCTGTTACCCTGATAATACTACCAATAGCATGTCGATAGTTTATTCTACCAGAATAAAAATCAAAGCCATCGGGTTTTGTTAATTTATACACCTCTGCCTCCTTATTTCAAGTTGCCTCCCCAACATATAGAGTCATTCCTATTCCTTCTTTATCGGATACTCAATATCTGGCCATTCCACTGTCTTCTCTCCAAGCGTAGTGTTCATTGGGGCAGGGCCTACAAAATATGTCTCATCTTTGCAGGCTTTAATAGCGTCTTCCCGTTTTCTGAAAATGCCATATAGATCCCAATCTGTGTTTGGCCATTGCCCGCCTTTAATTTGTCCCACGACGTAGACTTTTTCCATTTCAATTAGACCTTCCTCGGAAAGGGCTTCGGTCATCTCTTCTGAAAATACTTTTGTCTGCACGCAGGCCCAACCTGGGGGAATAAAGGTTTTCTTGAAATCGCACTGCATTCTGGTTTCTTCCAACTTAATGCGGATTATTTTTTTTACTTTGTCAATCGTATCTTTCTTCTTTTTCATCATTCCTCCCAAGAATAGGCTTTTTCTAGTTCTTCCTCCCCCTTCTCGAAATTCTTTTCCATTTGGTCAAGCTCCTCTGCCCTCTTTTTCAATTCCTTGTTTGCCTCTTCCGTGGTCTTGACCTTGAATTTTGCAGTCATCTGTTCCTCAATGCTGCGGATCTGCCCTTTGATCTCTGCCTGTTGTGTTTTGGCATTGTCAATTTTTTCTTTGATTTCTAAGAGCCTTTGTGTTGTCATTTTTTCTTTCCCTTATTATACTAAGAATTTTTTATATCAATAAATTGATTATCGTATCCTTTTCTATTTTCTCTGGTGCAAGATTAATGTCATAATCTCCCTTGCTATCCATTATTGTTGCCCCCGCCTTTGTTAAAATTTCATTGAAGTTGATGGTGTTCTCATAAAAGTTAAATAGGTATCTTCTACTATGTTCTGCAAACTTAGAATTAGACGCAGTGATTGACCTGCCTAAATAAGTTTCTGCAAAGTAGAATTTGCAGTCATTTTCGGTGATTGAGATAAGCCCCAATACTTTTTGTTTTTGGCTTATAGTAGAATTGGCAATAGCCATTACATTGTTAGGATCGATCATGTGGTTTTTATTAAACTGATTAATACGTTCTTTGGCTACCACTATTTTATATGGAACCTCAACGGAGCTATTAAAGTTAAAATAGTTGACAAACATAATCCACGCAGACGGTTCTTGCCTTTTGACATAAAAAAGTTCTGTGGCTCCGTTTTTATCACTGGCATTCGTCATGTCACCAGAGAACAACACATTGAGCTCACTATCTCTGTAATAACCATCCCACCCGTATTTAACATTAGCATTCATTAGGGATAGGTCTAAATCAATCCTGTTGCTTTTCACATTTTGCCAGTTGATACCAAATATCATATCCCGGTCTAGCGAAACATAAGTGCCAGAAGGAAAAAAGCCTGTAAATTGTTTCTCCGTGGCAGGTAGGGCATAATGCATGTATTCAGGAATGTAGATGTTTTTCCCGTTTACATTCTGCTTGATATCCTCAACAATAAAATCAAGCACAACATTGAGGATTTCTTCAGCCTTTATACGATTGTGAAAATCAAAATCAGTAGCATACCCTTTACCGTTCCTTATTCGATAAAGGATAGACTCACAATCCTTTGTCCTGAATTTCAGGGCATAGGCAAGGCGTATTTTCCTGAAAGTGTTTACCCTGCCTAATTCTTTTTCTAAGATACTGCGATTTATGGTCTCGCCCCTTTTAAGCCTTGCCGTTACGGTATTAAGGTAATCTTCTTTCATGGGCTTGTGATATTTGACAGCCAATTTTCTCAACTTATTAATTTTTGCACTAAGCTGCGTGTTAGTCTTGAAAGCCAAAAACAGGGGCTTGAACCTATAGAAAATCTCAGCCAACTTTTCTAGCCCATGCTCCTTTTCATATTTTGAAAACAGCCTCACTGTGACAACGTTCTTGTGTGTCTTGATTTCCTCGATTAACCCATTGCTCTTTATCAGGAGCGTTTTATCTGCGGCTTTATAGACAATGTAGCGCAAAAATTCAGTAGGATTTTGTGGAACTATGCCTAAGTAGTCATACAAGATAATTCTGGTTTCTTTATTTTTGATTGCCTCTATCTCTTCTCTGCTTAGCTCAAGCCATAGCGCAATATCAACAACACTTTCTATGGTTTTTTCAGCCAGAGCAATACCAGAGCCCAGTAACCTCAACAGCTTTTCCTTGAGCTCTTCCTTGGTGTATCCGTGTATAACGACAAGGGAAATATTCTCGATATCTATATCCGGTATTTCCAGTTTCTCATTTGGAATATACACAGAGCTTTCGCTGTAAATTCCCATTTGCTCGAATCCGTAGGTAGTAATGTAATGAACTACTTGCTCCACGACTAGCTGCCCAATGTCCGCCTCTGCTATCTTTTGCCAGGACTTGTGAAAAGAGCTATTCATCTGTTCAGGGGTTAATCCCATTTCCTGCTCAATTATATCTGCCAATCGCATCAGTTCTGCTTCGGGGTAGTTGTGTATTACTTCAGGTGAAAACACGAATCCCTTGTGTATGGTCTTTTCGAGCAAGGTTTTGGTTGCTTTCTTTTTTTTCTTGGTCTCAATTGGTAAGGCCCTGAAAAGTCTCAGTGTTGATTTCATTTTGCCTCTCCTTTTTGTTTGATGAGGCGAGAAGTATATCTTAACAGGATTTTTATAGGAACTTCTTGTGCCTCAAGATTAATCTTGTGAGGAGAGACAGGAATCGAACCTGTGACCACCGGATTCCATTTTATAGGAACTTTCTGTGCTATAAGCGGAAAGTAAATTTTCCGGTGCTCTACCACTGAGCTACTCTCCTCATTACTAAGGGTGAGAGGTAATATCGCAAATGATTAGTAGGAACCCCATATGCCCTAAATATTAAAAGGCGGGCAGTATATATACCAATTATATTTAGAGGAACTGCCTGTGCCTTTGTTTTTTTGTCCTCTCCTTTATATTATACTGAAAACCAATTTATATCTTAAAATTTATATGACTGCTTGCCAGACTTTTTCTTTCACCAATTTCTCAGTTCGATATTTCTGAAAGTAATTTTCAATATTCTGCTCATACGATAATTGAATTTCCACATCGTTTTTCACACGGGTAATCAGGGCATTAAACCGATCGTCCCTTTCCTGAATATTATCAATATGAGTTCTATCAATTACATTTAATTCAATTGGCAGATAGATAGGTTCAATTTCATTTGTTTCTGCATACCAGAGATAGACACGGGGTTTGTGATTTTCCTGGTCTGCTGTATTCCTCATCATGCTGCCAGGATTCACAAGCCCCCTTCCCTCTGCTTTCACTGAAAAGGACTGGTGGTTATCCCCAGTAAGTATCAGTGAATATTCTGGAAATTTTTTAAGCAATTGATGACTTTTGGATCCTTCATCTCCAGGCCACCGGGGCAAGATTTCAACAATCGGCTGATGTGCCATAGCAACTTTAATAAATGGAGAATCGAGTTTAATAGAATGGATAGACTCCCCATATGGAAAAGCATCGATACAAATATTATCTAACATATAGTCAGAACCAAGATCGTGCGGTCCTAACAATTCAATTGCCCCAGCAGCATGCAATACTCCAACCCCTGCCTTTTCCCATTGATCAAGGCGATGGTTCGGAAGATCATGCTGGCCGGGGATGCAAATTATATCATGCTCTTTGAATTTCTCAATTGCCCATTCCAATAGCCAATTTGGCCATTGTGATTTATGCCCCAGATCGCCAGCAATCAAAATCGGACATTCATGTTGTTCAGATAAAGCAAGGATAAAATCAATTTTCCTTTCCATGGCTGCAAAGTAATCGTCTGTGCGGCCAATTGGGGTGTCTGATCTTAGATGCCAATCGGCAGTAAGAACGGCAGTGGGCTTCTTGGTTTGGCTCGTTCGTTTGAATCTGGTCATTTTCTTTTATTCCATTCTTCAATTGCAGAAAGAAATGATTTTTTGTGTTCTTTTTTAGCTTTGATTTCTGATCTTATTTTGTCTCCAAAGTTATATTTTGAATGTTTTTCGGCTTCACATTCTATGCACTCCGCCCAATAAGAGGGAGTGTGTGTATTAAAGACTGCTATATTTTTACTTCCACAGAATGGGCATGACGATAACGGAGGATCAATTCCGGGTTCATATTCTCCATGACCACTGAAGCCGTATTTTTCATCTCCATAAATTTCTAGTTTCATTGTTTTCTTCCTTTTAAATATTCACACGGCACATCAAATATTGGACATAAGTCCGGTAAAGATTTTTGAAACTCTGCTTCTACTTCTTCCCTCTGACTGTTTACAGATTTAAGCTGTTCGATTAGTTTATTCCATTGCTCTGTCAAATCAAACAGCTCATTATATTCCCCTGTTTTAATATCGATTCTCCTATCCAATTCAATTAAATTATTTGCCTTGGGTTCGAGCTTCAGTATAGAGGCATATTTTGAGGTTTTGTGTTCCAGGGTTATCAGGTCTTTTTCAAATTCTGCCAATTCCAGAAATTCATTCCTCTTGATATTTATTTGTTCGGCCTGATGGATTAAGTTGTCGACAAGCTTCTCATGATGAAGAATTTCTCCGATTTTTTGAGATTGATCTTTTAAGGATTGCTGCCTATTTGATAAGAGTTCTAACTCATTGTATTCATCTGTCTTTGCCTCAATTTGTTTATCCAATTTTAACAGGGCATTAACAGCCTCTTCATACTTGACAATCTCATTTAATTTGTCATGTTTTCCTTTCAAAGAAGTAAAATCATATAGTAGCCCAGTCAATGAGGTATATTCAGATTCAAGCCGCCGGATTACCAATTGAATCTTTTCCAATTTCACAAGGTCTTTTTCTGCCTCTGGCAACCATTCATATGCTTTTAATTTTTCTGTCTGCCCTTTTTGATCTGCCTTTAGCTTTACAAGTTCCCCTTTTTCCTCTCTCAGTGTTTTTGAAATGTTGCTAATTGAACGGTCAATGATTTCTAAGTTGACGGCATCGTTGTAATGCTTGGCGACATCAGAAGAGGATTTGCCAAGTAAAAAAGGCCCTTCTAATTGAAATTGGATATTTTGAGAATTAAAGCTGAGGACTTTTGAAATTGCTTCTGGCACATTTTGACCAAATGATTTGAAAGGTTCTTTTTGTCCTCCTATTTTATAGAGGTTTTCTGAATCAGATCGAAAGCGTTCAACAGTTTGAAGCTTCTCATTGTCACTGACTGTGAGACGGGCAGATGTATCCCCTCCCCAATATGACCGAACGTCCTCACCGGAGGGGCGATTGTTAACGGGCCAGTTTATGCCCCTTAAAATATTCGTTTTCCCAGAATCGTTTTCTCCGGTGATGACATTCACACCGGGGCAGAATTCAACGAGGGCGTCTTTCCAAGAACGGAAGTTTGTTAGTTCAAGAGATTTGATCATATCTTTCCTATTTTATGGATTTTCTCCAATTTTTTGGCAATTGAATTTCTTATATTCATCCAATTTTTATCAGGCCCGAAAGGGGCAGCCGTTGGCAATTGTGATAATATCCAAAAGGCCTCTGCTGAAGCTATTTGATGTGATCTTAAATTAGAATATTCTTTGATCAATGCATCATGCATTTCAGCGAGAGATTGTTTTTCTTGTTTTATATTTTCAAGTTCTCGATGACAAGAATCAAGGAGGTTATATCCCTTCCTTGCTTCCTGTTCCCATGAGATGGGCCACAATGGACCGCATCCATTTGGGCAAGTTTCTGTCTTACTATTCCCTGGACCAACAGTTCCACTTTGCATATATAAATTCTTTCTGACAAGTCTGAAATTGCACTTTGCACAATACATAATGCCTGGGACTAAGTTTTTATCTGGCCCTGCCATATTTCAATCTCTTTTGTAGATGAATCTGATTCCATTTGTTGCGAGTCTTGAGATTAGTTCCATTGCAGTTATATTGGAGAGAACATCTGCGGTAAACCCACATCCTCCTGCTTTGGAAACTGCCTCTTGCAATGATTCATACATTTCAATTCCATCTTTCATTGCTTTTATTCTTATTTCTTCATTCATGTTCCCTCCTAAAGGCATTTGCCTTTTCTATCATATCCTCCCATTCCTTTGTCATTTTTCCGCTTTTTGGGTATTCTGGTATCTTTCTTCTCTTGGGATACATTTCAAAGTAATATTTTTTTATCCTGTTGTAATCTCTTTTGCCAAGTTTCTTAGCCTTTGGCTTTTCGCTTGGATGAATATATTTTTGTGGCATTGGTGGATTTTCAAGGTAGTCTGCAATATTTCTGAGCAATACTGGCAGAGCAATAAATTTATTGAGGCTATATCTCTTGTATAATCGTGCAATTTTCCCTTCCATAACATTAGCTTGATCATGCAAAACTCCTCTCAATAAACCTTTGCCATCTTCCCCTACCTTGCCCTCTTCAATTTCTCTTCGGGTAATGTGCTTATGGTCGAAAACAGAGTCTTCAAAACGGATTATTTGTTTTAATATAGGGCAAATGCTTTTTTGTTCTCTCCATTGTTTGTGGCGCAATGTCCTTAATTCTTCCCAGTTTATTTGGATGAGTTTAGTCATTCGATATTACCAAATAGACGGCATTTCTCGTGTGCCTGTCTATGTCAAATCTGGTTATCTCTTTTGTATTGACAATCGGCAAAACTCCTGTTGTATGATCTTCCAAATCTTTTTCTGTTCTGGTCTCGACTGTATGAGCATAAACTTTTCTCCCCTGCCAGTATGCCTGTGCCATTTCATAACTCCTTGCAAGGACAACAGACATGACTTTTCCATCATAATTCTTTGCAATGAATATCACTTTAAATTCTCCTTTTTCTTCTGACTGTGCCCAAAGGAACTCCTGTTCCTGTCGTTGGATCTTGTGTCCATGCAGGATCTTCTTTTCTTAGATATTGCTCAAAATTGGCACGCACATTTTCTCCTTCTTGAATTGCATCCTGCAATAATTTTCGGCAGATTTGCATTCGCAATTCATCAGGATTATTGTCTGGACCGACTGTTCTGCTTTCTCCCATGCCGATTCTTATGGGTTCATATTGCTCAACTTGAATGGTGCGTTCTATGCTTGCCCAGACCTTGTCATCTAATAAACTTAACAGTTTTTCAATGTCTTCTTTAGGCATTATTCAAACCTCCGGGACCTTCCAATCCGCATGGACTCTTCAACCTCTAACCATGCCTTGCCCGTGATTTTTTGTAATTCTTTTTCTGCCTGTTCCTTTTCGATTTTTTCAATCAACCCTGCCCGGCCAGCTTTCATATTCAGATCATGTGCAATAATAGTTTCTTTTTCTTTTTTCCACCACTTGCAGGCAGTTAGAAAGTCAACATTTGCCGCAACATCATCAATGCCATAGTCATAGTAGATGTCAAATTCAATTTCTTGCATCTTCCCGTTCAACTTATTTTTAGTGACTTCTGCTAATGTTCGAGACCCTATTTTCTTTTTGATTCCACCAACTGTTCTGGTATGGTTATTGGTTTTCGTCAACCAGACCTGGTGAAAGGAATAATAGAAGGGGGCATGGCCACCGGAGGTTGTTGTTTGTTTGCCGAATGTTGCCCCAATTTTGTCCCTGGTCTGCTGAATAATGAAGAGAGCAGATTTTGTTTTCTTTAATTTTCCGTTGATCATGCGGAGGGCTTCCCCGAGATGTTTGGCCTTTTCAGTTTTGTAGCTTCCTTTCAATTCTGAGACGGCTTCAGCCGACTTTGCAGCCGCAATTGCCTTTTTGTATTCCTTTTCAATCTCCTCTGATGTGGTCAGGGCGTCAAGGGAGTCCAAAGTGTAGATAAACGGTTTTTCGCTTTCCTTGACCAGTCGCAAAATTCGGCCCTTGAAATCTTGAATTGTTTCTGATGGAATTGGGACTCCTTCCTCATCATAGGCAGGGGCCTTGATCCTATCCTTTAATTTGCTTCCGAAAAGATATGGAATGTCGATTGATGATGCTGCTGCTTCCCCATCGTCATAATAAAGGTCATATTCATCAAATCTCTTGTCGGCAGAGCATTCGGCCAGCATCGTTATTGCAAGCATAGTTTTGCCCCCGACCGAACCTCCAGGCAAAGTGACAATTTGGCCGAGCACAAATGCGCCTGCCGGATCATCTGAACAGGCACAATTGAGCAGGGTGACACCAGAAGGAATCAACAAACTAGTGTCAGTTGGGGCGGGCCTTTCAGTCTTTTTCTCTGCTGCTGCCTCAACTTGTTCTGTTAAATCTGATCGCCGTCTACGAATTTCCGGCATAAGTCCCTCCGATTAGCATTTGCTCAAATTTCTGTTTATCCACCTTCCACCTTCCGCCGATCTTCAGACCGATGCCATACCGTTTACACCAATCGACAATCGTGAATTTGCCGACCTTGCCATAGCCTTTTTCTTCATGCAATTTGACGGCTTCTGCTGAGGTTATATATTCTTTGTTCAAATTTCTCTCCTTCTCCGTCTGGGCTGGTCTGTTGAAGCAGACTCCTTCTCTGCCTGTTTTTCAACGGGCTGTGCGGCAAATGCTTTAGCACATGCATTATAAATTGTCTCTTCGCATTTTTCACACTCTGGCAGACTGTTACAATCCTTTCCAAAATTTCCACCAGAGGGGCATTTAAAAGGGATGTCGTCTTCCAACTCCCTCTCTTCTTCCTTTACGCTGTCAGGCTTCGATTCTGAAGGAGATCCCCCTCCAATTCTTCTTCTTCTCTGAACCCCTGATCCTTGTTGTTCCTCTTCTTGGGCTTCAGCTCTCTCTTCATCAGGGTTGATTCCGAGATAGGCCATTTTGACTTGGTCATATGTCGGGATAATCAACATGGCGTCTAAGGGGTGAACCTTTGCCAATATAGACTCTTCATAAGAATCGCGGGCAAGGAAATTGATGCTATGGGCTTCATGAAAAGCATTTCTTCCAAGCCTTTTTTCACGGGTCTTATATTCAATGCTGCGGCCATCAAGTAAATCCCAGAATGTTGTAAACCCGTCTGGGTCGCTGTCAGTTGCCTCTTGTAAAATTTCTTCAAAAAGTTTGTAGGAGATATCAAATCCTAATTCAATGAGACCAGTTTCGCTGTTATAATCATAGACATTGTAGAAACATCTCCATGAGGCATACAGGGATTTAATCTTTTTCTCATCTTGCTCTGCCTCCGGCTTGTCCCACTCTGCATACAATTGTTCGCAAGCAAAACATTTGCGGCCAAACGCATGCTGTAGGCAGAGATATTTATCGTTGTCGTCTCCGACATTGGAATGAACTGGAATTTCCAGTTTGTAATCCCAATCGCCGATATCCAACCCGGTCAACGTCCCTGATTTCATTCGTAGGTCTTTATACCAGGGCTGGGTAATTTCAAACGGCAGGAGATCAACGCACCCTGTTTTCCCTTTCTCTAATTCAATGGCAAACTTATTCACAACACCGTTTGCCTTGGAGAGATCGAGGACAGATTTTCGGCCAAGTCCTTTCTGGTCTCGTTCCTGGGCTCCTCTTTTAGTCCTGTTTTTCAGTTTGTCGATTCTTTCTTGTCTTGTCTTCGTGCTCATATTTGCTCCTTTCTTCAAAAAATGTTTTAAAAATAACCTTTGTGATTAATCGAAATATGACAGCAATAAGAAACAATGCCAATATTGCCGCAATACAGAAAACAATGGCGATCACAAAATTATCTAGTGTTGTCATGATTCCCTCTTATTCTTGTCTTCTGCGGCGTCTTTCATTAACCACTGTCCGACTCGATTGAGTTTTCTCATCCTGAATTTCCTGCTTTATTCCTTGGGCTTGTTTGCCGGGTGTAATTTCTCTTTTCTCTCTTGGTGTGGAGAAGTAATCATTCTTCCAGAGAACAACTTCATTTTCCAGGGCTTGCTTTTTGTCATCCATCGCTTTCAAGGCATTCTTTGCCATATTGAGACCATATTCCATTTCAATCAGTTTGTCTTGGGCATCGGAGTATTCTTTTTCAACAGGCTTCAATTGTCGATGACCTGTCACAGTTGCATCAACCTGCTGGACGGTCATTTTTGGGTCTAGCCCTTTGATCTGTATAATCAACTTGCCTGTGGCCTCTTTCACATTTGTCTTTTTAACATCAATTAGTTTGGTTTGCTGTTTAACTTGTTTCTCCAAAAAGGCAACCTCATCAGCATATGCCTTTCGTTTGTATGCATGGCTCCGCCATTCCTCGTGCAAGTTATCCAGGTCGATTGATACATCTTGTTCAAAGTTTAATTCTGGCATTTTGTTTCTCCTTATTTACTTATTATACTGAATCTCTTTTCATATCCTAAAAAAATTAAGAAAATACATCAGCACATGCTCTTGTCAATCCTGGCTTTCCATTGTAGAAAAAAGTGTCAGAAAAACAGGTCAGCACCAATAATGCACGGGGATTGATTGTTGGAGATTTCAATAAAACCGCCTGCATATAGTAGTTAATAGCTTGTCTAACTTTTTCTGGCTCATCTGTTATGTCTTTCAAAATCTTCCTTACATTGTCCCAATTATTTTTTTCATTCAGTAATGCTCGGCACAGATCAATAGTCTGTTTCTGGGCAAGTTGCAGTGTTTGAACAGACTCCAACATTTCATCTGGAGAAAGATCAATGATCTGGTCTAATAGGACAAGGGCTTGCCTTGGACAACCATTTGCTGCTTTTGCAATTTCTTCAATGACCTCTTTATCAACCCCTTCCTCTCCTTCCCCCTCAAGAACATTTTGAATCAGTTTCATTATTAGATTATCGGACAGGTTTTTGACTTCAAAGATTGAACACCTGTTGCGGATAGTAGGTAACAGTTTTTCTGGTTCTGTAGTGCAAAGTAAAAAGAAAACATGAGGAGGGGTATCTTCCAGGGCTTTCAACATTGCGTTCATAAAATCTCGGGTGCCAGCGTGGACCTCATCCATAAGGTAAACCCGGCATTTGCTACTTTTATTGGCAGGATAAAACATCATTGTCCGTTGAATTTCTCTTGCTGTATCAATGCCTCTGTTGTTGGAGGAGTTTATCTCTTGGAAGTCCTGATTTGTTGCTTCAGGGGCACATCCAAGATGTTTGGAAATGATCCGGGCCAGAGTGGTTTTTCCACATCCAGTTGGGCCAGTGAAAAGCCATGACTTTGGAAAGTCCTTTTTGCGGTTCAGGATTGTCTTGATTGCTTTAACTGTTGTTTCATTTCCTACGATTTGGTCAAAATCATTTGGTCGATATGATAGATGTAATGGCATTGTTATCTTCCTTTCTTCTTTTGTTTTTGGCCTATTGTCAAATTCTTGATATATGTATCACAACGGCTGCAATGAGCAGTTTTAACCATTGTCGTTTTAATGTTTGGAATTCCAATAAACCCGCATTTTGGGCACTGCAATTTCTCGTTATTTGCCATATCTAGCTTTCAACTGAAATGTCATCAAAAATCACTGGGATAATTGCCTTGACCTTTTCCAGGAGCATCAACATTACTTCTCTCATCTGCGGATGAGCTGCTTTGGAAGTTCTGAGTCTAAGAATGTGTCTCCACTCTCGGAAGTTTGCTGTTACAACGACCTCAGTTTTGAGAGAGTTTGGGAGTACGGAGCGGGCTTGTTGGGGCGACCATCCATCATCATTAATTAGTCTCTTATAATTCTCTTCCAACAAAAGCATCGTATTGAACCAACAAGTCTCGGCATCTCCCTTTGTCTGGTCTTCTGACATACGGTGATTTAAGTATTCCCCAGGCCAGCAGGTTACCCACGGAGGAATCACAAACGTTACTCCTCCCTTATAGTTACAATACCTTGTACTCTCTTGACTGAAAGCACAGAGTCTATGCCGCACTAATTCGTGAGTGACTCCACGATCAACTATGAACTTTACAGTCATGGCTGAGTGTTCGATCACGGACTCATGGCCTCGTTTAGAGATCATCTCTGCAAATTTTTTGGCTGAACCTTCGGAAATTTTATCCTCGGATTTGTAACAAGTGCGGCCAGCCAATTCAATCAATTCAAGAGGATCTCCAAATCTTCCCAACCCTTCTATTCCCGACATTCTATAAATAGCCAGAATCTCAAAACTTGGTTTTACTAAGATCATTTTTCCCTCTCCCTTCTTTTTTTATTGCAGACCCTTCTCCTCTCTTGAAAATCCATTATGGATTCCCCTGGCCGGGCCTTCTTGGAAACAATCAATCCTCTTTTTTGAGGGGTGCCCTGATGATGTGCTGCCTTTTTCAATGTCTTGACTGCCCCCTGATAGACTTTTTCTTTTTGCTGTTGGGTCAGGTTAGGGGAGGCAAAAGCCAATTTCATTGCTGCTTTACGGATCTTTTTAATTTGAGATTGATTCATTTGAATTTTTCCTTATTTCTTATTAAATAACGATAAGCATTTGCTGTTTTATAGTCTGTTCCTAATTCTAAGGCCAACTCATGTAAAGTCATAGACTTAAGTTCCTTTGGAGATATGGCTTTTATTCTATCCATTATAGTTGGGTGTCGATGCCCTTTTGGTTTTCTTTGTATGCCTGCCCGCTTCATGTAGGTACTTAAAGCAGTGATGCTTACTCCCAGATGTTTTGCTACTGATATAATAGAGGCTCCTTTTAGGAGGTAGAATTCATTTATTTCTTCTTTTGTAGCTATAAGGCTCCAATCAATGGTCATTATTAAAATTTTTCTCTTTATCTATTATACTACTTCCCCGTTAATAGTTTAAATTTTCTTGCAAAATTTCTAATCCCCTTCTCGAAATATTCTGAATTGCTTGGACGACGGGCAACAGCAGCAGGATGAAGAGTATAACAAATCCATGCCCCATATTCTTCATTCCATTCAGTTGTTCCGCTCAATTTTTGAATACCTCCATCCTGATTCTTGAAAACCTTGACACAGGTATTGCCGATTGCAAGAATCAATTTTGGTTGAATGATTTTGACCTCTTCTCTAAACCATGGTAAACAGGTTTCAATATGTTCTGGTTTGGGAGTTCTTGTTGATGAAGGATAACACCGGACGATGTTGTTGACAAAAAACATGCGTCTTTCCAGTCCATATAATCCCAATTCCTTCCACAACAGTTCACCTGCCGGGGCTTCTTCATAAAAACCCCTGCCATATTCATCCTCAAGATTTCCAGGGGCCTCCCCGACAATAAACGCATTGAAGATGCCAGGGGAAGGCAATACAGGGGCCTTGCATTCTTGCCTTAATTCACATCTACTACAATTTTTGATCTCTTTATTTTGGAACCGTTTAACTGGATAGAGTAACCCCGGATAATAGGACTCAAGGCCCAAATCAAGGGTGTGTGTCAATTTAATTAGCTTAGGGTATGTCTTTTCAGGGGGAGATAAGATAAATTGAAAGTGTTTTTGAATTGTCTCTGAGTCTGGCATTGCCTCTGGATCATTTGCCCCTATTTCATTCAGCAGTTTCCCAAGCTCAGTTTTTGAATTGACTGTTGGTTTGATATTGAAAAAACCAACATTTTGGTCTTCTTCGGGGGCACAAACCTTTCTGGCTTGCTCCGGGCCAATTGAATTGACTTCAGTAAAAGGGGCATAAAAGGTTTTCCCGTCTTCACTTAACGTCCATCTGTTTGCGTCTGAAATGCCAACTTTGGGCAACACAACTCTAAACTCCTGCCTTAATACTTCATCAATTAATTCCTGCTTTTCCGCTTTGCTATATGATAGACAAGCGCAGAAAAACTCCTCTGGGTAGTAGATTCGGAGCCAACATGTCCAATATCCGATCATAGCGTACTCGACAGAATGGGCTTTGTTGAATGAATTGTGCACAATAAACCCATTAGCAACAAAATTTCTTGGTTTTTCTTCCATTTCGATATCGTACGTTTGCCTTTTTCCAACAGGAATTATTTCTTCCACTTTTTCGTAAACAGTATAATATCCTTTCCTTATTGCACCTCCTTCTTTTTTAGAATGCTTTCTTTTCTTATGACATTTTCTGCAAAGAAGTTCTGTATTTTCATCTGAATTATTAGAGCGATCTTCATCTATATGGTGAAGTTCAAGCCGATATGTTGAACCACAATTTTGACAACCTTTATAAACTAATAAGTATTTTTCTTTCTGTTTTCTGACTTCATTTTCTACCCCTTCCCCTTCTCTTTTCCTTGGGGAGCTTAGGTCTAAAGCTCCATGAGAACCTTTCCCGATTCCACTCCCATGATATGAAGGCGATTTGAGATCAGATATTTTTAGAAGATCTCCGACATGAATGTTTTTTAATTTAATCCAACCATTTGAAGTTAGAAATAAATGCTTTTCTGTCGCTCGAATAGATCTGCCACTGTTTGTCCGAATAAATGAAACGTTTTGTATTCCTGTGTCATAAATTGCTTTTACTTTATTTGGTCGGACAAATTCATCATTATGCATTGATAATATTTTATATCCATAATTCCTAAAATTCCATGATTTTTGAAGTAGGTATAAATCTTTTACTTTAATTTCTCTTCCAGCCTTATCATTACACGACCCTCTATAGACTAAAGTGTCTCCGGTAACACAATAATGGGCATGCTCTTTTAGCCCCTCCCAAAATTCATTTGCCTCTCTCTCAGACAGAGTTTTTTGTTTCTTGCACCCGTTGAGAAATCGAATTCTATAGGGCTCAAATTCCTTTACATCTCGTTTCTTACCTATGACCTTTCTGATTTCATCAGCTGTGCTTTCTGATAAGCCTGCTACCTTGCTGATGACCTGCATGACTTGTTCTTGATACACAATGAGGCCATAGGTGTCTTTTGTGATTTCTTCATATATGGAGTTCAGAGGTTTCCATTTCTGACCATGTTTACGAAGGGTAAAATTCTCGGTCATTCCACTTTGGGTGGGTCCGGGGCGCACAAGAGCAACAATAGCAACCATGTCATTAAATGATTCGATGCCGACTTCCTTGCATAGTTGGGTTGTTGGCCGAGCACTAAATTGAAAAACCCCAGATGTCTTGCCTTCTGATAGTTGCTTGAAAACTTCTTCATCTCCTAATGGGATTTTGTCAAGTGTGATGCCAATTTCAAGTCGTTCTATTGGAAAGGGTTCGTCTGTCCTATTTTTATCAACAAAGAAACTTTCTGATTCAGGGTAATAGAAAAAACCTGTTGATGTTTCCTCTCCATTTCTGGAATTTATCAACCGCAGGCATTCAGATAGAATGGATAGGGTTGTTAACCCAAGAATATCCAGTTTCATCAATCCATTATATTCACTGTCTTCCATATCCCAGGCAGACACTACATTGCCTTTTTGAACTCTCAAAGGACCATATTTGCCGGTTGTCAAGTCATCAGCACAAATAACAACTGCTGCTGGATGTTGCCCAAAATGCCTGAGCTGGCCTTCCAATTTTGCAGCTAACCGGGCAGCATCAGGAAAATCCTCTTTGAACTTCTTTCCAATCAAGTCTTCTTCAATACAGATTGCAACAGCATTATTTCCATTATCCTCTGATTGAATGTTCTGAGCAATGTTCTTGACTTCAGAGGAAGGAATTTCAAACACTCTTCCGACATCCCAGATGACTCCCCGGCTTTTCATTCTACTATCAGTTGAGATTCCACAGACATTGTCTTGCCCGTATGCCTTATGGATATAATCAACAACCTGTTCTCGTTTTGTGTCTTCCACGTCAATATCTATATCAGGATAGTCAATTCTGTCCTCAGACAGGAAACGGGAAAAAGGCAGATCGAATTTCAGGGGGTCAATTTTGGTTATGCCCATGAGAAAAGCCGTCATCGAACATCCTACTGATCCCCTTCCTGGGCCATACATGATTCCTGCCTTATTGCAATATTGAATGACATCATAAACAATAAGAAAATACCTAGCAAAATTCTTCTTTTTGATCAGTTTGAATTCTTGTCTATATCTGTTTTTATAATCATCATCTAACCCTTTTGCGTCAATTGCTTGCCAGCATAGTTCATCCATTAATTTATTTTCATCTTTATCTTCGATAAAAGGGGGACTTGGCAAACTAATTTCCTGTTTTGGAATTCTGAAATTACAACATTGCTCGGCAATTTTAACAGTGTTTTCTAATGCCTCTTGAATCTCCCCCTCTTTAAATTGCCCTTGTCGCTCAAACGCCTTTCGCATCTCTGTTTCGGACCGGAGGTGCAAGCCCTTGATGTCAAATTTCCAGCGGTTAGGATCATTCCATTTTGCATTCTTCTGAATCGCCAACAGACATTCTTGAGCCTTCCAGTCTCCTCTTAAAACATAATGGCAATCGTTTGTTGCTACAAAGGGAAGCCCTGTTTCCTCTCGCAACGGGATAATAAAATTCTTGTGGTGGTCTGTCTGGATCTGCTCAGAGTGGGGCATAATTTCTAAATATAGTCTACCCTCCATTCGATCTTTCAATTCATCAAATACCTTCTCTGCCCCCTTCAGTTTAATCCATGAGTTTATGCAGGCCGTTGTTATGATCCAACCCGATAAGTCTGAATTGAGCAATGTTTCAAAATCGATCCGAGGGCGACTGTGAAAGCCGACAAGATTTGCATAGGTCAATATTCGACTTAATTCTGTCCAGCCAGTGTGGTTTGTAACAAGTATAAGAATGTGTGCTGCCTTTTCTTTGTTTTTGACTTTGGCATCCGAGACAATATATAGTTCTGCTCCCAAAATCGGCTGTATGCCTTGCTTATCGCATTCCTTTTGCCATTTGAGACATCCTGCAATGTTGCCGTGGTTGGTTAGAGCAAGGTATTTCATTTCAAGCTCTTTGGCACGAGTGATAAATTGTTTGGCTGTACCATAACCATCAAGTTGACTATATTCGTTGTGGAGATGAATATGTGCAAACATAACTATCCTTTGCGAAATAATAGGCAATATTCGTGCCGTTTTGGAAAGATCTTTGATTTTTCGATTTGTTGTAGAAAGATTTCTCCGAATGCATTTCCGAGGTCAACAATGTAGATTGAAATCATCTCGAATCCAACTTCCTGAAAAAAATAAATTAGGTCGCTATGATATGGGTAAAATACTCCATCCTTCCGAAAATCATTTACAAACCAGGCACAGAAAGCTCCAGGTTTCAAAATGCGATAATTTTCTCGGATGTGCAGTGACAAAGAATCAAGAAAACTATCATAGGTTTTATTCTTGCCCAATTGTTCAGGCTCATCCCCATAATATTCAATGTCCCAGTAAGGAGGGCTTGTGATGGTGAAATCAGCATAGTTGTTCGGCAAATCTACTTTAGCAGATGAGCCCTCAATTAAAGTTATAGTCGCCGGATTCTCAATTAATCTATTTTCATTCAGTAGGAAACCACGAATCTCTCGGTTGTGTTTCATGAATTCTTTTGAAACATCAACTCCGATATAATTTCTGTTGCATTCATACACGAGTTGCATTCGGCTATTATGACCACAAAACGGATCATATACAATTCCGTTTTCAGGACAATAAAATTTCACAATCAGACGGACTATCTTTTTTGGAAAGATCGACAGCGCTCCGTCCTTTGCCCCTCCTTTTGCCCCTGACCCGCGTTGCCATTTTATTCTTTCCCCTTTGTCTGATGTAAAAATCTTTCTTGTTATTTTCTTTCTTGAGTCCTTGCTGAAATCAATTGCTTTATCTCCCCTGACATGATGCAAAATTGAGCTTGGCACCATACCATATTTTGAGATAAAGTTCTGGCGAAATTCCTTCGACTTTTTCAGACTATCAACTGTTTTTCCAGTTGCATTTTGATCTATTTCTTCTTCAAACAACATGTTTCCCACTCCCTTTGCACGGGGGCTGTATCTGAATTGTTTTCACAACTTCTTCGATTACCAGCCCTTGCACCATTCTTTTAATTCGCTTCAGCCGATAGCCATGTCGATAAAATCTGCCATTTTTCATTCGGCAAAATTGCTTGCCACAAACGGGGCAGAAGAATTGTTCTTTATTCTTCATCTTCAACTTTCGGCCTCGCTATCAACGAAACAACATGAGAAAACCCTTCCCCTTCAAAGATAAGTGCCCTGCCTGTCATCACTGCCTCTTGCACTGAATCAAGCACTTGGGCCAGCATACCGGGATTGATGAAAAATTTTGGAATCTCTCCTTTGTGTTTTGTTGGGATCTTTTCCATTACCCACCCACTTTGTCCTTCCCCTGAGCAAAGGATTTCACCACCAACAATCTCAATTCCAACCACCTTGTTTTTGCTACGCTCATCCTCACTGGCAAGGACTTCCACTCTGTCTAGGGCATATTTCAGCTCATTAGGCAATGGCACTTTCTCTCCTTCGACGTCTTCAAATAGACCTGCCACAGCAGGGTATTCCCCTGCTATTGTGCGGGTGCTGAAAGTAGTGCCCTCTGTATTGCGGAAATGAATCCAATTCTCATCCTGGGCAAATGATATTGGACTGTATGAGGGAAGGTCTTTTGCTGCCATCCTGGGAATGTTCAACACAACGCCATCAGGTAATGGGGCAGATAAGGTCTTTTTAGTTGCCCGGAAATTATCACATGATAGGATCGTATCTCCTTCAACATTGACACAGATTAAAATGCCCTTACCCATATCGGTTGCTGCTGAACTGAGACAGAACAAAACAGAATCACAGAAGCCCTCTGGCAGATCATACCAGTTTTCAATGGCGTCGATTCCAAGTTCAGGGATTGTCACATCTGCCGCAACAAAAAAACCGGCCTCGACATTGCTACAGGTAATGACCAGTTGTTTTTGGGCATCTTCCTCTTCTACCTCGTTGATTTCAATCTTTTCGGCAGGCAATTTCTGGAGCAATTTGATCAGTTCATTGGCATATACGCCGCCCCGGTGCCCGATTGGAAATGGGTGACTGACTGCAATCTCATCATTGTATGAGACAATCCGATTGTCATCCATAAGGACCATATCAGACTGTTCGATAATGCTGCCAGAGGCAATGCCCGGTTTGATGAAGTTCAGCGCCTTGAGCAAATCGCTTCGGTTGTTGCCCTCTGACGTGGTTGGAGGGGTTTCTATTTTGGTTTGAGGAGTTTCGGTTCCTCGTCTTCTTCTTTTCGCCATGATTTTTCTCCTTTGTTTTAAATTTTCCAACTGTAAATTTTGTTCACTTCAATCGGATTAAGTTTATCCTTAAATCTTTTCAAATTTGGATTGTCTAACACTCCGCCATCATTTACTAATTTATTTTGTTTTACCCTATGAATATAAAATAAGTATCTCAGATATTCGCTCAGAAAAGGGAAGTTCAAACATATGCAAAATCGATAGTTGAGGAATACATAATTTTCGTCCCAAACATTTAAGCCGTGCGCATCTCCTTGCCCATCTATTAGCATTTCTCGATTTTGACCATGAAAAAGATATTGAATCATTACTTCTCCATCATGAATTTCCTTCCAATTAATAGTTTCCATCCATCGATCTATGAGTTTAGAGGCTTTTATCTCATCATTGTGAGTTTCTACTTTGATATACTTCAATTCTTGGTCTTGATATCTGGCCGGATATTTGCGGCAATTCTTTCTGAAGACCATCCATTTTTTGCCTGTCATATTTAAGAATGCTTTAGGATCATATATGTACTCATAATCAAAAAAGATAGAATCTTTCAATCCGTCCCTCTTAGCAAAACTTGTCCAACTTGGCACTTGAAATATAGGATGTCGATAATTGAGCATCGAATCCAATGGAGGAAACATTAAACCCCCGTCTTTGTCTTGTACGTATATTACTCCGTTGTCATCAATTTCCTTAAATCCTGCTTTCCTAAAATATTCGTCAGAACACCAGAAATTTGGCCTGATCTTTTGAAGCTCAAGTAGTTGCAGATATTTAAAATCCGAGCCCTTCATCCTTTTCCTCTATTATTTTTTTCTTTCCCTTTTTATCAACATCTTCTTCTTTTTGGAGCTTCTTTTGTTGATCCCGTACTAACCTTTGAATCAACTTTTTCGACACTCCGCCGGTCTTGCGAGATTTCCCTCCCATTTTGTTCTCCTTTTGATTCTGTTAAAATTCCCATTTCATCATATTCGCATAGGCTGATTGTGCCTTGCATTTCAAATCGGTTTCCTTCTATGAAGGCAAAAGCAGCAGGGCCAAAATGAAAATCGACCTTGTCGCAAAAGCTAAATAAAGCAATGAAATCATTTGTTCTAATTCCAATTGGCTTGAAATCTTCTTTTATATCATCTGTAGAAGACAAGCCGAACCCAACAGTGTTATCTCTGTCAATCCTGATAATTGAGCCGGTGTAAATATCCCGTTGAATGATAACTGGTTTTTTATTTTCTGAAAGAATTTCCATATGGGATAAGGATTCATCAAGCAACGAAAGAACGTTTTTGTTGAATGAAACTTTGTTTATATGATGGTCGTTTTCCAGATATTTTTCATATAATTCCCGAATATCTGAAAAGGTTTTGCCTGGAACGGCACATGACTTTTGCCTGGCATATTCCCCTTCATGAGTTGTGAAGATGATCCTGCCATCCTTTTCATGGAAATTTTCTGAGTCATAGTCATTTGCGTTGAAACTAACTTCTCCTGAAATGCCTGATTCTCTGTCAGGCAATGTGAAGTTCAATAAGATAGTTTTGTCTTGATTAAAAACAAAGATTTTTTGACCAGATGCATAAATTGTACTTTTCAATCGGCCAGACTGAGATAGGGCCACTGCATGACTGAAGATTGCTTCCTTGATAATGCTCATATCAATTCCTCCATTATTTTTAGTCTGTAATCATATTCAGGATTATATTTCCAAATAAAACCATTTTCATCATATCCAACTGTTTCCATATTGCTTGCCCAGTCGAGCCCAAACATTCTGTTGCCGGCAGCATTCCAAAGCAGGTGAACATCGTTTTCTAAACCCTTGGATAAAAAACCTCCTTGACCTTCGACCCAATTGGAATATTCATTCCAGGTTATTGGTCTGCTTTTTTGACCCTTTATATATCGGATGGCAGCAACAATTGATCCTGCGTTTATTGACTTGGAATCAAACCACCCATCGGTTTCACAACAAATGTTATTATCATTAGAGGTTACATTTCCAAGATCAAATGTGCTACAGCTGAACCTTCTGTCTCGAAACAAATCCATAAATTTTCCGAGTAGTAGAGACCCAATTGGTTGGCTATCAGTCGTCAAAAGAAACATTCGTTCAAAATCAAATCCTTGCTCATAATAAGCTCGTCGGATTCCTGTTGTTCTTCCAGCAACATGATAAGTATCAAAAGTTATGTGTCTACACCCTGCTTCCCAGACTTCTTCAATGTATTTTTGTACGTCTTCTTTTTCATCATTGATAAAAGCCATATAAGGTTCGATTCTGGCAACAACTCGAATTCCAGCAGCAGACAATTTTCTAATTGCTTCCAGTCTTTTTTCATAAGACGGAGCCCCTGGTTCCAATCGTTTCAAAATGTCATTATTGGATGATATCAAGGTTACATGAACTGCTGCTTTGGCCTTGTTGCTTGATAGAGATTTTAAATAATCTTCTCTTCCAACTAAATCTGACTTAGTGTTGATCATAACAGGATAGTTATTTTTAGCCAGATATTCCAACAATGCAAGGCTGATCTTTTGTCTGCCTTCAATTGGAAGAAAATCTTCAAATCGTATACCAAATCTCAATGGAATTTCCTTGCAGATTGCTCGTTGGACCTCATCCCCGAAGGGAATGCTTCCTCTGCCTTTAAATAATTTATCCAATTTTTTCTTGTAAAAGTCTGGATTGCAGTGACGAAGCCCCATTGATTTGCTGTTGTCAAAAAAAGAAGTGTACAAGGTTGCACGAAATGCATTTGCAAAGCAGTAACGACACTTGAATTGACACGTCAACCCATCCCATGTGTCTATGTTCAATGGCATTGGGCAAGCAGAAGCTCTCAAACTAACCTCCACAAAACTGTTTATTTCTTCTGCATTTAAAAGTCGTTCATTTTTCAGCATTTCTCCCTTTTCAAGGTCAAATTGAAAGTAATTGCTTTTGCGCCCTTTTTCCTTGACTCCTTTTTTACCAACTGAGCCTAATTCTAATTGAGTCCGCCGGGGAATTACTTTTGCCAATGCAGATCTTAATTCATAATAATTCATATCTTCAATTCCAATCTGGACTGTTAAATGTTCCTGTTTCAAATCCAAATCCCTGTTGCGCTTGTCTAAGCAGCAAGAGAAAATCTGGAGTTTGAATGAATTTTTCAACTTCCCGCATGCTTGTGTGTTTAAAGATAAGATGTCCTGTTTTGGATTCTCTGACTTCTGAAAATGAATTTTCCATCCGGCGACGCTTTACTCGGATTTGTTTGCCGTATAGTTTTTTAGCAGTATTTCTTAAACTTTCCCAATCGCCGGCAGTTTCTTTTGTGCATGCCATTTTTCAACTCCCTATATTCCAAAATAGAATTGGCTCCTGTAATTCGTCAATGTGCTTGATTATCCATTCAAAAGCTTTCAAATCATAATAAGGATGGGTTGGAAATGGGCAATCTATATACGATCTTTGTGTGTATTCCCAACCTGGGTCTATACAATCAAAATCCAAGTTCGATCCAATTAGTCCATGATCAAGAATTACAGCCTTGGACAAAATTGATTTTCTTCTGTTGAATATATTCCCAGATCGGCTCATAATTCCATATACATGGGCCGATGGCATTCCTTTTATAATTCCAGCACAAATAGTTCCACTTCCAATACAGACAACAACAGATTTGAATTTTCTGTCATATTGTGAAGCAATCCTAGCAGTTTCATCTATTGTTTCCTGAAAAGGTAATCCCAACGGAAGCATAACAGAATTGGAATATCTTTGTGCTAAATCTTTTTTGCATATATTGTAATTGACCTTGACCATTCCTGCCTTAATCGGTATAATTTCAGCATCTAATTCTTTCCATTTACTACGATGAAAATTCAATACTTTTAAATGATCTTGTTCAACTGAATATTGAGGATCATATATGATTGTTTTCAATCCGACTTTTGGAGCAAGCCAGGCAATTCCCCATCCTGCCATACTCACGGATGATTCAGTATATCCAACAACTTCAATTCTTTCAGATTTCAAGGTTTGCAATCGTTTTAATAATCCTCTGACTTTTGAAAATGTTGGGCCGGGCGAAGGGGTACAAAGGTCTTCCCTTTTGACATGGATTATTCTGTCTTCGATTCGATATTCTTCAATCGGAGTATTGTCATTTAAAATCAAAATAGCAATCCTTTTTCTTTTTCAACTAGCCCTGCATCGACCATTGTGTACATCTTGTTTGTTTTTCCTGTTAATACTTTTTCACCTTCTTTTTTATTTCCAATACCGTCCCATGTTTTTTCTAGGATTTGATCAATAGGGACACCTACCAATAACATATTTCTCCATGTGTGCGTGTTATAGGTTGTAGGAGTTTGAACGTCAATTCCGCAACATGTATTTGTTTCATTTTTTCTGTCCCTCGGAACGTTTACGAAATCAGGGCAACCCAATATTACATCATATCTGTCTGCAATTTCACAGAGTTGGTGTAATATTGGCTTCCATTCCTTATCCTGATTCATTTCCCAAATTTTTTCAATGTCTAATCCAATAGAGAGAAGCCTTTTGGCAACAAAGTCATTGAAATGGAAATTGTATGTATTGTAATTTTTAATACCAGCAGATTTCAAACGTTTGATTGTGTCTTCAAACATCTTGACAGTATGAAATCCGGGGATAAAAGGTTCCCCATTTACAGCAACCTTGACTCCCTGTTTTTTGAGTTTTTGTATGTGTTTAAAACGATCTGAAATAGGAGTAGTCCTTTTCCTCTCTAAAACTTCCCAATCCATCTCTGCCCCTGGGCTTATGATCGGCAGGAAAACAAAATTTCCCACGTTGTTTACAACGATCTCTTCGTATTGTATGAGGATGTGTGTATTTCTAGTTTGGAGCACGTAGGACCATTTTAAATCGGATAACACTCGCAATGCCGCTTCAGAAGATCTATATGTTTCTTCAATAGGTTGAAAAGGGTCTGATTTATTGCCAAATCGAATGGTGACTTTTCTTTTCAATGCCCATGCGAGACTGGATTTTGGCTTTGGGTTATTCAAGCCGTTTTGCAATTTGCGTTTTAGATCTTCTGGATTAACCGGGTTCAAAGCATCTCCCCAAACATAGTTTAGTCTTCGCAAATAACAATGCCAACAATCGCAAAGACAATTTGAATATGTATCTAATGATAAGGCGAGAGGACAGTATAAAGAATCACCACGAATGGACAATCCGTGTCTCATACCCATCTCCAAGTTTTCTCAGTATTGACATCTTTGACATATCCTCTACTAATGTTGAACATTTTGCTTATTACAGCATAAGCGAGGTTTGCCAATTTAGCTTGTAGGATTTTCTTCATCAACCAAATTTCATTTTCTTTCAATTTGCTTCTATGATTTTTTTCTCCTCTCATCGCCAATCTTTTTAACTGCTTGGAAGATTCAGATTGATGTTTTCCAAATGCATGGTGCTCTTTGCCTGATTTAAACTTTATCAATCCCATTTCAATAGCATGTTTTGTATTGTCAGAGTATGTGAGCCACTCTAAATTCTCAACGTCATTGTTTAGCCCATTGCCATCCTTGTGGTTTGGAACATATTTATAACTATTTCTTTTCCCACCAAGAAATTCTGTAGCAACAATTCTATGAACTTGTTTAGTTACTGCCTTGCTATTCGAATACAAGTTGAAATAGAAATAACCATCCTTAGCTCGACATTTCAACAATCCACTTTTGCCTTTAATTCTCCCCTTGTTTGAAACAGAATATCCTTGGAAGCTGGAAATTGGTTTCCAAATTTCACCAGGAAGATTAGACTCAAGATATGGAAAGAAGGGGAGAAGGGAGAAATTTTTCTTTTCTCCCTTTCTGTCCCCTCGCACTGTTAGCCCGTGTCCCATTTTCTTATGAACTGAACTTTCCTTCAACTTCCTTAATCAAGGAAACTGAACCGAGAACATCCAAAAATAGCTTGACTGACCACTTTGCTTCCTTGGAGTTGGATTTGCCGCCTTTATCAGCATAAATCTTATCTGACGCAGTAACCAGATTATCTCGACTGATGCCATCTTTGGGGGCATCAAGGAAGGCTTGACCAACTGCCTGAATACGTGTAAATTTGGGCTGTTTGGTAGATTGATTTTTCAGAGGACTTTCCTCTTTCTCTTCCTTTCTCTCTTCCTTCTTTTCTTCTCCCGCTTCCACTGTCCCTGCCTTCGGTACCTCAACCCCCAATGTCTCCAGCACTTCAACCGTCTTGGGCTTTAAAACATCGTCCACCTGCAATTCTGCTGCTGCCTCTCTCAAGTCAGCTTCCAATGTGGCCTTGGTCACTTCCTTGGCCTCTGGATCGGTTGGAATGGGAGGGTCCAGTTTCATGACGGCATTCAGGTCGTCGCAGGCATCTGCAAATAATTTTTTGGTAATGTCTTTTGCTTTCATCTTTCTTTCTCCTTTTTTTTGTTTGATTGTTTATTTTATCCTTTAACTTATTATACTGAAAAGCCGTTCAAATCTTGAAGAGTTTTTTAATATTTTTTTATCCTATCATCTGATACGATGAAATGTACGGTCTTCCAATCCTCAATTGATTTAAAACCATTATCTGCCCGACCAAGGAAAATTCGTCATGTCTCTGTTTTGCAACTCCACATCTGTAAATATGATTATCATGTTCCCAATCATTCTGGTTGATTGCAAAACCGACATCAATCAAATTCAGTTTTCTGATATCCTCTGCCCAATCTCCTCGTTTAGTATCCCTTCCGCTCCGGGCTGCACTGGACTGGCTACCAGTTGCCACCAGGCAATGCCTTTTCTGGGCGATTGCCTTGTGGCCTTCCCAAATTTCATTTATTCCATGCCGGTATTCTCGCTCTGATCGTTTGAATTTATCTGCATAATCAGTTATAATCACATCGGAAACAAAACCTTCATAATATTCCAGGTTGTCCAGGTAAGTTTCAAACCCTTGCATAGTTAATTCGCCAGAAGGAAACTGAGCAATTTTTAGACGTTTATTACGGACGGCTGCAAGCCGCTCAATTGCCTTTTTCTTTTTTATTGCTGTTGGAATTTCAAGAAATTCATGGACTTTTCTTTCGCTTTCTTTCCTCATCTTTCTAATCTCTTTATCCAAAAATTCCCTTTCTTTATACCACGAGGTTGGTTGAAAAGCCGCTGTCCCCATACATTCAGTGCACGGTTTATAGCCTTTTGGAGCGTGCTTAAAATCTGGCCTGTTGAAATAGGATTTATCTTTTGCCCCTTTCTCAATTAGCGAAACCTTGCAGCCATCATCACATTCTCCTGTCTGATTTTTTATGCAATCAAAAACAGGTATCAATACCTGCCCGGCATATTTCTCCTTTGGCAATCCAGTGAGCCAGTGAAGAATACGCTGGATTATTTGTCTTTCGCTCATTTCCAGGCTCACAAACAAGACCCGGTATCCACTGAACAAAGCCCTTAGAGCAATATATAATAACCACCACGTTTTCCCAATTCCAGAGGCTCCGACAACAGCGAAAAGGTGACCTCTCTCAAGGCTGCCGACGGCCTTACCAAGGGCACCATGTAATTTAAAAAGGACATCTCCTCTGTTTTCATCCAAGGCATTTATAATTGATTTCTCATCAAAAGGGTCAATACCTTTGATTTCTTGCCTGGCTACCCTTTTGAAGTTTGCAACCAATGCTTCTCCATCATCGATTCTCCCCCCGGCAATGCACTTAGATAATTCAAACCTATGATTCTCTAATGCAGAAAGTCTGAAATGCTTTTCCGCTTGATCAAGAATATAAGGAGCATTAAATTTCTCTCCTGTTTCATATTCTTGACTGATGCTGGAAAGAAAAGTCTCGATTAATTCTGCTTGTGCAGGTTCAAGTTGCCTTTCTCGGTGTGTTCTGAAAATGTCCTCGATTGCATTTGCAGGCGGTTTTTTGTATCGTTGATAATAGTCCTGGCACCATTCAGCAACAGTGTTGGCAAAATCACTGCGGAGAATATTTGGGCGATAGAAAGATTGAATCTCAGTGAGAAACCTTTCCGATGTAATCATGCCTGTAAGGATAGACCTCTCGATGCGAGAATCAATTGCCGGTTTCCGGCGGATGATTTCTGTCATTTAATATATCAATCCTTCTGGTGGCTTCCCTTCTGATACTTGTTGCAACCCGAAATTTACTTCATCAATCCTTTTTGCTGCTATTTCACAATACTTTTCTTCAATTTCAATTCCTATCCATCGGCGGTTAAGGTACTCGCAGGCTACGGCGGTCGTACCGCTGCCAAGGAAGGGGTCAAGAATAGATTGATTTTCATCTGAAAACCGAAACAAAACTTCACGATAATATTCAATCGGTTTTGGTGACGGATGGTTTTTGCGAGTCAGGTCTTTTATTGTAAACTTACAAATATTCATGCCCCGCTTTAATTTTCCACCGCAAACAGCAAGGATTATGTTCATGTATCCAAGCGGCCCCCTTGTCATTCCGTTCATGTTCCATCCATAAAAAAGACCCCTGTAATTGTCGCCAAGGGCATTGACACAGGTAGCGATGTTTTGTTCTCCACAATTTATAATTACCCCGGCGGCTTTTTGAATAAGCATCGGTTCAACCGAAACATATCCGGTGTCCCATTCTGCTTTATCGACTCCATACGGCGGGTCAGTCAACACCAAGTCCACCGGATCAAGGTGCGGCATTATCTCAAGGCAGTCTCCGTGATATAGCTTGCCTAATTTAGTTTCAAAATATGGGGTTAACATTATAGTCCAAACCCCTTAATTTCACCTACATTAGCAACAGCCCGTAAAAGATTTTTTTCTGCTTGCCGATAATATGATGTTTTCAATTCTATCCCTATCCCTTTTCGATTATTGACAACTGCTCCATAGACCTCTGACCCGACCCCCATAAATGGAGTGAAAACTGTTTCCCCCGGATTGCTCCAAAGAATTATGCATCGTTCGATTACATCGAGTTGTAAAGGGTGTATATGTTTTTCATCCTTCTCGTCTTTTGATCTTTTGAAAGGTAGAACGTTTTTAATCCGAACATCATCCCAAAAGGCAGAAGCGTATTGCCTCCAAATCCAATGTGAATAACGATTTTCAATTTGATTTCCTCTGTAATTTTTATATTTCAATAGATCTGGTGGAATCTTTCTTGCCCCTGCATACTCTGTCAACCCCTGGGGATGGGCTATAGGAATTTTATTTTCTCCTTTTTTACGAAAACATACAAGATAATCTGCCGATGCGACACTACATAAAGAAGAATCTTCAACAATCGTTTTATGGGCAAGGTTTTTAGCCATTGTACGATTGCGAACTCCAAGGGGTTCTTTCCATACTGAATAGCGGGAGATATATTCAAAACCGATTTTTTCATGTAATCGAATTATATCCCCTGGGAAGTCAGTGAGATGATCTCTACCGCTATTACCAGTCGGAACATCCATACAATGGACCGCTGTAATCCTCCCCGGCAAGGTTATTCTGAACAACCCTTGAACTACATACCCATAATGCTCAAAAAACTGCTTATAATCTTTGCAGTTTGATAAATCTCGTTCAGAAGATGAATAATGATATAACCCTCCAAACGGGGGAGAATATACAGAAAGGTGAATTCTCTCATCAGGAATGGGTTTCATAACATCAATACAATCCCCTTGGTAAATTGCATATTTGTCTTCAATTTTTTGATTTATTACATCCATAATGGAATCCTTTCTTTTTCGTTGTAGCCTTCTTCTTTTTTTATTTCAACTGAGTTGTTCATATATTTGATGAGAGAAGAAAACATTTTATCAGCGGCCTTTGCTTTCTTCTGAAGATTTTTTAACACTCTCAATTCTCCTTCTGTTGTTATAATATCAACTGTAACGGGCTTTTTTTGACCGAATCGCCAACATCTTCTTGTCCCTTGATAATACTGTTCAAATGAATGAGATGGGAAAAAAGTCATGTGTGAACAATGTTGCCAATTCAATCCAAAGGCTCCTATGCGGGGCTTGGTAATCAAAACCCGCAAATTGCTATCGGAAAATTCAACAAGAATTTCCTCTTTCCTGTCGTCTGTCATCGGTCCACTTACTTGTTTTGCTTCAGGTATAATTCTTTCGAGCAAATCTGCTTCGTCATTTAGATGACACCAAACAATTGCAATTTTGTCATCAGCAACTTTGCTAGCTGCCATTTCACATCTTTCTCTAAGGGTCATTCTTCTCTCTTGTCTTTGCTCTTTCAAAGTTTTTGCAGGTTCAACAAGCAACCCCCCGTTTAAGGGCCTTGAGCAATGAATGATGGTTTCCTTTTCTATAAGGGGGGGCAAAATAAATTTTCCATCTTCAAATCCCATATCTGACGGTTTTCTAATCGCCCTTGCCCATGAGCAAACCCATTCCCAAAACGGTTGTTCTGCGTGCCTTTTAAACCTCCATTGTTTAGCTTGTCCATGGAATCTATTTAGGGCTGAGGTATTATTGTCATTTTTAAAGAATCGGTTAAGCATGTCTATATAACCCATTATTCCAAGGGACTCTGAAGAGGTCCCTAATTCGATGTAATCATTAGGAGCCGCCGTTGCAGTGCACAATAAACGGTAAGGCATTTTTTTTACAAATTCTGTAATTGTTTTTCGACGTGCTCCATCAAAATTTTTAAGAATGCCAGACTCGTCAGATACAAACCCTTCATAATCAGAGGAGTTAAATAAATGCAACCTTTCATAATTTGTGACGGTTATTTTCTCCTTCGGGGTTCCATCTTTTGACATTATTACCTCAATTCCAAACTTCTCCCCTTCTCGAACTGTTTGACAGCCTACTGCCAATGGAGTTGCGATCAATACTCTTTTGTTAGTTTTTCTTACAATATTCTCTGCCCAGACTAATTGCATTGGTGTTTTGCCCATTCCACAATCAGCAAAGATAGCAGACCTCCCTTTTCTAATTGACCAATCAACAAGGCTCCTTTGAAAATCAAAAAGAAAATCCGGCATAAAAATAGGATCAAATCCAAAATTGGAACCGAGCTGAGATTTCCTCTCTAAAAACCGATCATAATCTTCCATTATTCAACCCCACACATTTCATCAATCGCTTGAAATAATCTGTTCAGGTGCCGCCTTTCAACTGCCCTTTTCCTATAGATTCTGCCCAAGGGACTCTTTTTTGGAGTCTTGTTTTTGTGCCCTAAATGCCAGTATCCACAAATTTGGCAACGATACGGAGTACCAAAAGGAAGTTCTTGTCGGAACTTCAACGTTGCTTGGGCCTCTTTTCTATTTTTGTATGGATATTTTTTACAGCGGATCATTTAATTATACCAAAATAAGCACATTTATTTAAAAATTCTTCAGTTGCTTCCTGCCAATTCCAGTTATTAGTTTTGATTCCAAACGGGAGCCATTTCTGGATTGTTCCCCACTTTGCAGGATGAGGGGTTCTCATAACAACATTCGCTTCATTTGTTAGAAGAGTAATATCTGCCCATTTCACAATTTTTGGCATCGGCCAGGGTAAGTTAAATTTTTGAGCGATGCATTTTTGAATATCTCTTTCGATCTTTTTGAATCCGTTTAAAAAAGGTTTGATTGGACTAGGTATGTCTCCAGTGTATGCTTCTGAGGCATCGTGCAACAGTCCCCATAAAGCAGCCGATTCACAAATATCTTCCAGAAGTTTGCAAACCAACAAACTATGTTCAGCAACTGAGTAATTTCCATTGATTGTATGGCCGTTGAATCGGCATTTCTTTCCAAGAGAATGGGCAATGTCGATTATATCAATTGCTTCAGGAGTTGGGTTAAAGAGAAAGAATCGTTTTCCTGTATAGGTTTGAATCCAACAATCCTCTTTTCTTAATTTCATATATTTCTCTTTTCAAATCTTGTTGGTATAATTGGTGGCAGCCCTGCCTCTCGTCTCTTCCTTGCCCCTCCGACAGGCCATGGCAGACAATCATTGCCTGTGCATTCGTAAACTGTGAAACCCTTGCCTTGTTCATATACATAATTAATTGGGCTACCACAAATGGGGCATTTCTTTTGCTCTCGTGTGGGCATTATAAACTCCACCCCTTGTACTCATTTTTCTTCGGAGCGTTGTCGAGCAATTTTTTCTCTGTCCTGCGTCTCCATCGGTTAGCAATTTTTTTCAGATAACGCTTATAACGTCCTTTTTCTCCGAGACATAACTTTTCTGGTCTCACCTACTCACCCCCTTTCGCCTTCCTGAACCTCTCAACCATTTCTTTTATCGGTGGGTTTTTAACGCGCTGTTGCCAGTAGAACCCACAATGAGGGCAATCGGCCTCATCCGGTTCTAACTGCTGACCACCTAGGCCATGTTCAACAGCACCACGATAATAATTCCATTCTTTGTCACAGTTAGGGCAGCAACGATTAAAAAACATACTCCCCCCCTTCGCTTTGATAGCGGCGGCACATATGGCCTGGGCGGGCTCATCCTTCGAGGAATAAGCCTCTCCCCGCATCCTATTCCCAACTGCCATACCCCCAAAAGTAAAATATGCATGCCATTCAGCGGTTTTGCTCGGTACTTGATGTAGGGTCAGCCATAATGAATGCTTTATCCTTAGTTGTTTGGCTACCATCATCGCCTGCTCGAAGTTTGAGGTAGGGTTCCAGTCCTTGTATAAGATGATGAGCTTATTTTCTTTATCTGCCCACCAAACCCCTGTCACTGTAGGGATGTCTTGATATACCGGTGTCCATCCGTCAAGATCTATGAGATGCCAATCCATTGCCTCAGTTGCCAGAAAATCGTTTTGTTGCTCGTGGGTCATGGTTCTCCTTTCCTGGTTGCGAGGGCTCCGGAGTGTTTCAAATTCCAGCCTTCTCAGCAGCATAGATACCATCCAGATTCATCAACTCTTCTATTGTTGCAATATCTATACAAAAACGATACATAGATTTTACAGATTCTTTTGTCCAACCCATTTCATATTCAATTCCGATTCCGTGATTCTGGCAGACACGTCTGCACCAACTAGACCAATTTGAATCTAAAAGGTCGGTCCAATACGGTTTATTAGTAGCCGTTTTATTTCCTAACCATCTACGCCATCGTGTTCTTAATCGTTTTTCATCCATCACCTCACCTCTCCTTCCTTTTTATCCCCCCTTTTCTTGGGGGATACTATTTTGTAGGGGTAGGTCAAGGTTAATCCTTGTTTGGTTTGTTAGGCGAACACAAATCTAAAACAGATATAAGTTCTTTTGTTTTGAAATCCTCTATGAAAACATCATGCTCATGGGTTAATTGCCATACCCCTTCTGGTATGTGGTTTGTTAATCTATCCTCTTCGCTTAGTTGATAGATAATCTTTGCCATTACGCCTCCTAACAGACCGTATATTATTTCGGCCTCAATCTTGCCCGGCCATATAATTTTTAATTCTCTTCGTCTTCGTCTGAAGAATATTCCCCGATCATATTCAACAATTCGTTTTTCTGCGAAATTGTCAGGGAGGGCTCTAATTGAATCGACCCTGCTATAAATGGCAGTAATGTTTCTGGTCCCAAAAGATGTGCTACTTGTTGTAATCTCTTTTTCCTCTTTCCTGTGCAGCGCTCGCTTGCTTGCATCAAAAGTTCACTTCTCCCATCGCTTGTGCTACAGATTTTCTTTATAGATTGGAGCACAAGCTTCATATCTGCAATTCTGTCAATTTCTAATCTAATCCCTTTTGCAGGTTCAACAAATAGCCATTCGGAAAATCCACGATCACAAAACTCCTTATTAACATCATCTTTCCACATATTAGCCCTTTTCTCTTTCCAATATTTTTCTTCTAAGGGGCTTGAGGGCTGCCCTGCCTTCATATAGTCATCAAAGGAAAAGGTCTCCCAGGTGAGAGTCAAAGAAGTCTCTCCTTTTTTTCTGAGATCATCTGCCTTTTCATGAAGCTTCTGGGCGACATCTTTTATCCTCTTCCAATATTCTTCTTTATTTCCATTTTTTACTAAAAAGTCCATTTCATTCCTCCTTTTGTTTCAATTGTAAATGTTGGTAATCATACCCAAAAAAAGCTAATGTTTTCTTTAATTCTTGTAACAAATCAAAGACACTATCCAAAATAAACAAAGATTTCACCCCTTCAATCTTCTTAACTTCCAATTCTTGAAGAAGCGAATTTAAGTCTCTTGATCCTATGTAGGCCGTCCTTATCCGCTCATTAAACCTTTCAATCTCTGATTGAATATCTTTTAGTTTGGCCTCCTTTTCCGGTATGTTCTCCACAGCCATACGAGTAAAGGTTTTCATGTCTTGGCGATAATCATGTCTGCCTGTCTTTTCTCCCTTCTTAATTTGGCCTTTCTTTTCCCTTACCTTTTCGGCCACCCTCTCTGCCACTTCTTTTTCTTTTCCTTTAGGGACTTTATCTTTGAACTCCTTTTTGATAATCTTCCTAAATTCAGTGGCATCTGTCTGAGTATCAAAAACCTCAACAGCCTCTTGCATAGATTCAGATTCCTTCAACTGAGCAAGAGCTTCCTGTACCATCCACTGTTTCCAATTTCCTCCCAGGAACTTGAGGATTGTGGTCTGGCCGACACCTTTTCCTTTAAGGATTTGGAATCCTCTTTCTGGCTGCTTGTCAAATTTTAAATCTAATATTTTTATTAGATTAAAATTGGTTTTCTTTAATTTCTCCCAGCTCTCACACTTCGCCAGCTCGCCATCCAGATAATGCTTAGCCACTCTTACTGATTCCTTTATAACGGAAGGGTTCAATTTCCATTCTTCAAGGTTTTCATTAGCCATGATCTTGATCATAGTGGCATCATCCAATTCTCTAACAGGGATATCCACCTTTTCCAGCCCAACCTTTTGAATGGCAAAAAGGCGGTGATGGCCATAGGCAATTTCATATTTTCCATCCATAGGGCGGGCAAGAATATTGTCCCAGAAGGAAGTCTCTCTTATAGAGGTGACAAGGGCATCTACTTTATAGGAGTCAATCTTGTACTTTGTTAAGTCTCTAAACGGGTTTGGTTTAATCTTTTTTACTTCAATTCTCATAATTTTTCTCCTTCTTTTATATTATTTTATCCCTTCGGCCTCAATCTTGCCCGTCCATACAATTCATCCTCGCATTCGTCAATAAAGGCCTGAAAAAGTTTTCCTTCTGCTGATATATTTATTATACTGTTTTCTAGGTAAGATTTAGAAATAATAAAATTACAGAAGTCATCAATCATCTGTCGCAGGTTGCCCCACCTATAATTTGCCATGTTATTGGAGAAGTCCATATGCGAGTGATACTCGATTATTGAATTGATTTCATCCATTGTCTTTGCAGTTATATCATGATCAAAAACTTGCTTGTCCTGGAACTGCTTTATTATCTGCCAGATGATATCCGGGTGTTGTTTTGCTGCTTTATGGTTTTCGGGTTTAAAATTGACAGAGTTATCCAATAGCTCTGGCTCCTGTCCTATGACCATCAGAAACCAGCTATTTTGATTGCCGGGGTTATAAAGTAGGGTTGCAAGATCCTTTGGCAAGGTATCTTTGTTCCGGGGCCAATACCCCTCAATGAAAATGTTACTAAGTCTTTTTAGCCCTGACTTTATCTCTTCCCTTGTCCATTGCTTAGCAAGTATAGATGAGGAAAGTTTATGTTCGTTGAAAAAACCTGGTTTAAATTTCTTGCCATCAGCAAAGCGACCAGAGGCAAGTTGGGTAAAATACCTTGCTGCGGTTAACCGCACTTTGGTATTGGGTTTGACATGTTTGGTGGGGATGCCTGGAAGATTGTTCCAAAAGTTGAGGAGATTATATTGAAGGGAGTTGGGAGGGATTTTCTTTGATTCTAATATGAGAGGTTCATTACCTGAAGAGTTTAATAATCCTTGTTCGGATTCGCAAGAATCCGTTAAGGTTACTAAAGTAACCTTCAGAGCATTTCTATTATTATTACTTAAAGCATTTCCCTCATGATTTTCCAGACTAGGGGTCTTCCCAGACTCAGGCTTTTCCAGAGTCTGGGAATCAATTGTATTATGGCTCCAGATGAATTTGACTAAAACATAATGTCCCTTGATCTGTTTGGTTTCTGGGTCCTTTGAAATACGATCTTCTATCAAACCGAGTGCTATTAGCTCTTTTTTTCTTTGACGAACTCGATCAGCAGACCACTTTAATCCTTTTGCAACATATTCTGTTGTTGCCCGGACGGAGTTTGTCTTTTGCCATTTTGCTGTATAATAGTAGAAAATATAAAGAGAAATTAGATCAGCAGGATAATTTGATTTATGGTATTTAATTGATTTGGGGTTTAAGAAAATGTCTAGAAGAAGTTTTGAGACAACAATAGGCTCATTTTTGATATCATATTCAGCCAATTTTTGGCACCTCCCCTTGTCAAAGGTTAAAAGAAAAGGGCTGAGGGTGAGTAGACAAGGTACTCACCCCCGGAAACCATGTTGGCCCACATGGCAGCCATATCACGAAAGGAGAAAGCAGGGAGCCTTTTCGCTTCGTATCTTTTACTTTATAAAATAAATTTAAAAAAAGGTCAAGGAAAAAAATTATTTTTTTTAAATAAATTTCTATTGATTCTTTCTCCACTCATTCCATTTTATTCCAATGTTTCTGAGCCATTCAAGTTGTTCTGGTGTAGCCCCGAATTTATAATGCTCTATTACTGGTACTACTATGATAGATCCATCTGTTTTTTTCATCTTGATGATATCTTTCACTACGTAAAGATCACTAAGAAAAACTTGTGTGTCTATGTCAATGTCCCACTTGGCTTCAAATTCTTTGCACCAGTTGATTTGGTGTATTTTAGTCTCGCCGATTGCTGAGGATTGATTTCTTGCCTTTTCAAACATCTCTTTTGGGACTTTCATCATTATAAGAGTTCCATCTGGAAATACTCCGTCGCATTGTCGACGTGTATAGTTGGGATCATTGATATTAGGAGGGAGCCTTATTCCTCGTGACCCTCGCCTTGATCTATAATAGGTATAGGATGGGATAATATAGGAAAAGATGAGGGAATCCGGCTCGTAAAATTGAATTAGTGTGAAATATCCTACGCAGTCGGTATTGCCTCCGCACATGTAGGTTTGGCCTACTATTTTATCTCTTGATTCTCTGTTATCAATTTGCCGAATTAAGTCAAGAAAACCTTTTCCTTTGCCTTGGGCATTCTTGATTGAAAATCCTAAAATTAATAAAAATGTCATGGTCAAAATAACTATTGTTTTTCTATTTATTCTCATAATCCGATCTCCTTCATTAAATTGTTTGCATCTTTTTCTTTCATATCTGCGGGATCTCCATTTGGATTTGTGATGATCTCACATTCCTTTCCAAATTTGTACAGATCTTCTGCCATCTCATTTGCTTTTTGTTGCCCTTGTTCATCATTGTCATAAAAGACAAATATTCGATCAAATTGATGTGCAAGCATTAAGATTTGCTGTGGTGAATAATTAATTCCAAAAGTTCCCACTGCACCAAATCCTAATCTCCACACATCAAACATTCCCTCAGCAACAATTACAGTTTTGCTATGGCAATTATCGATTCCATATAATGTATATTTGTGGCAATAGACTTCTTCATCTTCGGGACAGGCCATGTATTTTGCATGTTGTTTACCAGTTATATCTCTTGTCTGATAACTGATCAATTGGTTATGCAGGTATATTGGGGCAAGAATTCGATTTTTGTATGTTCCAAAATTGCCAACTCCAAGTAGGCTCCATTCTTGTTCAAGTTTGTCTGGGTCAAAGTTACGGCTTTCTAGATATGCCCTTTGCCTGGGGGTCATGGGGCCTGTGTCTGGAGGGTATGTGATTTTCTCTGCATAGTGTTTTTCCCTGAATTCGTATGTTTGTTCCCCGGATAGATAGGGTTTGAGAGCAGCATTTGCCTGACTGATGGATATTTTAAGTATAGTTGAAACGACTTTGGGTAACCAGTGGCCTCCACAACGGTAACAGGTGCAATATGCCTTTTCAATATTCAAACCGAGATGCCAGCCGGGGGAGCCACTGCAAAAAGGGCATTTTATGTTGACCCAGCCCTGCCGGAAGTGCTGGTGTCCGGCAGGGGCAGTGGGGAGATTATGATCTGCACAAAACTGTTGGGCATTAAATGGCATTTTAGTTCTTCTTTGTTAGTGGCAAGATGGTTGGATCTGGTCTTCCGAGGCCAAAAGGAATATCTTTTATATCTTGAAACCTTAGCACTGATAAACAAGCGCTGATTAAAACTTTTTCAAAATCGTATGATGCTTTTATTGGGCAACCGTGCTCCCATGCATTGTGCGGGTGGAGGGTAAAAATGAAACGGATGAAAGAATCTTTTTTCTTGGTGTAAGAATAAATGAGGTCAAGGAGAACATAATTTATATCTTCATCAGAAATATGCTCTGGAGAAAGACCGCTTCTTTTACCTAAGATTTTCTTCATATCCTCTATTGCATTGGTTTTTTTGTAGTGCCCTTTTGCATATAGAAATATATGTCTATCAAAATTTTCCATGTTGAGGTCTCCTTTTTTTAAATTGCTTGGCATTGAATGACATTTTATAATCCAGAAGAGATTTGGGTTATTTTTTTTTGATTTTTTTGATAAAGCCAGTGGTAAACAATACTTTTGATTGCATTATCTTTAGGAGGGAGACCATATTTTCCTTTATCTACTTCTCGACAGTGCTGATCTATTTTGTTCAACAAATCATAAACATCTTCATCATAAATTTTAATATTTGCTTCCATTTCTTCCTCCTTTTAAATGTTTTTGTTCTTTGTTTAAATCAGTTTATCTATCAGTTTGATTGCATTTTCACCAAACTTTTTCTTGATGAAATCTGACATGCTTGTTTTACCATCCTCATAGTTTCCATATTGATTTTTAAGACGGTCATCAAAGGCAATAATGTCAAATCCAGTTAGAGGATTAAGAAAATTGGAGAGATTGGTGTTAAATGTTTGATTAAATTCTCTTGAGTGTGATTTGTTTTCATGAAATTTAGTGATAATTTTTTCCATTTCCTTCTCCCTTTAAATTGTTAATTTTTCATATTCCCTTTTCCGGGCTTTCATTCCTGCATATAAAACACGAACATTCTGATCGAAATAATCAAACACAAGTGCCCGGTCTTTGTTTTTGGCTGGCCGCAATACCCTTCCCAAATATTGAATGACCCGGCCAGGGAACCTTATTGGCAATGTTAAAAATAAAGCCGATAGTTTTTTGCAGTCGAATCCTTCGCCGATAAGTTGAGAAGTTGCGATCAAGACCTTTATCTTGCCTGAATTTATATCTTCAACGATCCTTTTTCTTGGCTCGGCAGGAACATCCCCTGTCAGAACTTCTGTTTTGATTTTAGATTTTGCCTGGACCATATCTTTCAATTCCTGGCAATGGGCTTTTCTATCTGTTAGCACAAGGCAAGTTTCTCCCATTGCAACGGTAGTTAATACGTCACTGACAATCATCTGGTTGCGTTCCTCATTTTGAGATAATTCTTGTAGCAGCGTAGAATATTCTGCTGAGGGGTCTGGCATTGAGGCAATGAAATTTGTTTTCCTGATTACTGTTTCAACAGAGGTAATGTGGCCGCTGTTTATCAAGTCTCGTGGATCGATCTTGTGCCTGATTGGGCCTGAATACCATTCTATGATTTTGGAAAGGCCATCCCTCCTGTAAGGCGTGGCAGATAGACCAAGAATATATCTTCCTTCAAAAAGTTTTGTTGCTGCCGTGAACGTTCGACTCGGTGTGTGGTGACACTCATCAATTATCAAAAATCCATAATCGTTTACGATCTCAGGGTATTTACTCAGGGTTTGGATCAGGGCAATGGTTATGTCCTTATCTTCATCAAGGTATCCGTTGCCTATATGACCAATTCTTTTACTGGAGACGTTCAGGAAGGTTTTGATCCTGTCCGTCCACTGATCAAGTAATTCTTTTGTGTGGACGATTATGAGGGTGGGCTGTTTTCTCTTTGCAATCATGTAAATTCCAATAACTGTTTTGCCTGATCCAGTTGGCGCACATAATACTCCTTCGTTTTCAGGCAGCATTTTTTCAACTGCGATTTCTTGGAAGGGGCGAAGGACACCAGAAAAATCAAAATTTATGTCTTCGAATATGTGGGTTTGATTATTAATTTCAAATTCAATTTGGTTTTCATCACAATATTCAACGATGCCTTTTAAAAAACCCCTGGGCACAAAAAGATCATTTTCCCCTTCTTCATTATAGAAGTAGAGTTTTCTTGGAGTATCCCGATTCCATCGTTTCATTCTCTCATTTTCCAGCCACTTCGGGTTGAGCATTGTCAATGAGCTATAGAGAAATTCATCTAATGGCTCATTGACGTATGGAATCTTAATTTGGTTTTTTATTGTGAGGGTTAATGTCATAATATTTGATTTGTAATTTTGATGAATTTTCCATCTGAATTCTTCAAGACTTTGGCTTTTCCAGTTGATACTTTGAAGGCGAGTCCTTTTTGCATTTGGAACTTGCTTGCTTGCCTGGTTGTTGTTGGAATGCCTGCATTACGACAGGCATCGATAAATCCTTTATGGGCAATAAATTGTTTATTAGTTGTCATTTCGTTTCTCCTTTACTTTGGTTATTCGGTGCCTGTCGAACCCATCCAACAGATGCATCTTTATGGGCCTAGATGCAACTTTTAATTCTTGAGGAGTGGTATTAGGGTATAGCTTTTTAGCTATTTGATAAGAAAAATTGTTTATGGGACTCTTGCTTGTATGAGTATAGAGAGTGAAGCACTGTCCCATGTAGTTTAGCTCTCCTTTATGTAAGGCCATATTATTTTTCCTCTCTTCCTTATTATACTGAAAAACGGTTGAAATTTAAAATTGTTTCTTCTATCTATTTTCCTTTCACATTCATATCTGCACCATGAAGCCTGCCAAATAGTTCTCTTTCCATATTTGCGATGCAGTTTTTTCATGTCTTCAAGATTGTCTGCACAAATATAATCCCAGATATCATGCCAGACACAATCGTATTTAATTCCTTTGGGCGGTTTCCAATTAAAAGCATCTGCATGAATTATTGTTACTTTTTTATTTGCAAATGATGGGGCAACCAAAGTAATTACATCAAACGATTTTTCAATTACTGTCACATTTTCTACTATTTCGTTGTCAAGGATAGCTTTAAGAACAACTCCTAAACCGAGGCCATTGATAAGGATGTTTTTGCTTTTCCGGGCTTTCCGAATAAAATCTAAACAGTCTGAAATTTCATCAGGAGTATTGGACATAATAATTTCATTGTTTCTTTTGAGCGCTTTATACGTTCCTGCCGGGACATAACGTCCTCGGTTGCTAAAGCTAAATAGGGCACGCATGCGGCCTAATTCTTCATCTTTTTGGGAAACGGTAAAGGATTCAATGCTCCAATCACCACTTTTCCCATCGGGAACATCAATGTCAATTTTCATTTTCTTTCTCCTTCTGGTTTGTGTTTTTTTGGTTTGGTTTTATCATTATGCACTTTTTTGATCATAGCGATCCTTTTTATCTTCTGAAAGTTCTTGATATGCGTCCTTGTAACAATTGTAATGCATCCATGCCTCTCTGAAAGTGAGGGGCGAGAGTCCTCGAATAGAATCCGGATGCTCTGGATCGAGTTTATCATGGCATATTTTGCACTTCATTTCTTATACTCCTTTTTTTTAAGGTTAGTAGTTTCTTATCTGCTTCAATCGCTCTTTTCCCATCTTTCCATTTTTTCATGGTTGCCGATTCTGGTTTCTCCGTTTTCACCAGACCTTATAAAAGCAATTCCTATGATTTCGTGATCATCTTTGGATCGCCAGTTCCTTCATAATAGATAACGAGATTTTTAACATCTCCTATCATTTCTTTTACTATCATTTTATATTCCCTCCTTTATTTGATTATTATCGATTACTGTTTGAAGGCCGTAGACTTCAGGGTTTAGAATGAACGCTGTTGAATATCGTTGTTTATCAAGCCAAGGAATAATCTCTTTTTCTCTAGCTTGAGGTTGATATTCTGGTAAGTGGCCATCCCCCAGTAAAAATTTGCCCCTGCCATTTTCTCTGAATTCTTTTACAATATGTAGTTTGTGTAATTGGGCTTTATGCCCAGTGCAAACACGATATTCTCTTTCATTCCAACGTCGAAAACCTGATATGCCAGGGATGCTTTGCAGTATGTAATATTTGTTTTTAAAGATTCTCATATTCCCTCCTTCAATGCTTCCTTAATCTCTTGGAAGCAGAATTGTATATCAGCCCACTTCCAATTTAAGCCACGTAAGTAACGCGCTAATCGATCTTGTGTGTTTCTGGGGTGATATGTTTCCTCTTGTGCCCATTGAACTATCTCTCCGGGGGTCTCCCATACTAATTTGATCAGGAATTGGCTTTCTTTTGACAGGCTCTCAGTCCACTGTTTGAGTCGTGTTTGTGTCTCTGGGGTCTGTGAATCAGGAAGGGTGAGAACGTCTATTTCTTCTGTTGATGATTCAAATTGCATCTTGCGCCAGTTGCCCATGGCAAGATCGCACATGGCATTGCTGGCAACAGTGTAAAGGTAGGTTGAGAATTGATTTCCGTTGTCCGGTCTGAATTTTTGATCAGCAATACAAAAGGCAAGATTCCCTTCTGCAACCAATTCTTCAAATTCGATTCTTCCATTTCCTTTGTTTGTCCAGATGTGGGCTAATTTCAAGATCATGGCCTGGTAATCAGTGTAATTATGCATGGTCATTTAGTTGTCTCCTTTCTTTAAAATAGAATTGCCCCTTTTTTGATAACGGGGTTAAAAAGGTTAAGTTCAATTTTGCCTAGCCCTTTGCATTTGTCACAGGCTTCTTCTATCCTTTTGGTGCTTGGCACTTGTCCGGTTCCTCCGCAAACGTTGCACCTTACAATCCTGAAAACGCCAGATCCGTTACATTTATAACAATCTACTATTCTTCCACTCTTCTGTTTAAACTTTCCTGTTCCTTTGCAGGCATTGCATTTCAATGTTTTCCTTCCAGAGCCTCTTGCTTCAAAAAGAAATCTGAATAAACCTCTAGAAGGAAGAGGGTCACAGTTTGGACAGCCTTCATAATCGAATAGATGTCTTATCCTCACTATTTTGCCTGCTCCTTTACAATCTGGGCAGATATCCCATAAGGAAAACATGTTTTTGTCTTCTTCGAATCTCTGATGTGCTGCTTTTATCTCATCTCCAGATATAAATGAGATGGCCAGGTTTTTGAGATGTTTGTAGGACTCTATGATCTGGCGCGTTTTTTCATTGGCCGTTTTTGGATCATTGCTGACGTCTGGGTGGTTGACTTTTATAAGGATTCGGAAGTTTTTACTTAATTTCTCTGGTGAAAAAGGATAAGACTTTATTTTGAGGATTTTCATGGCATCTTCAGTTTTCCCCCCAATTGAGATTCTCATACTTTTCCTCCTTTTTAAGTTTTGCTAATTCTTTGTCATAGCATTCAGGGCAGATGCCATGGCTTGACTCTTCATCAGGCTCCTTTCCTTCTTCGATGATTTTTTTACACCAAGCGCAGATTATTTTCATTTTTATTCCTCCATTGAATAATGAGTTTCTAGTTCCCTCAACCTGTCAAGCACACGCAAAACTTCAGATGTAGCTTTTCCATCGTCACAGATTTTGATTAGTTCATCAATTGCCTTTTGAATTCGTCTTTCATTTCTTTTTGTCCCTTTCATTTCCTTTCCCTCCTTTTAAGTTTTAATTTCAACCCAACCCTCTCTGCTGAAAGGGCAAGGCAAAAATTAAACAACTTCGACATAGTTCATTGTGACTTGGAGCAGATGGTTATAGTCCCATCTCGTTGCTTCGTTGAGGTATTGCTCTATGTACTCTTTGTCTGCTCCGGCCTGTTTTAATGCCCGTTGTACTCTGCCCATAATGGCAAAAGCGTTCCCGTCTTCACCTACTAATTTGACCTCTGGTTTTGTTTCTGGTGCTTTCATTTTTGTTCTCCTTTTTTTGATTGTTAAGTGGTTATGATAATCCGTTTGCCTTTTCCCATAATCTCATATTGGCATGAACTTTGTCAGTTAAGCTAACCGATCCAGATGCGTTCTTGCCTGCCCGCACGGCCCCATTCTTGCCAACCCAGTAGAAGGAGTCGGGGCCGGAGCCAGTGAATTTTCTGTATCTATTTTTGGAGGGCAGTTCAGTTTTCTTTAACCCCTCTGTTAGGTGGCGAATGACCTGGTCTGTTAGTGTTTTTGGCTGGCCTTTCCTTGGGCCTTTTTGATATGTTTGGTATGGTGTCCTTTGTTTTTTCCTTTTTCACAAAATGACTCTAAAAATTCGGCTACTGCTAACTCATATTGAGTACTTGGAGTGGGGGCTGATCCGCTCCAATAATTATCAGAGTAAAAACCAGGGGTACGATTTACTGCTTGCGTCCATGCTCCGTTTCCAGGTGTAACCCAACCTCCATGGCACCCTCTATTGCGGCAATATCTGTTTTGTTCTTTTTTTGGTAATGCCGCCATGATCTCATTTTGTCGAGCCCTAATTTTGCCTCTGTTGGCTATCAATGCATCAACCATCTCTTTTATTGTTTTCGTCCCTGTTTCTCGTCTCATTTTCTTTCTCATTTTCTTCCTCCTATTTATATTGTTCTTTTCCTCTTTGGTCTTGAGGATTGTAATTTCTCGATTGTTAACCTTTTGACTAATTTCCCTTGCTGGCATCTGATGCAGCCTTCTGTTTCCTGCTCTTGCCTATTGATGCAGACTTTAGCATAGATTCGTTCTGTATTGCGGCAGCACCAAAACACGCCCTTTGCTTTGATTTGGGTTTCTGTGATGACGGGTTTGAAAACCTTGTCTCTGGCCATCATAGCTTCAGCCAGTCTTTTCATTTGCTCATTTTCTGTCAAGTTTTCTCTTCCTTTCATTTGATTGTTGTTTTTAAACCATAAACTTCAGGATTCAAAATGTAGGCCGTTGCATATCTTTCTTTATCAAGCCAATCATATATTTCTTTCTCTTTCACTACTGGCTGATATTCCGGGAAGTACCCATTTTCTAATCGAAATTGGCCTCGGCCATTAGCGAGAAGTTGTTCCACTATGCTTAATTTGTAATGAGTGGCTTTCCAACCTGTTGCTACTCTGTATTCCCATTTATCCCATTGCTGAAAACCTGAGATACCTGGATGTTCCCTTAAAATGTAGTATTTGTTTTTATATACTCTCATCTTCCCTCCCTGCCGGATAGGCTCCGGCGGGCCTGGGGGTTACGATTTTTTAGGAATTAAACCAAATGTATTGGATACATAGGTAGTATATCCAATTTTTTCTACCGTATATCCATGAGCATTGATTGACGTCATGACATAGTTCGGTAGGCGGCCTCTGCTGTCGTGGGACCAATGTAAAATTCTCGTGGCTCCAAGATTTTTGGCCATTACCTCCTGGTTGCTGTTTTTTGGAAATTCATAATTTTCAATAGCAACTGTTTCGTTCATAAAATCATATTTTTTCATCTCTCTCCCTCCAGTTTAAGATTAATAAAATAGTCCTTCAAACATGTTATCTATAATATAATATCTTTAAATAAGAAAGTCAAGAAAAAAAAGGGAATAAAGTAAAAAGAGATAAAAAAACATTACAATGATTTCAATAAGTTACAGACCCCCTCTATTTTTTTTAAAAAAAATCTTTATTTTTCCTTTATTTTTTCCCCAAAATATATTTAAATAGGGACTATAGGGAACCTTTAACAAAGGATTCACACAATACATATGCCACGCTTTAGACGCACTGCCCCACCCAATGCCCCCAACAATAAGAAGCCTGCTAATGACACTTCAAAGATTAAAACGATAACTGTTTCCAATGACAATAATGGGGGGAGAGGGAATGGGAATGGAAGTTTAACGTTTTTGCAAGCTAAATTTGTTGATGAGTACCTGAAGGATTTGAATGGAAAACAGGCTGCAATTCGAGCGGGGTATGCCCCAAAGAGTGCTGAATCGAAAGCATCCCAACTATTAAGTTTAATAAAGGTTCAAGCAGCAGTCCAACACCAACGTGACAAGTTGCAAGCCAAGGCAGAGGTTACTCAAGAATGGGTTATTGAAAGATACAAACGGTTGATTGAATTTCACATCGATGAGATCTATGATGAGGAGGGTAATTTAAAACCTTTGAGTCAAATCCCTAAGAATGCCCTGTATGCCATTCAAAGTTTTAAGAACATGAAGAGCAAATCCACATCTACTTCCAAACAGGGGGAGAAAACAACAGAAATGTTCTTGCAAGATATAAAATTCCCGAACAAGAGAGAAACTCTCGACTCCCTTGCCCGGCACCTAGGGATGTTTGAAAAAGATAATGCACAGCAGGGCGGCGGGGGCAAGTTCAATTTCAATGCCCCGGTGCAGATCAATGTTGGGTGGGTAGAGGAGGAGGATTGAAATGGAAACATCATTTAGAAAGGCAGAAAAGGTTGTTGATGGGAAGTGGATTGAGTGCAGTTTTGAAAGTTTAAAGAAAGGGGATTGCTTTCGACTTTTTGAACCAACAGGAGAAATCGTTAAAGACAACAATGATAATGAAACCTTCTTGGCAGTATCAGAGATTCGTCAGTTGAATGGCCGGAACTTTGCTATTGATGCAGACCCGGTGGCAAAGTATTCTTGCCATTGAAATGAGTTGTATGACAGAATGGGAAGAGATTAAAGGAAAGCAAGGGAACACAGAGAAAAAAGTAAAAAAGAAAGGGTATAACTTATTGATATTATTGAATATATTTTTCTATTTGACATGTTAGAATTAAGAAAAAGGGGTAGGGCTGAATTTGTTAATGATATCAATAACTTATATCCTTAAAATAACAATGCGAAATTCTTTCTGCATAGGGTTATATTAAAGGGGGAGAGATCATTGATTGTAGGCCAAATATAAAGGTTGTTTTTCAGTGGCAGAACAAAAAATTCAAGAATTTAATATAAACTTTGATAGGAAATCTTTTAACGAAGTTTACCTTCCGTATCTGGAAGATAACACTCGTGTACAAATCTTCTTTGGAGGGGCTTCTGCCGGAAAGTCTGCTTTTGTTGTTGGTCAAAGGACAGTCAGGGATCTTCTCAAAGGGGGGCGCAATTATCTGATCATCAGGAATGTTGCCCGTACCTCCAGCACATCTACTTTCAACCAGGTCAAACAAATCATTGATAGTTGGAATCTCAATAAGTTTTTCAGAATCAATCTCTCCACGTTGACTATTACCTGCATTAATGGTTATCAAATACTGTTTGAGGGGCTGGACGATGTTCAAAAGTTAAAATCCGTTTTGCCTCAGAAGGGGGTTATTACCGATGTTGTTGTTGAGGAGGCAACGGAGACCAAGCAAGACGATATAAGACAACTTCAAATCCGGTTGCGGGGGAAAGCAGAGAAACCCAAGCGACTGGCATTGCTGTTTAACCCGATATTACAATCACACTGGATTCATCAAGAATACTTCAAAGGCCGTTTTCATGAGGGAGATCGAGTTTATCATGATGACGGCCTTTTGATTTTGCATACCACTTATAAAGATAACCGTTTCTTGGAGCAGGCAGACAAAGATATTCTTGAAAACCAGAAAAGTTCTTATCATTATGATGTCTATACTTTGGGCAAATGGGGTGTGCTCGGCGGGGTTATCTTCACTAATTGGAAGATTGAAGACCTCTCCAGTATGATCCCTATTTTTGACAGCATCAAGAATGGCCTAGACTTTGGCTTTGCCGATGAGCCAGCGGCCTTCAATCGGTTGCATTATGATAAGATGAGGAAGAAGATCTATATTTTTGAAGAGATGCATGAATACGGGTACACAAACCCGATGATTGCTGAATGGTTGTCCCCGGTTGTTGGAAAGGAGATTGTTGTTTGCGATTCAGCGGAGCCAAAGTCAATTCAGGAATTGCGCAATCATAACATTAATGCAATAGGGGCAAAGAAAGGGAAGGATTCAGTTCATCATGGTATTCAATTCCTTCAGCAACACGAGATTATTATTGACCGAAATTGTCAGGAGACTATAAATGAGTTTCAGCAATACCAATGGAAGAAGTTGCGGACGGGGGAGACTACGAACGTGCCTACAGATAAAGATAATCATCATATTGATGATATCCGCTATGCATTAGAAGGCGAGATGCCGCAGATGCAAGTTGCCCCCCGCATTTCAGTCGTTGATCATGATAGGTCAAGGGATGTCAGGCCAGAGCCCCCGGCCAATGTAAAGGAAGGGGAGCAAGTAATCGAGATATGGGATCAAGATCAAATAGTTGGGTATGAGGTTTTGAAACCGGGGAGGAGAAGGCCGGGAATTTCCCTGCCTTTGAGGTAGACATTTTTGTTAAGGGATTTAATTGTGAAAACAAAAAAGAAATATCGAGAATGGAAAGGCAAGTGGGGATTTGCTGGATATTTAAAAAGATGTTTAGCGAAAAATACTTCTAGAAGATGGAAAAGCAATAAAGTGATTGATAGACAGCGAAGTTATTGATTTTAAATTGAAATAAAGAAAGGAGAAAACACCATGAGCTTTGACATTTTAAAAACATTAGGGGTGGCTGGGAAAGTTGCTATGAAATTTGTTCCTGGGTTAGGACCAATTTTGACGGGGGTAGATGCAATAGCAGATTTGGTTGGGGGCAGCGCAGGGGCCAAGATCAAGTCTGGTATTGCTCAAGTCACTGAAGGCATGGGAGAGGTTGCAAAACAACCCCTGTCCCCAGAACAGCAGATTGAGCAACAAAGGATTGCTTCTGATACAAAGCTCGGTTTGGCCGAGTTGGGGTACAAAGAAAAGAAACTTGATTATGATGATGTGGCCGGGGGCCGGGACGTTATCAAGACAGCTTTACTGAGTGACGACCCTGTTGTTCGGCAGGCCAGGCCCAAGATGATGACTTTGCTTGGTAAGACGAGCATAAGTTATACAATTGGAACTCCTGTTCTTGTCTGTCTTATGGGATGGCTGAAGGTTGACACAGAATTGTTGAAACTGATCACGAGTATGATATTGTGGCAGGGCGCAACTCTTTGGGGGGCTTTTATGACGTCTTATACTGGTTACACTATTAGTCGTAGCGCAGACAAACGTTCTGTGGCTAAAATGGAGAGTGGGGAAATGCCTAGCAACTTATTAGGTTTGGTTTCTAAAATAGGGGGGAAGATTTCATAATGCCTAGGGGAGTATACAAAAGAACTACAGAACATCGTAAAGCTATGTCAGAGGCTCATTTGGGCCAAGTTTCATGGAATAAAGGAAAGAAAGGTCTTCAAGTTGCATGGAATAAAGGACTTACTAAAGAAACTGATTTGCGGGTTAAGGCGATATCTATAGGAGTCTTGGCTACAGGGCAAAGAGGGAGGATTCCTTGGAACAAAGGGTTGACTAAAGAGACAGATGAGAGGGTTAGAATTAATGTTGAATCGGCGGGGAGAACAAAAAAAGGAAAACCTTCTTGGAATAAAGGGCTAACTAGCGAGTCTCATCCAGGCGTAGCTGTTTGTGCTAAAAACAGAAGAGGAAAGCTTCATCCATCATTGACTTCTGACACTATTATAGAACATCATAATGATTTATGTCATGGCAAGTTAAGACCTAATGATGTTACTTATATGACTCATGCTGAACATAGTAGGTTTCATGCAGGATTGCGGCGCAGGGATTCCAACGGCCAAAAATTTATATGAGAGGTTTATTGTGTTTGAAATGGCATCCAAAATCGGCAAGGTAGTCTCATAGAGAGGGACCAATCAGATGCCTACTCGACAAGACCTTATCCTTGAACACCTCCCTTATGCCAGGGGAATTGCCTTCAAT
>Ga0307377_10000509_pt1 | contig 51247 bp, 48 predicted proteins | sample TR3MG_FD_202535 | JGI IMG/M metagenome (GOLD analysis project Ga0307377, IMG submission 202535) | Soil microbial communities from Risofladan, Vaasa, Finland - TR-3 | ecosystem: Environmental > Terrestrial > Soil > Coastal area > Acid sulfate soil | place: Finland: Risofladan, Vaasa | collected... | reverse complement strand
CAAATGCAACTGGAACTGTTTTAAGGATCTGATAAGGGATTGTTTTATGAATATACAATTTTTACCAGCTAATTGTCTGATTATCTGAATCAGAAATCAGAGTTATTTTTTATCTTGGACAGCACTGTTTTTGAATATGAAAATATTGATGATATTAGAAATGAAGTAGGAGAAAAAGCTGAAATATTGGCAATTGAATTTGAAAGACAAAGACTTATAAAAAGTGGATTCCCGGAATTATCTGAACTTATTGAGAGACATAGTTTAATTGATAGTTTTCTTGGTTACGACATTATGTCATTTCAGGGGAGTGGAACATTCCCAACAAAAAAAAGATATATTGAAGTTAAAGGTACAGTTAGGAGAAATTATCAGTTTGTCTTTACTAAAAACGAAAGAGCTGTAGCAAAGAAAAAAGGGACCCAGTATTGGATTTATTGTTTTAAAGAAGTTGGAACGTCTTTGATCGGTGACAAAAAACCACTCTTAATTTGCAATCCCATAGATCGGCTCAAGAAAATGATAGTTAAAGAAGAGCCTATCGATATCTTCTATTGTTTTGAATAGAATAAACAATCTATTATTTCTAATAATGCCCCTGAATTTTAAATACGATAGAGAAAAATTTATAAAAATTCACCCTAGACAAATTTTGGACATCCAATATTTTATGTCGAAAGACATTCCATCTATTGAGAACTTACCTACAGAGCGAAGAAAATTTGCAAAAGCGGACTTTAATAATTTGAGAAGATTCCAAAAGGCCTATAGAGAAATAATTTAACATGGCAGCAGCTAACACGGACGGTGCTATAATTAAAAAGCTTGTCCTGGTTTTTGTAAAATCACTCCCACCGGAACAATATCATATTTCCTCAGACCCCAAAATCCCACATTCGTGCATGCTCTGGGAACTTGGAGCTTAACAAATAAATAGCTTTAATCTCATAAATGTTTCAGCTATGTTTCAGTAGACACAAACAAAAAAGCCTCGATATTGTTATGTATCAAGGCTTTTGTTGTTTTAAAAAGTACCCGGAGCCGGGATCGAACCGGCACAGCATTGCTGCCACTGGTGTTTGAGACCAGCGCGTCTACCAATTCCGCCATCCGGGCTAATCAAAACTCTGATCGCTCAGCCCTGCCATCCGGGCTATTAAAGGATGGAGTGCGAAAATACAAATTATTTTAATAAACACATCCCCCTTGCCCCCTTCAAAGGGGTAATTGAAATAAAAATACCGCACCTGTTACCTGACGCCTGTAGCCTGTCGCCTTCCGGATAATTATAGGGAGTCAGTCTTTTTCTAACATTTACTTGTTTTTTCCCTTTAGCTCCATTATTTCAACCTTCCTGAAATCAATCGGATGGCTTTCTGCCTGGAGGCAGATATAACCCTCTTTAAGCAGGGTTCCCTCTGCCAACGGGAATCCTTCAGGAATACTGTTTCCTCCGACCTGGGGATAGTTATAGCTTAAAACAGTGTCTCCTTCCAGGATATGATGTATAACCCTGTCGCCTTCAACAATAAATTCTGCTGTTACCCATACATCACCGTGATATGTTTTTGAAGTTGATTCGATGCAGTGCTGCGTAATAAGCATACCATTCATTACAATATTTGTACCTGGAGTGCAAACATTTGAAGTGTGTCTTTCATTAACCCCGTCACCTCCCAGAAACTGAGCCTCGACTGACACCGGGAAATCCTGGTTAAGACCCATCGATACGGCTGACTGTGAATGAAGCATAACACCATTGTTCCTGAATGCCCATGACGGACCCCAGGGACACTGTTCGCCCACAAACCTGTATTCAATCCTCAGCTTATAATTTGAGAATGACTTGTTATAGAAAATATGTCCGAATTCGTTATTGAAATTATCATATTCATCATAACGTACTTTCAACAAACCCTCTTCAACCCGGAATGTGTTTTTATAGTTGACATTCATCTCCGAGCCTTTGATCTTGATATCCCATCCGGTCAGATCTTTACCATTGAAAAGGGATATCCATTCTTCTTTCTCCATATTTTTTCTTCCGGAGGTACATGAAACCAGGAGCAATACAAATAAAAATGCAGAAGTTTTCATATTATAAAAGTATATTAATTTTTTTAACAAGGATTACACGGAGAACACTGAGTTTGCACTGACCCTAACTTCCTCTCACTCGCCCAATCTCCCTCTTGCCCTGAGCCTTTAGCCCTTGCGCCATTGCGCCATTGCGCCTTTGTGCCAGATGTTTTTACCTGTTCCCCCATCTGCCTTCACCATCATCTCCCTTAAAGCCAGCTCAACTCCCTCAGCATCATAGCCACATTCCCTGTAAAGTTCATCCTGGGTACCATGCTCCACGAAATAATCAGGTATTCCAAGTCTGCGTATTTCGGCACTGTATCCGTTATCAGCCATAAATTCTGCAACAGCGCTGCCGAAACCTCCTTTCAGGATTCCATCTTCAACAGTTATCAGATATTTGAATTTTCTGAAGATATCATGCAGAGCCAGGGTATCGAGCGGAGCAATAAACCGCATGTCATAATGAGCTATAGAGATCTTCTCACTTTCAATCTTTTTAAGAACTGAACCTACAGTATTTCCAGGATATCCGATAGATAAAATTGCAATATCTTTTCCCTCTTTGAGCAGACGCGATTTTCCTATTTCAATTTCACTGAAAGGTTGATGCCAGTCCTTATATAAACCGCGGCCACGGGGATATCTTATTGAGAACGGGAGCCTGTTCTTTTCAAGTTGTGCGGTAAAAAGCAAGTTCCTCATTTCTTTTTCATCCATCGGAGCAGAAACAATCATATTCGGGACACTCCTCAGATACGCCATGTCAAAGAATCCATGGTGTGTTGCGCCATCAGCTCCTACCAGGCCGCCTCTGTCGATACAAAAGATAACACGCAGTTTCTGCAGTGCAACATCGTGAATTATCTGGTCGTAAGCTCTTTGTATAAAAGAAGAGTAAATATGGCAATAGGGGATAAGTCCCTGCGAAGCAAGTCCTGCTGAGAACGTTACAGCATGCTGCTCTGCAATTCCAACATCATAAACTCTGTCAGGCATTTTGCTCATAAGAATATTAAGTGAGCTGCCACTTGGCATTGCAGGTGTGATGGCTCTTATATGTTCATTTTGTTCAGCAAGCTCAACCATGGTCCTCCCAAAAACATCCTGGAATGTCAGTAATGAATCATCATTCTGAGAATTTAAAATTTCTCCTGTTTGCTTATTGAATTTGCCCGGGGCATGAAATGCAGTCCTGTCTTCTTCTGCTTGTTTGAATCCTTTTCCTTTTGTGGTTATGCAGTGAAGAAGCTTTGGTCCTGGAATTCTCTTTAGGTCTTCAAGCACTTTTGACAGGTGCATCACATCATGTCCGTCAATAGGTCCGAAATATCTGAAATTAAAGCCTTCAAAGAGGTTGCTTTTATCGAGGATAGTACTCTTGAAACCTGCCTCCAGCTGTGCAGCGAGTCTTCTGGCACCGGAAGTATGTCTGCCAAATATCCCAAGCAGGGTCCATACTCTATCTTTAAACCTGTTATATGTTTTGCTGGTTGTAATATCCAGAAGATATTCCTTCAGCGCTCCTACATTTGCATCTATTGCGATGTTATTATCATTGAGAATTACAAGCAGATCGGAATTTCCTATGCCGGCATTGTTAAGCCCTTCGAAGGCCTGACCAGCTGTCATGGCGCCATCCCCGATGACAGCCACTACATGCCTCTTTTCCCCTTTTGATCTGGCTGCAATTGCCATCCCGAGTGCAGCAGAAATAGACGTCGATGAATGTCCTGTTCCGAATGCATCATATTCACTTTCCGCCATCCTTGGGAACCCGCTTATTCCTTTATACTTTCTGTTGGATGAAAAGATATCGCGTCTGCCGGTAAGTATCTTGTGTCCGTATGCCTGGTGTCCTACATCCCAAATGATCTTATCATAGGGAGTATTGAAGACATAATGAATAGCTACAGTTAATTCCACAACTCCGAGGCTTGCTCCGAAATGTCCGGGATTGTTGCAAACTACATCGATAATAAACTGGCGAAGCTCGGCGCTTACCTGTACAAGCTGTTCAGGCTTAAGCTTCCTGAGATCTGCAGGGGAGTCAATTTTACTTAGCAGATTTGCCTCTGTTTCCATCGTGGAGTAATTAAAACAAATAACTTGCAAATATAAGAATTATTATTCGCGGGTGTTTTAAGAGGCTTACCCGGCTTTTTCTTATTTTTGCCTTGAAAATCATTTGACAGATAACAATTTTCTGGCCGATTGGTTGTTATATATAACAGTTAATATAAGTATATGAACAGGAAAATAGCTCAGGTGTCTGGTATTGCTTTAATAGTAATATCGTGTATCTCATGTGTATCAGGCAAGAAGCACAGCAGCCTTAGTGATACAAGCAAACAATACATGAATGAAAGGGATGCTTTCAAGGAAGAGAACATCGGACTTGATATGAAGAACAGAGAGCTTGAAGCAAAGCTGGCTTCACTCGACAAAGAGACTGCTAAACTCAGACAAGAGTATGCAAAGGTTGAGGCAGAACGGGACAAAGCCCAGGGTGATTTTACTAATATGACATCGAGATACAATGAACTCCAGAATGCCCAGGAGGATCTTATAAAGGGCAATGTGATGGAGACTCAGAAGCTGCTTGAAGAGCTGAAAGCTGCCCAGGAGAATCTTCAGAGTAAAGAAGATCTTTTAAAGCAGTTGTCAGAGTCGCTTGATACTAAAAAAGCCTCACTCGATGAGCTTACATATGAGCTGGAGAAGCGAAATGCAAGGCTGGCCGAGCTGGAAAAAATTCTCGATGCACAGAAAAAAATAGTACAGGAACTTAAAAATAAAGTATCAGAGGCCTTGCTGGGTTTTGAAAACAATGGTCTTACTGTAACAATGAAGAATGGTAAAGTGTATATCTCACTTGATGAGAAACTGCTTTTTAAATCAGGAAGCTATGAGATAGATGCAAATGGCCGGAATGCTCTCAGGAAGCTGGCAGGTGTTCTTGAAAGGAATCCTGACATTCAAATCACAATTGAAGGTCATACCGATAATGTTCCGTACAACCCTGGTTCCGGGCAATTGAAAGATAACTGGGATCTGAGTGTTAAGAGGGCTACTACAGTTGTGAGGGTACTTCTTGAAGGTACCAGAATTGATCCAAAAAGACTTACAGCTTCAGGCCGCAGTGAGTTTCTTCCTGTTGATGAAAGGAATACAACTGATGCAAGACAGAAAAACAGGAGGACTGAGATCATCCTAACACCTGACCTTACAGAACTTTATAAGCTGATAGATAAGTACTGATATCTTAAATAAGGCTGATCAGTTTGCCTTTACAACATCTTTCAGTTATCACTACCGGAGAACTCCTGCAGATTAACTTTCATGTTCTTAAGTTCATTGAGAAGGTTATCTTCGGGACGCAGGAAGTCCTGGCTGCCCCAGAAGAGAGGGTCATAGCCTGTCATTACCTTTGAGAATACTGAGTGCACCGGCGCAACTTCATCCCTGTCAAAACGTTTTACATTTATTAAATCAATATCTGTAACTGCAAGTTCAAAGAAAACAGTGAATTCAGAATTGAAAACCCTCTTTCTTTTCTTTGATGCAAACCTGAGATCACCTCTTACATGACTTAAATAGTAAATCCCATTCACTTTCCTGTAGCTGACCGAGTATTTTACCGAGACGGGCCAAGTATTGAAACCCCTTGTTGAATTTGCTACAAATGAGTCCTTCATCTTGAACAGGAATGCCTCATTGAGTTCAAATTCAGCATTAAGTATTGAATAATCAACAGTATTGATATAAACAGTACCTTTATAAAGAGGAAGATCTACATTTTCTTTTTGCTCAAATTCAACAGCGTAAGCTGACTCATCTTCATATGTTACAATATCAGTCATCCTGTAACTATAGTCCTGCATGCTTTCAGAGTTTATGAAATCAAAGGTATTCTTTACACCATCAAGTGCATTACAGGTGTTCAGACCGGCTTTAAGCCTTACTGTAAGGGTGTCTTTTTTCCCTGTATTTTCGATCTTTCGGCTTTTCAGAACTTTTATCTGTTCTCCAAGGATTGCTCCCGTGTATGAGGTTTTATAAATTTTAAGGATAGCTTCAGAATAGTTTTGAAGAAAACGTCTCTTAAGTACGCCTTCCCTGTAAAAACCTGTAAGGTAAACCGGATCCTTGCTGTAATTATCATGGATTGCCCTTAAAGCTTTATTAATTATTTCCTGCGGTATCTGGTTCCTTATAATTATTCCGGGAATCGAGATAAACTCCCGGTCCATCCTTATCTTAAGGTTATTACCAAGAGCTTCACTGACAGGGATCTCTCTGTTCAGATAACCAAGGTATGAAAATGACAGAGTATCATTCATCATATCCCTGGCTATTTTCATTCCGAATTCACCATTATTATTTGTTACAGTTCCTTTTCCCTTGTTTTTAAGTGCAATAGTGGCGTATGGTAAGGCTTCACCGGATTCCGAATCTGTAATTGTTCCTGTAATGTAATCAAGCTCAACTTCAGGTATTGATTCAACCTTTCCGGGTATACTTTTTGCCCTCCTTGAAAAAATAATATAACTGTTTATAACAGAAAACTCAAGTGAATCATTGTCTGTAATGTTTTCAAGGATGGTTCGGAGAATCACTGAATTGAATGTAAGATCAGTGATTTTTTCCGTATCGATAAGACGACTGTCGTAACTAAAATTATAACCCGTTTGTTTTGTGATGATTTCCAGGGCAGTGATCGTTTTCACCTGTCCAGAACTGAAGGTCAGTAATGAATCAAGAATTGTCTTCTGGCAGCTTCCTTCAACTGATAGCAGCAGAAGCAGGAAAATAGCAGAGTATTTAGTTTTTGCGAATATGAGGCCATAGCGTGACAGCATATTCCTTTTAAGTAGTTATTTTTTAACAAGATGGTAAACATTACCATCCTGTGTATAACTGAGATTAAAGCTAACACAAATAAGCCGGATTATTGTCTCCTGACTTTGATTATCTATCGGTGAGGTCCACCTGTTTTCGAGGATCGAGTTATCTTCAGCAATGATATCCATATTATAAACTCTCTTCAGATCTTTAAATACAACATCCAGAGTCTGTCCGTTATATACAAGCAATCCTGTATTCCATGAGAGATAGTTTAAATCGTTATTGATCTTTTTCTCTGTTTTTCCGGCATCAATTTTCCCTACATATCCGGGATCAAGTTCTATTGATCCTGAATTATCGGAACCTGAAAGCAGCACCTTCCCACTCTTGACAAAAACCTCCACCTCAGAATTATTGTTACTTGTGATAATGTTGAATGATGTTCCGACTACTTTAACTGTTGCATTTCCGGCATCTATTGTAAATGGTTTGGCAGCATCAGCTGCTATTTCAAAAAATGCTTCTCCTCTAAGTTTAACATTCCTGTTTTTTTTGCCAAAATCTTTCAGGTAAGTCAATTCTGAATTGCGGTTAAGGAAAATTCTGCTACCATCGGAAAGTTCAACAAGAAGATTCTTCTCGTCATTTCCTGTTGAAAAGGCAACCTGGGTGCTGAATGCACCCTTGTGGTAAATATAAAATGCGCCTGTGCCTATTGAAATAAGTACTAATACCGCAGCAGCTATTCTGAGAAGAGTTTCTCTTAAGGTTAATACCTTGCTATCTGCAGATTCAATTTCAGTCTGGCTGATCTTTGATGAAACATTTTGCCATGCCTTTTCGACATCAATATTTTTAATGTTGCTCATATCCTTTATGTCCTTCCAAATATTTCCTGTATTATGAAGATCGTCTTTCATAAATCTATTTATAAGATCGGGATTTTCTGTTTCCTCACCTGAAAGTATTGAAGCAAGTTTTTCCCATTCCTTGTCTGTAAATTTCCCCGAATTAGTCGTTTTTCTCATTGTTCCAATAATTCTTTTCTGAATTCTTTTAGTGCCCTGCCCATACTGGCCTCCACAGTTTTTACCGAGACAGAAAGCTTTTCTGCTATCTCGGTGTACTTCAGGCCATCGAATCTGCTCATACAGAATATCTTACCGCATCTTTCCGGTAGTCTCTCAAGTATCCTGGCTATCCTTAGCTGAAGATCCTTGTAATGAAGTATTTCTGAAGGATCCTCATTTGAATTGTTATGACCCGAAGGGTTTGTTTCTGCGTGGCGGTCGACAACCTTCATGTGCTCAATATGATGAATGCACCTGTTGTGGACCGACCTGAACATATACCCGTTCAAAGAACTTTTTATTTTTAATTTTTCTTTTTCCTGCCAGATCCTTACAAACAGTTCCTGTACTATCTCTTCTGCTGTATCATGGTCCCTTATCAGGGTTTTTGCATATTTTACCAGGGAAACATAGGAGGATCTGAAAAGAGATTCAAATTCTGCTTTATCTCCTTTCCTGATCCTCCCTGCTATTTCACTGTCCTTCGACATCTGGCTCATCTGTAATTATTCTTCCCTGTCGCTGAATTTAAGTTTTCTGCTGAGTCTTCTTATTGCCGTTTCAATGCTCTGGTCAGGTTCAATAACATTATAATCGCCCCAGAACTCGACATCAGCAAAATCGCTTACTTTTTCAGAGAATACATCATTGTATTTTATCTTTTCTTCTCTTGCAAATTTAATAACTTCCTGATCAGTTCGGTCAGTTACTGCAATTTCCGACATTGTTGTGTAGAATGTGTGGAACAGCTTTTTTGACCAGTCAACTTTAAATTTAACTTCAGCTCTTGAATAGATAAAATGCAATTTACCATCCTGCTCACGATATTTTGTTCTGTAGGTAGCAACTTCAGGATATACTTTCATCCCCAAAGGTTTCTTTTTTATAAAAATTGAAGCAGCAGCCTCTTTGTTTTCCAGGTTAAATCCAAATTCAGCTTCAGTAATTGCATAAGTCTCCATGTTTATAAAGAAACTTCCCATAAAAAGAGGATGATCAACTGATGGTTTCTGTTTGAAGTCAATAATATAATGTGGTTTGCCATCAATTTCAATAACTCCGGAGATCATATAGTCATAGTATTCCATAGCATCCATTGTCAGTATGGATTCAGTGTTTTTAATAATATCAAGCTGTAGTACTGTTACCGGCCCTCCCTGTAGCTTGAATAAAATGGTATCCATTTTCTCAACATCAGCACTTTTTCTTCCTTTGTATATCCTGGTGCCATCGTAGCGCAGATCATTTGCATAGGGTGCTTTGAATATTTCAACGACAGCTTCACCTATTGAAACATAGCTTCTGTTTTTTCTGATGGCTTCGCGGTAAAATGCAGTCATCAGATTCGGAGCAGACTCATAGTTTTTATTAATATTGATGATTGCCCTGTAAACAACAGCTTGAGGATCAACTGGTTTTACAATTATTTCCTTGATAGGAATCGGGGCTGATTCCATTTCAATTGTATTCTTCCCCCCATTTTCCTTAAGCGAACTTATTGGTATGGTAAGGTTCTTGTAGCCCAGATAAGATATTTCCAGGTTTAAAGCTGAGGGGCTTACTTTAAGGGTAAATTCACCGTCGATATTGGTCACAATACCAACATTCGATTCCTTAACCATAACTGATGCAAATACCAGCGCAGTCCTTGTCTGTGAATCAATGATCTTACCTCTGATAGTAATAAGATCCTGTGGGTTTACTTTCTTTTTGCCGTCTGAATTAGCGGCAATTGCAGCCTCCATGGTCAGTAAGGAGATCATCACGACTGCAATCAGTGAGAAGAATCTAAAAGTTTTCATGGCAGTAATTTTTAAATGAATATTCTTTTTCATGAAGAGATCTTGATCAGTTTTCTCGTTTCAAATTAAAGACCGCCATGCTATATGTTTACCCTATACCTTTAATTAAAAATATTTTGTTATTTTACTTAATTCTACTTTTACAGATTTGGTAAGAACCTGATTTTTCTCCTTTTTTGCCCCTGCCCTGAAGGGAGAAAGGAGAAAAATCTACCTGTTCCCTTTAGGGAGTCAGGGCAAAAACAGGTAGATTTTTTGAATATGTCAAAGTAAAATTAATTATTGCTGAAATAATGATCAGCTATCTGCAAAAACCTCTTAATCTGATACTTTCAGGATCTTCCTGGATAAGTAGTCTTATGAGTTCTGAATGGACGACTGTCAGGGGAATGCCTGTTTCAGTAAGCACTGAGTTGACAAATTTCTGTAACCTGAAATGTCCTGAATGTTCTTCAGGATCGGATCAGATGACCAGGCAGCGTGGATATATGGATATTGTACTTTACAGGAAGGCTATAGATGAATTAAGGCCTTTTCTTTATAATGTCAATCTTTATTTTCAGGGAGAACCAATGATGCATCCTTTATTCTTTTCTTTTGTAGACTATTGTAAAGGAATTCATTCAACAGTTTCGACAAACGGACACTTTTTGTCTCCGGAAAATTCAGAAAAGATTGCTAATTCTGGGTTGAACCGTCTTATAGTTTCACTTGATGGTACGGATCAGGATTGTTATTCAAAATACAGAATCGGCGGAAACTTTGATATGGTTATGGATGGACTGAGAACGGTTTCTGAATACAGGAAGTTAAATAATTCAAAGCTGAAAATTGAGATTCAATTTTTGGTAAACAGGTTTAATCAGCATCAGATATCTGAAGTGAGAGCTATTGCAAAAAGGACAGGAGCCTCTTTGAAACTTAAGTCGATGCAGATAATAAATGGTGAAAAAACAGGATACTGGCTCCCCGATAGCAGGAAATTCAGACGCTATGAGGAAATCGGTGACGATTATTTCATTAAAAGCGATTTGCCGGACAGGTGCGCCAGGCTTTGGTTCAATCCGGTAATTACCTGGGACGGGAAGGTGATCCCCTGCTGCTTTGATAAGGATACAGAGCACATCATGGGCGATCTCAACATTGATAGTTTCAGGGATATATGGAACGGACCGAGGTACAGGGTTTTCAGAAGAGCAATTCTCCAGAACAGGAGTATGATTAATATTTGCAGAAACTGTACTGAAGGGCTACGTGAAGCAAAATACTGAATTTGAAGGGAATTTTATAAATTCACAGAAAATTAAAACAAGATCATATGAAGACAATTAAGAGAATTCTGCTGGCACTCCTGGCAATTGTGGCTGTTGCACTGATTACCGGTATGCTGTTAATTATTGGTATTAAAAGAGGTGCTCTGCCAAAATATGACGGTGATATCTTTTCGTCTTCACTTGAATCTCAGGTCACAGTATACAGGGACGAAAGGGGAATGCCTCATATTTATGCTGAAAATGAGCATGATCTTTATTTTACAACCGGTTATGTAATGGCCCAGGAACGCTTGTGGCAGATGGACCTTATTCGTCGTGCCACAACCGGACGACTTTCAGAGATATTCGGGGCATCGATGGTTCAGACGGACCTGTTTCTTCGAAGTCTTGAGATACCTAAAAAATCAAAGATGATACTTGGCGAGGAAAGCCCGGAGATAGTTAATTGCCTTAATGCATTTGCTGATGGAGTCAATCAGTACATTAATGATGCAGGCAGGAGACTGCCACCTGAATTCAGGATATTAGGGTATAAACCTGAGCCATGGGAACTGGAGCATATATATAACATTATTGGATATATGGGCTGGGACCTAGCCGGAGGCAACCTCTCTGCCGATATATTTAATTACAAATTATTTAATAAACTGGGATATGAAAAGGGAAACAAACTGGTGCCGGATTTTAAGGCTGTTACTTCATTAGTTTTTCCTGATTTCAGGCTTAGTGATACAGCTTTAAAAAGCGCACAGGATTTTATATCATCTGTTGATAAGCTAAGAACGCTTGGAATAGCCTCTTTCTCAGGCAGCAATAACTGGGCAATAAGTGGTAGCAAGAGTGAAACAGGAAAACCAATACTTTCGAACGACATGCATCTTGGTCTGAGCTCACCCGGAATATGGATACAGATTCATCAGGTAATTCCCGGGAAGTTGAATGTAACAGGTGTTGCTGTGCCGGGTCAGCCATTAATTGTTGCAGGGCACAACGAAAATATTGCCTGGGGGATGACGAATCTTATGGTGGATGATATAGATCTTTTTGCTGAAAAGATCAACCCCGATAATCCTGAACAGTATTTCTTTGATAATGAATGGCACAGGATGGAAGTAAGGAAAGAAATAATCAAGGTCAAAGGAGGTGATGCAGATACACTCTCACTTTCATTTACCCACAGGGGGCCTATTGTTTCAGGATTCAGGGGAGTTGATGATGCTGTTCTTAGCATGAGATGGTCAGGTTATGACATGAGCGATGAGATACATGCTGTTTATCTGCTTAACAGGGCATCAGACTGGGAAAAGTTCAGAACAGCATTAAGCTATTTCAAGTCGGTGAGTCAGAACTTCGTTTATGCAGATGTTGAAGGAAATATCGGTTTAAATACTGGAGGCGGTATACCTGTAAGAAAGGGTTATGGTTCGATGATCCGAAATGGTGAGATTGATGAATTTGACTGGAAGGGTTATGTCCCCTTTTATCAGCTGCCTAGTACCTATAATCCTGAAAGCGGACAGGTTTCTTCAGCCAATAACAAAACGGTTAGCGATGAATATCCATATTATATTTCTTTCCGTTTCTATCCGCCTTATAGGATTGGCAGAATTAGAGAGATGCTGGACGAGAAAGAAAAGCTTGGAATAGAGGATTTCAAGAGGATGATAACGGATCAGCACTCTTCCTATGCAAAACTGCTTACTCCGCACATTCTGAAACTGAAAAGCAGGCAGGCATCGATGACACCTGTTGAGTCTGATGCCCTGAATCTTCTTGAAACATGGGATTATGATATGAAAGCTGATCTTGCTGCTCCATCAGTATTTGAATTTTTCAGGAGAAATTTTTCCGAGAACCTCCTCAGAGATGAACTTGGAGATCTGTTCAGAGAGCTTCCCGGAACAATAAATGATTACTATATATATAAAATATTGCAGCCCGGTGGTGAGGATGAGTGGGTTGATAACATTAATACCCCTGAAAAAGAGACTCTTGATGATATAATAAGTAAGAGTTTTTCAGATTGCATAAGGGCAATTACAGATAGTTGCGGGACTGATAACAATAACTGGTTGTGGGGGAATATGCATACCATTACCCTGGCTCATCCGATGTCACAGGTTAAGTTACTTGATAAGGTATTCGGGCTCAATTCACCTGAATATCATGTCGGGGGCAGCAATCATACTGTATGTCCTTACACTTATAAGATTGCTTTTAAGGTTGATGATGGAGCTTCGGAAAGACACATCTTTAATACGGCAAACTGGGATGAATCATATACAGTAATACCAACCGGCGCCTCGGGTGTACCAGGAAGTCAGTTCTATCTGTCACAGACTAATACCTATATTAAGGGGGAATTTTATAAAGATCACTTTTCTGAGAGTGCTGTCAAAAAAGGAGCAAAATACACACTTGTTTTGAAACCAGGGAAATAAAACAATATATCAGACAGTCATAACATCTTTCTCTTTCAATTCCATCACCTTATCTATCTTGCCATTGTAAGAGTTAGTCATTTCCTGTACTTTGTCGACGGAGTCTTTCTCAAGGTCTTCAGGAAGACCCTCTTTGAGAAGTCTTTTGAGTTCGTCATTAGCCCATTTCCTGGCATTTCTGACACTTATTTTGGCTGTCTCTCCCTCGTTTCTTACCTGCCTGACAAGCTGGTGTCTTCTCTCTTCGGTGAGAGGAGGAATGTTGATTCTGATAACTTCACCGTTATTAACAGGAGTCAGTCCTATATTGGCAGCCATTATTGCTTTTTCTATCGTACCCAGCATATTCTTTTCCCAGGGCTGTATCAAAATAGTTTTAGCGTCGGGAGTATTGATATTGGAAACCTGGTTCAGCGGAGAGTGGACTCCGTAATAGTCAACGGCGATACCATCAAGCAGAGCTGGATTGGATCTGCCGGCACGAAGTCTGGCAAGCTCATGTTCCAGATGTTCAAGGGCTTTTTTCATCCTGTCATCAGTCTCTTCTATTATGAGTTCAATTTCTTCGTTCATATTCAGTTAATTAAATATTAAACTTATTTGGCTAGCCTTTTGTTTTTTTGCAATAGTAACCGGAAAACAAATTTAATAAAATAGCCGGAATAGCAATACCATTTCAGTTGCCAACGTACGTTCCTGTTTTTCCCCCATCAACCAGGTTTTTAAGATTTCCAGGCTTATTCATATCAAATACTATTATTGGCATGTTATTATCGCGGCACATTGTAAACGCTGTTGAATCCATTACCTTCAGCCTTTTTTCAAGAACTTCAGAAAATGTAACCATATCATATTTTTTAGCATTCGGGTCCTTTTCCGGATCGGCTGTATAAACACCGTCAACCCTTGTCCCCTTAAGTAGCACTTCTGCCCCTGTCTCTACAGCTCGTAGTGCAGATGCTGTATCAGTAGTAAAGAATGGATTTCCTGTGCCACCTGCAAGTATACATATAATACCACTTTTCATATCTTCATTTACCCTGTCTCTGTTATATAGTTCTCCTACAGGTTCCATCCTTATGGAGGTAAAAACTTTGGCTTTACCACCAAGCCTTGTGATCACACTTTCAAGAGCAATACTATTTATTACTGTAGCCAGCATACCCATCTGGTCACCCTTTACACGGTCAAATCCCGATTCAGTACCGCGCAAGCCCCTGAAAATATTACCTCCTCCGATAACAATTCCTACCTCACAACCCTTTTTTGAAATCTCAATTACCTGTTCAGCATACACTTCAAGTACATCATCACTTATTCCGTGGCTTCCTTCTCCTGCCAGCGATTCCCCGCTTAGTTTTAATAATATTCTTTTATATTTCATCATATGATAATTATAGCTTTGATGTAAAGATAAAAAAAAGGGGCTTGTGAAACAGCCCCTTAATAATTATTGAAATATGAACGTTACTTTTAAAGGTTAAGAGTAAACCTTTTAAAATCAGTTACAGTAAGCTCTTTATTCACTGACTGCAGATACTGGCCGATTGTCATTTTGTTATCCTTTACAAACTCCTGGTTGAGCAGAGTGCTTTCCTTGAAAAATTTTGCAAGTTTACCCTGAGCTATCTTTTCGATCATCTCTTCAGGTTTTCCATCACGACGTGCCTGTTCCTTGCCAATCTCAATTTCCTGGGCAATTACGCTATCAGGAACAGAATTTTTATCTACAGCTACAGGATTCATCGCAGCAACCTGCATGGATATATCTTTATAGACCTGAATATCAGAGCCCGCTTTTGTGAAACCAACGAGTGTGGCAAGCCTGTTGCCCGGGTGTATATAAGCCTGAACATATTCAGATTCAATCTTTTCGTAGTATGACAGTTCAAGTTTCTCACCAATAATGCCGACATACTCAGTCACCTTATCAGCTACCTTTCCGCCTTCAAAGGGCAATGCTTTGAGAGCCTCCAGGTTAACCGGTTTGTTTGTGAGGGCTACATCAAGTATTTTATTTGCCAGGTTGATGAAATCAGCATTCTTGGCAACAAAGTCAGTCTCACTGTTGAGCACTATCAAAGCACCCGTTTTACCATCAGAGGTAACTTTTGAAAGAACCACACCTTCTGTAGCTTCCTTGTCAGCACGTTTGTTGGCTACAGCCTGACCCTTTTTGCGGATGATTTCTATTGCTTTGTCAAAATTACCATCAGCCTCTTCGAGTGCTTTCTTACAGTCCATCATGCCTGCGAGAGTTACTCTTCTCAGCTTTGCAACATCAGCAGCGTTAATAACAGTCATATTGTAATATCTTTTATTTGTTAAAATCGTAATTATTATTCTTCTTCCTCTTCTCCTGTCTCGTCAATGGGCTCAGCTATTTCTTTATCCTTATCTTCATCCTCAATGATTACATCTGTTTCTTCATCATCTTCGATCTCCTCTTCATCTTCTTCAACAATAGCTTCTATTAAAGAGGCAGGCATATCTTTTGTCTCGAGCTCTTTCCTTATTACTTTTTTATCTTTCTGCTGAGGCTCTTTATCTTTTTCGATCTTTCTTTCATTCAGACCTTCTTCAATTGCCTGGCAAAGAATCCCTATAATGAGGGATATTGATTTTGATGCATCATCATTTGCTGGTATAGGGAATTCTATATCTGAAGGGTCCGAATTAGTATCAACCATAGCAAATACGGGAATTCCAAGTCTTTTTGCTTCTTTTACAGCTATCTGCTCCTTACATACGTCTACTATAAACAATGCTGAAGGCAGTCTGGTAAGGTCAGCGATGCTTCCGAGGTTTTTCTCGAGTTTGGCTCTCTGCCTTGTAACCTGTAGTCTTTCACGCTTTGAAAGATTCAAAAATGTACCGTCAGTTGACATCTTGTCAATTGATGACATCTTCTTAACAGCTTTCCTGATTGTCGGGAAGTTTGTAAGCATACCACCTGGCCAGCGCTCAGTAACATAAGGCATATTAACTGCTTTTACCTTTTCTGCAACGATCTCTTTTGCCTGCTTTTTGGTAGCAACAAAGAGGACTTTCTTTCCTGATTTGGCAATATGCTTAATAGCAGCAGCCGCATCATCGATCTTCTCAACTGTTTTTTCGAGATCTATAATATGAATCCCGTTGCGCTCCATAAAAATGTAGGGAGCCATAGCCGGATTCCACTTTCTTTTCAGGTGTCCGAAATGAACACCGGCATCAAGTAATTCTTTGAAATTTGTTCTAGGCATTTTGTTTGTGTTTAAGTTTACATTCTTTAAAATCAATCACAAAGTAGCCCCGTCTGACGGGAGTCTCTGCAATTTAGATACTAAACCTGCATCTATGTCGACTGACTTTTAGTACTAACGTTTACTGAACTGGAATCTCTTACGAGCTTTCGGACGGCCTGGTTTTTTCCGTTCCACTTCACGTGGATCGCGGGTAACAAAACCTTCAGCCTTGAGCTTTGCTTTGCACTCAGGGTCCATCTGAATAAGAGCCCTTGTAATTCCAAGACGAAGAGCTTCAGCCTGTCCTTTTACACCACCGCCATCAAGATTGACTGAAATGTCATATTTATCGATGACACCGAGAGTCACGAGAGGTTGTGTGACTACATATTGAAGTGTCTCAGCACCAAAATATTCCTTATAATCCCTGCCATTGACAGTTATTTTTCCCTTGCCATCATTTACGTATACCCGTGCTACAGCTGCTTTTCTTCTTCCAAGAGCATTGATTGGTTCCATATCTGTTGCTTAATATTTTTTAAAGTTCAATTTGTTTGGGTTTCTGTGCCTCGTGAGGATGTGTACTTCCTGCATAAACATGAAGATTTCTGTAAAGAGCACTTCCAAGCCTGTTTTTAGGGAGCATTCCTTTTACAGCAATTTCAACCAGCGATATTGGTTTCTTTTTCAGCATCTTGTCAGCCTTCACAATTCTCTGCCCACCTGGATATCCGGTATGCCTGATATAATCCTTATCTGTCATCTTAGCACCAGAAAGGATGACTTTTTCAGCATTGATAACAATAACATTGTCACCACAGTCAACATGCGGGGTGTAATTGGTTTTGTGTTTGCCTCTCAGCATCGATGCAACAACCGATGCAAGCCTTCCGAGTATCTTGCCTTCAGCATCAATAATAACCCACTCCTTGTTTACAGTAGCTTTGTTTGCTGATACTGTTTTGTAGCTTAAGGTGTTCACTTGTAATTATTTTTTAATTGATATTCTTTCTGTTATTCGAATAAACCCTATAATTTCGGGACTGCAAAAATACAATATATTTCATAAAAAAAAAGAATATTGATCAGAATTTATTCCGGTTAATCAAAACAACCTTATTTTTATACTCAATAATTGAATAAGAATTTATACAGCTATGGAAGAGGAGAGATCATTTGTGTTATATGCAATCCGTCTGGCTGATAAAGGGATTGCTGATGGAGCCGGACCATTCGGAGCAGTTATTGTTAAAGATGGGAAGATATTGGCGGAAGCTGTTAACAGGGTTGTTATTAATTCAGATCCGACCGCCCATGCCGAAATTGTTGCGATAAGGGAGGCTGCATCTTTACTGAAATCACATGATTTAAGTGACTGTACTCTTTATTGCTCATGCGAACCATGCCCGATGTGCCTTGGTGCAGTTTACTGGTCCGGGATCAGAAAGATTGTATACGCCAGCGACAGACATGATGCAGAAAAAGCTGGTTTCAGCGACAGATATATATATGATGAGATAATTCTTAATCCTGCCGACCGGCACATCAGTTTCATTAAGATTGAAAATGCCGGGGGCAATGAAGTGTTCAGAAAGTGGAATGAGCATGAAAACAGGATCCAGTACTGAATTAATAAAACCGGGACACAGACTTTCACGCGATTTCTATGTGCGTGATGTCCTTGATGTTGCTCCTGATCTGATAGGAAAAACTCTTGTTGTGAGACAGAACAATGGCAATTATTTCAGAATTCCCCTTACAGAGGTGGAAGCTTACCGTGGCATGGAAGATAAAGCATGTCATGCTTCAAAAGGTAAAACGTCAAGGACTTCAGTTATGTTTGGTATTGGAGGACATCTTTATGTATATCTGATCTATGGAATGTACTGGATGCTGAATATAGTAACCGGAACAGAAGGAGACCCACAGGCTGCCCTGATCAGGGGAACAGCTGACATATCCGGGCCTGGTAAGATTACAAAAATGCTGGCCATTGACCGCTCTTTCTATGGAGAAGACCTGGTTACTTCCTCCAGGATATGGCTGGAAGATACCGGCATGCGACTATCGTATAATTCCGGTCCCCGTATTGGCATTGATTATGCCGGGGACTACTGGAAATCAGTACCATGGAGATTTTTTTCATGATCAGTTTTCAGAATCTGTCAGTTCTTCCGTTAAGGTTAAATAGTTGTTAAATAGGACTGTTTTGATAGGGGATAATTTTTTTTTACGTTCTTTGTTGCTCAAAATATTAAATACTCATTTATGGATTCAACTTGGGGCAATTACCGCCGTCTGAACAATATTGCAGGATGGATTCTGTTTCTTATCTCATTTGCAGTTTATCTTCTGACACTTGAACCTACTGTTAGTTTCTGGGATTGCGGGGAATTCATACTATCGGCATTCAAACTGCAGGTTGGCCATCCCCCCGGTGCCCCTCTTTTCCTGATGATTGGAAGAATTGCAACTTTTTTTGCATTCGGTGACACTTCAAAAGTAGCTGTTATGATGAATGGCCTTTCAGCGCTTTGCAGTGCATTTGCAATACTTTTCCTTTACTGGACAATAACTCACCTGGTTCGCAGGGTAGTTATGGTTGATAAATCTCTTGATTCAAAGAAGATTCCTTCAATTATAGGAAGCGGTGTTATAGGTGCTCTTGCCTATACATTCTCGGATACCTTCTGGTTTTCCGCTGTCGAAGGTGAGCTATATGCACTATCATCCCTCGTTACCGGACTGGTATTCTGGGCTATGCTCAAATGGGAGGAAGAGGCTGATCAACCCAACGCCGGAAGATGGATCATCCTGATTGCATATATCATGGGACTTGGTCTTGGGATACACAGATTGAATCTCCTTGTGTTGCCGGTACTTGTTTTTGTTTACTATTTCCGAAAGCATGAAATAACACTAAAGGGAGTATTTAAAACACTCATAGTAGCAGTGATTCTGCTATGGCTGATGGTATTTGTATTGATACCCGGCGTACCTGAGGTTGCCGGCTGGTTTGAACTCTTTTTTATAAATACCATCGGACTTCCATATAACAGCGGACTTATCTTATTCCTGATTTTATTGTTTGGTGGGCTGGCTTATGGGATCTATTACTCAATTGCAAGGAACAGGAGACTGCTGAATTACATTTTCACTGTCGTGCTTATGGTAATTGTCGGCTATTCATCTTATGCAATGATCATGATCAGATCATCAGCCCGACCACCTATGAATCAGAACAATCCTGCTGATATCTTCTCCCTGTCATATTATATAAATATGAAGCAATATGGCAGCTCGCCGAAGTTTTTTGGTAATTATTACAGTGCTCCTGTTGTGGGTATGAAAAAGGTTATAGCCGGTTACAATAAAATAAATGGGAAGTATGAGGCTTACTATCGTCCTGAATATGAGTATAGTGAGAAATTTGTTACTATTTTCCCTCGTATGTACAGCTCTGATCCTGATCATAAGGAAGCATATGAATACTGGGGACGGGTAAAGGGAAGGAAATACACAGTAGGATCAGAAACCGTTGTCTGTCCTACTTTTGGTGAGAACCTCAGGTACTTTTTCAGTTACCAGGTTGGTTTCATGTATCTCCGCTATTTGATGTGGAATTATGCCGGAAGGCAGAATGATATTCAGGGAAATGGTAATCGTATTCATGGAAACTGGATAAGTGGTATAAAATTCATAGATGAAGCACGACTTGGGAACCTGGATTCATTACCTCCTGATCTTGAGTCTAATCCGGGGAACAACAAATATTTTTTACTTCCATTTATTATGGGACTGGCAGGCTTGCTTTGGCAATACAAGAGAAATAATTCCGGTTTCTGGCTTGTGGCGGCATTTTTCATAATGACAGGGCTGGCAATTATTTTTTACCTCAACCAGTATCCAAATCAGCCAAGAGAAAGGGATTATGCCTATGCAGGATCTTTTTATGCTTTTGCGATATGGATCGGGATGGGCTTTATGTTCTTTTATGAGCAGATTCAGAGATTACTTGATCAGAAGATCTCTTTGGTTATGACATTTATTTTGCTCCTTACGGCGGGACCTCTCTTAATGGCTTACCAGAACTGGGATGATCATGACCGGTCTGGCCGTTATACAGCAAGGGACATAGGCGCTAACTATCTTAACTCAACAGCTCCTAACAGCATCCTTTTTACCTATGGAGACAATGATTCCTTCCCGGTATGGTATGTCCAGGATGTAGAGCAGGTGAGAACTGATGTCAGGGTAGCCAACCTGAGTTATATACAGGCAGGCTGGTACATTGAAATGATGCGCCAGAAAGCATTTGATTCCGATCCTATGCCGCTTACTCTTGGACCTGATAAATACATAGAAGGTAAAAGAGAGCAGTTGCCTGTGAACAACAGGGTGAACAAACCGGTTGAACTCAGTCAGATTGTTCAGTTTGCCGGCATGGATGATAACAAATACAGGATAGATTACAGTGGAAGAGGGGATTATATGAATTACCTTCCGGCAAACAAGTTTTTAATAGATGTCGATTCAGCAACAGTACTGGCTAACGGTACTGTTAAGCCTTATTATAAGGACAGAATGGTTTCTCCAATGATCTGGGAGTATACTGAATCAGATGCCTTTAAGGGGGATCTGGCAATTATGGATATGCTTTCTACAAATAAATGGAATCGGCCTGTATATTATTCAACAACAGTGCCTTCAGCACAGTACAAAGGACTTGAGAAATATTTTATTCAGGAGGGACTTGCCTATAGAGTTGTGCCTGTAAAATCCGCAGTTACGGAAGATGGTAGAGGAGAATTTGGAATGATCGATACTGAAGAGATGTACAATAACCTGATGAACAGGTTCAGGTGGGGGAATGCAGATGATCCGGATGTATATCTAGATGAGAATAACAGAAGAATGTTCGGTAACTTCAGAAGGGTCTTTGCTTCTCTTGCCAGAGAATTACTGGTAAAGGGAGATACTACAAGAGCACTGGAGGTTGCTCACCGGGCCCTTGAGCTAGTCCCTGCTGATAAGCTCCCAAATGATTTCTTCTCAATCGGCATTGCAGAAGTTTTATATATGGCCGGGAGAAATAACGAAGCTGAAGATATTGTAAATGAGATAATAAATTACTCTATAGCTTATCTTGACTATACTATGACACTAAGAGCTGTAGAAAGGTATGGACTGGATTATGCAACAGGCATCAATATGCAGACTCTTCGCGATCTTTATAACTTGTCGGTAAAGCTAAAGCTGGAATCGCTTTCAGCAAAGATAGAACCAATATTAAGTAATTATTACAGCAGACTTTATTCTGTTAAATAATATAAGATGAGGATATTCAGACCATGCTTCATTGCACGGTGGATTTTCCCAGATGCCCTGTTCAGGATTAAAACGAAAGAGAAGCTGATATGCCTCACATTTGATGACGGACCTGATCCGTCATCCACTGCTGAAATTCTGGGGATACTTAAAAATCATAACATCAGGGCGGTTTTTTTCTGCTCCGGGGATAAAGCTGAAAAATTTCCTGAACTTTTTCAGCGTATTATAGCCGAAGGTCATATAGCGGGTAACCATGGCTACTCTCACATGAATGGCTGGCAAAATTCATTAAAGAAGTATACTGATGATATTGAGAAGGCGTCACATATTATTCCCGGAATATTTTTCAGGCCACCATATGGTAAGATAAGGCTTTGCCAGTATATGAAGCTGAAAAAGAGATTTAAAATAATGTTATGGGATATTATGCCTTATGATTTTGATACATCATTTCCCCCGGAAGAATCGCTGAGAGTACTTGAAAGAAACATAAGGCCGGGATCAGTTATAACCTTACATGATAATTCCGGATCGAGCTCAGTATTGATCCTCAGCCGGTTTATCAAAATGGCAGATAGCAGAGGATACCGGTTTGTTCTGCCCGGGTAGATTATTGGAATCATGTTTTAACAAAAATAGAATCCTGCTTCTTCAAAGATCAATTCAAAAATCCTGTCAACCTTGTATCTCTCCGGCGAACTGAAAACAGGGAAAGGATTTTCATGAGAGCAGGAGTAGGGGAAATCACATAATTTTACAGAATTAGGACTGTTTGTTGCCCTTAACGTTTCAATTACTCCTGCAGAAGGGATTACAGTATCATTTCTAAGAATAATACACTTAATCTGGTCTCTCAGCTTCCTTAACCTGCTTTCCCTGAAAGATCTTAGTCTGCTACTGTCTATCATTGATCTGAATGCCATGCCAATATTAGTCGAATGGAGGAATTCAGCAATACTGCTCTTCTTTTTAATCTTGTCCTCGAAATCGTTGAGGTAAAAATTATAAACATGGTCAAAGGCGTAACTATCCATTATCAGTTTCGATCTGCCATTCATATTACTGAATACTGAACCTCCGCAGAAAATAAAAAGTTTTGATTCGGAAAAAAGACCTTCAGGATCTGACAGCATAAGAATTTCAGCAAGAAATGCTCCAATTGAATAGGCAAAGATATTAGGTTTACATCCCCCTGGTATCAATTCGTGATTACCTGAATGTATTGTTTTCAATAGCTGAATAAGGTCAGATGCAGTCTGCTGACCAGAAATAAAAAAGCGCATCGGATCTTCAGTCAGCCTGTTACTGAGTGCAACATTAGCGAAGCTGAGCATGTCGGAATTTCCGATCGCTGAATTCCTGGTTTGCACAACAGGGACCATACTTCTCGGATCTTTCCAGGAGGCAGGGGATCTGTTAATATGGAAGGATATGGGGAAAAGAACTACATAGCTTGATGTGTTTTCTGCAAGCCAGTATGCCCAGGTAAGATATTTAACCCAGCTTCGTTCATTGAGACCGTGAAGAAGCAGAATTACCTTATTGCTTATGGATGAAGGAGAGAAAACAGGATATGAGAAAGATTTATTTTCATAAATAAGTTTGTCGTTATTGTTCAGGAATCCATTATCCTGGGATACTGATCTGAACATGATATTATTGATCTTTACAGCTGACCATGGCAGATCAATCTGATTCATTTCTGAATTGAAAAGCGACTTAAGTTCATTATATCTTTCTGTATAATTCATTGATGTACTAATTGAAATCTCTGGCAAATTAAATCCTGAAAATGATGGTTAGCAAATTAATGTTGCAGGATGCTGACTGAAGGGATGAAATCATATAATGAGTGACAAAATTCACTTATCAGGGATAGATTTGCGACCTCCTCTTCTTCTAATTGACAGAAGGTAAACATATCTACCGTTAAAAAAGTTAAATTTGTGCTATCAAGCCGGATAACAATGATTGACTTTGAAAAACCTGCTCCGCATTATCTGAATGAAAAGGGGAATATTATAAGGCTTATAATATTCACATCCCTTTTTGCACTGGTTTTCATAAATATTTATGAACCGTTCGGAGTTGACAGATGGTATAACCTTACAAAGCTCCAGTTTTTCACCTATTCATCCCTGACTATTCTTACCGGAGTTTTAGTAGTGGTGATCAGTCGTATAATTATGTACAAAGTCAGTAAGAGACATTCAGTAAGGATTTGGCAATACCTTGTATGGATTTTAACAGAAGTACTATCAATGTCATTATTTTATGGACTGTTTCAGAAAGTCATATTTAAAGATCCCCGGGTTTTCACAGATCTGGTGAAATCATCATCACGGTATACTGCACTTGTACTTCTTCTTCCTTACTCAGTTCTCTGGCTTTATTTTTCATGGCGGGATAAAAAAGAACAGATTGAGAGGCTTGCCGAGGGCCAGGCAGCGTCAGCCAATATAAGGGACATGATCCCTTTTTATGATGATAAGGGGATGCTTAAATTCTCAGTTAAGAAAGAGAATTTTTTATATCTCGAGTCGGCTGAAAACTATGTTTCAATATGTTATCTGAATAAAGGTAAGGTTTCAAAATATCTCCTTAGGGATACTCTGAAAAGAGTTGAGGAAAGTTTTGCCGGATCAGAAGTAATACGCTGTCATAGATCATATATGGTAAACTTTGAAAAAGTTAAGGTGATAAGAAGAGACAGGGACGGTTTAAAGCTTGAGCTTGACCATCTGTCTGACGGTGATATTCCTGTATCGAAGACATATGTAAGCACTGTAATGCAAACATTCTCGAAATACTACCAGATGAATGATGGAGCATGACCTCGTGCTGCACATAGTTTTGTTTCTCAGTCTGAAATGCTACATTTGAGAGACAAAAAAACATATAAGATGAATCTTCTTATTCTTGGCTCTGGAGGGAGGGAACATGCTCTGGTATGGAAGCTTTCGCAAAGCCCTAAAGTGAATAAAATATTCGTTACTCCTGGAAATGCAGGGACCTCATTATCAGGAATAAACCTTGGCATTGATCCTGGAAATTTCCAGAAAGTGAAGCAGGCTGTCCTTATGAATGAGATTGATATGGTAGTAGTCGGACCTGAAGCTCCTCTTGTTGAGGGTATTCACGATTTTTTTCTGGGTGATCCTGAACTGATGAATATTTCGGTAATCGGGCCTGATAAGTCGGCAGCAAGGCTTGAGGGAAGCAAAGATTTTGCCAAGGGATTTCTCAAAAGGCATAATATTCCAACTTCAGCCTACAAAAGCTTTGACAAATCAAATGCAGGCGAGGTACGTTCATTTCTGTCGACATTATCCTCCCCTTATGTTGTTAAGGCTGATGGCCTGGCTGCAGGTAAGGGCGTCTTGATAATTGAAAACATTGATGAGGCAGAGAAGGAAGTTATATCAATACTGGATGGCAAATTCGGTAAAGCGGGAAATAAAGTTGTGGTGGAGCAATTCCTGAAAGGGATAGAACTCTCGGTTTTTATAATTACCGATGGCAAAACCTATAAGTTATTGCCTGAAGCCAAAGATTACAAACGGATTGGAGAAGGAGATACAGGTTTGAATACCGGAGGAATGGGAGCTGTTTCGCCGGTCCCTTTTGCCGGCGAAGAGTTTATGGGAAAAGTGGTTCGGAAAATTATTGATCCTACTATTAAAGGCCTGTCAGAGGATGGAATAACTTATAAAGGTTTTATTTTCTTCGGATTGATAAATGTTAGCGGGGATCCATATGTTATTGAATACAATGCACGCCTGGGTGACCCTGAATCGGAAGTTATCATTCCCCGTATCAAATCTGATATGTTTGATTTGATAGAGGGAGTGGCAAAGGGAGATCTTGATAGAAGGGTTATTGAAATTGATGAGAGATATTCTGCAACAGTAATGGCAGTATCCGGAGGGTACCCTGGAGAATATACTAAAGGGAAAGTTGTATCAGGGATTGATAAAGTCAGGGAAAGCGTGGTTTTTCATTCAGGTACTCAGACCAGTGGTGATGATATAGTAACAGCAGGCGGAAGAGTCCTTGCTGTTACATCGTGGGGCAGATCGGTAAAAGAGGCACTTGATGTTTCGTATAGTAATTTATCATATATTAAATTCGAAGGAATTTACTTCAGGCGAGATATAGGGTTTGACTTATAGGGAAAATGCTTCTTAAATTATTTAAAGGAACAAGTCCGGGTGTAATAGTGCTTATTGCAATCACTTTTGTAATTGTCTGGATAAGTGCGTTCATTAATCCTGATTCCCGAATGCAGGATTATTGGAATGAATCGCATATGCCTCTGTATGGATTTCTGACAGGAATTCTTGGATCAGGATCAATTCCTTCCACAATTTTTGCACTTTCAATTGCTGTTTTGCTACAGTTTCTGATTACAAATTTTAATACAACCATTTTTTTTATTAATGAGCGTACATTTTTACCCGCACTCCTGTATATTTTAGTTGTTGTTATTTTTCCTGAGTTTCAGATGCTGAATCCGGTTCTTCCTGCTTCACTGTTTTTTATGTTTGCCTTAAAGAGGATAATGGCCGGATATCAGAAACAGGGTGTTGCCTATAATTTTTTTGATGCCGGCATACTAATTAGTACAGGGAGCCTTTTTTATGCAAATCTGATATGGTTCGGAGTAATTATTTTCATAGGGATAATCCTGATGAGAACAGTAAGCTTCTACGAGATAGCTATAACATTTCTGGGATTGTTAACTCCATATCTGATTACCTTCGGGATTTACTATGTATTGGGACATAATCTGGATTCATTGATGACACTTATTTATAGTAATCTTTTTTCCAGTGCACCAGAATATTCATTTTCCAGGCTTACTATAGTCACATTGATCTTTGACTCCTTAATGATTTTGGTTAGCATTGTATATATAACAATGCTTTATAATACAAAGAAAATTAAATCGAGGAAGACATTTTCGATGCTGATATGGATCTTTGTAATATCTTCTGCAGTCTATTTTGCAGTACCCTCAGTATCTGTTGAGATGATTTGGCTGACAGGAATTCCTGTCAGCTTCTTTCTCACTCACCAGTTTATTTTCATAAAAAAGAAGATTGTTTCAGGGATATTCTTTACGGTAATGTTTGTTCTTGTTCTTTTAATACAGGCTCTTTATATCTTTCAATAGGGAATGTCATTTAACCATTGAAACAACTCCTACTCCAGAACCTTGCTGCCCATTCAGGAAGTCAAAATTTAGCTGGTAGATCCCGCTTTTATTGCATACGAAATCTACAAAGGGATAAGTTTTGCCTGTATTCTTATCATATGATGAAAGTACCACCTTATTGGCATCGTCTTTAATGCTGAGAATAAGCTGACCTTGAGAGTCTTCAGTACTGCACATTGTAAACCTGTACTTGGTATTTTTCCAGAGCGACATATTGGCTTTGTACCTCAGTTCACCCTGTCCGGCAGCTTTTCCCAGCTGAATCCTGAAATCCTTAAGATACTTGGCATTGTTGCCTGCGGTCATAACACATTTACTTACAAATGGATCTGTTGACTGTCCTGCAAGCAACAAACCAATTGAAAGGAAAAGTGAAATGGTTATTAAATATCTTTTCATATTAATCGTTTAATATCAGTCGGTTTCTTATCTGGCTTGTTATTTCAATCAATCCCTTTAGTTGTTCATCAGTCATTTCCACAACACTGGTTTCAGTTTGTGTTATTACTAATCCTCCGTCTTTTTCAGAAGCTACCGGTTCACCCTGAGTATAGGTTATCCTTATGTCACGGTACTTTTCCTTAAGTGTATTCAAGTCTTTGCAAAGAGCTGTAAATTCCTGACTATTATTGCAGTAAGGAGATATTAGCAACAACAGGTCATTAAGAATTATCTTCTGTTCGCCTATTCTGTCTCTTAACATCCTGTCAGGATATTTGTTCACTACCTGGGTTGCCAGAAACTGTCCTTCAATCCATACTCCTATGATCATCAGTGCTGACAGATGTCCGCGATCATTATTCCTGAGGTAGTCATCTATCTGTTGATAGGAATCGATTGAGATGAACAGAAGGGAATCAAGATTAGACTTGTTCTGCGATAGTCTTTTTATCAATTCAAAATCAAAAAACTGACCAACCCTTATATCCTCTGCCAGTTTTCTGATTGATGAAAGCACATCAAGGGATGATCCGGTTTTTTCATACATATTAAGGTATCCCAGATCGGCGCCAAGGATACCCAGCTTCATTGCCTTATTGAAATTTGTACCCTCCTTATTTGCATCAATCGAGGAAGCAAGGTAATCCTGTGAAAAAGGAACTTCCAGCATCTGAAGGAGGTTAGCAATTTCAACCGGGGAGGAGATATTTCTTGCTATATCCTCAATAGCTTCCGGGCTTAATTTTTCAGCCTCTGACAATGGAATGGAATCCGCCTCAGGAAAAATAAATTCATTATTTTTTGTCCCGTTGCTGCCGCATGAAACAGTTAAAAATAAAACAGTTACTAAGATAAAAATACTACCCTTCATTGGCTTACTTTAATACAAAAATACAAAAAACTGACTAGTAAAACTATAAATTCATTTTTCGGAATCTAAAATTCTCTATTGCTCTGACAATTTTTCCCAGCAACTCAAAATATAAAACTGCATACAGAAAGATTGTGCTTAAAAGTACAAGGATTATATTAAAAACAAAAGTGTCAGTTTGGATTCCGAAAATATATTTCGAAGGTGCATAAAAATGGGTTCTGAACCCCAGGGGTCCTCGTTTATAAGGTTCAAGATAGATAGGATCTGTGTTCTGAATCAGGGTATTATTATATTCAAGAATTTTCTTCCGCTCGTATGGTTTCGTAACAAGCTCCTGGAGTTTATAATTGAAATACTCCTCCTCAAGTGTCTTAAGTGCAATAGAATTTGCGTTGTAAAATCTGTCCTTTATGTCGCTGGAACTATTTGATATTGAGCTGAAATACCTGTCCAGTCTGTCAAGGTAATTAACAAGTGAATCAGATACTTCAAGATCAAATGCTTCCGGATTGAGTCTTTCGGTGTAAACAAAGGGATCGATTTTGTTCCGGGATGAAATTTTTATAAGTTCATTTTTTAAAAGGTCAAGTTTGCTATATTGAGGGGTACTCTTTCTGAATGCCTGATCAGAATTCAGGTCAAGGCTTTTTATTTGGTTGCGATATTCAGAAATAGTGACATCATTAGCATCTCGCAAGGCTTTAATCCTGTGTACTTTATTGAATTCAGCCTGGCTGATAGATTTCTGGAGATCAAAATATGTCCGGCCATCCCTGGTATAAGGCACTTTACTGTATTTATTATCTTTGAACTGTGTAACAATAAGGGCTTCATATGTCCACCGGGTAGGTATCAGTTCAGCAATAACCGGAACTTTATCTACATTACCGATTACCCTGTTAAGCTTATCAAACGGGAACATAGCTCCGCTCAGTACCATCATCGGAATAATCAGAAGGGGGATTACTATATAAATTGTGATAGCTGAGTTGAATGAAGCAGATATATTCAATCCAAGCATATTGGCACAGAATGCTGTTGTAAACAATGCAAGCCAGTAATTGAAATAGAGACCTTTTATGCCCAGTATAGGATTACCTATTACAACAAAAAGGAAAGACTGCGTTGCAGAGATGAGAATAAGTATCGCCACCTTTGAAATCAGGTAGCTGGACTTGCTGAGATTGAGAAACATTTCTCTTTTAAGAATCTTCCTGTCACGGAAAATCTCTTCAGCGCTTATAGTGAGCCCCAGGAACAATGCAACTATCAGGCTCATGAATATATATATTGGGATATTCTCATTCTCAGAGAAGATGTACACATCCGACTTCGGATCAGGTATATACCTGATAATGAATGAAAGAACAAATCCAAGTATGGGCGCCTCAAGAATTGTGAGAAGCAGATATTGCCGGTTGGCAATCTTGTTATTGATATCCCTGGTGAGATAGATCATGAATTGCCTCAACCGACCAGGTTTTTCAAGATTGCTGTGCGGAGGTTCGGTGACCTCATTTAGCGGTTGAAGGGGAAATTTGGATTTAAAATTTTGTGCCCACTCATAAGGACTGACTTTCCGTTTTTCTGTATATCTGCCGAATTCATCAACAACCTGGGTTTCTATAATATTAAATATTGTTTCAGGATTCACATTTCCACATGAAGGACACTCGCCCCGGGTAGAATTTATCTGCAGGTCAGATGTTTTAAAATATACCACTGCCTCCACCGGATTTCCGAACCACGCCATGTATCCACCCTTATCGAGTATTAATACCTTGTCGAACATCTTGTAAATTTCCGATGAGGGTTGATGTATTACATTAAATATGAGTTTTCCTTTAAGAGTCAGGTCGCGAAGGAGATCCATCAGATTTTCAGAATCTCGTGAGGAAAGTCCGGAAGTTGGTTCATCCAGGAATAATACAAGCGGTTCTCTGATAAGTTCGAGGGCTATATTAAGTCTTTTTCTCTGACCCCCGCTTATTACCTTATTAAAAGGCGAGCCTACCTTCATCTCTCTTTTTTCCAACAGGCCCAGGTTGGCCAGTGTTTTATCCACAACAGCGGTTAATTCCTCCCTGGTTTTATTAGTGAAACACTGGCAGGCAGCATAATACAGGTTCTCAAAAACTGTCAGATCCTCTATCAGAAGGTCATCCTGAGGCACAAATCCAAAAACTCCTTCAAGATTACGATTATCCTCAATAACATCGAGACCGTTAATCTTTATATGACCTGAGGCAGGTTTCAGTATCCCGCTCATCAGATTCAGAAGGGTTGTTTTCCCGGAGCCGCTTGCACCCATTATCCCTATAAGCTTTCCCTCCTCCACCGAAAAACTGACGTTGTCGATAGCTGTCTGTCCTTCACTGAATTTGTAGGAAAGATTTTCAACAGTGAATAAAATCTTGTGGATTATTATTTCAGACAGAAAATGCGAACTGATATCGCTGTAATAAATAGGCTGGCCAAACAGTGATTTGATAGAGGCTCCTTTGGCAAATGTATAAACCTGATTTGCACTTATAGGAAGTCCGTTGAGGAAAAGCTGGTCGCTTGAATAGTATTTTACAAAATAAAGATCGACACTTGCAATCTGGAGAAAATAGATGCTAGTATCGCGATATCCTGAAAGGAGTTTCTTACAATAATCACATTCCTCATATTCAGGAGCGAGCATCAATATTGAAGGATTATCCAGTTTTTCAGGAGAATCATTCCTGACAAATTGTTCTGTTGCAGCAAATTCTGTTGAAGAAATTTTAAATACCTCAGCAACAGTGTTTATTATATTCATTCGCTGAAGGGTGAATTGCCTGTCAGCATTTATCAGTTCATAAAGCCTTACGAGTACAACTACTTTCTGGAACTGGGTGAGGGTTTTATTTATTTTTTTACAGATCGCAAATATCTTGACAGAATCTTTTACTGATGGAACAGCAGGTTCTTTCTCTGTCAGGTCGGATGTTACAGGCCCGGCATGTTCATCAAATAGTGCCAGGTATTCTTTTACAGTTTCACTTGTAAGCTGTTTTCTGAGAAACGCAAAGACATATTCGCGTTCATTAATAGTCATGCCTCCGTCCTGCTTGACAATCAGGGCAAACAATTCCATTAATGCCTTTAGAATTTCCTCACTCATAATTCAGCTGATCTTGCTTCGGGACCAAACACCTAATTTAATAAAAAACTATTTCTCTCCCCTGACTGGTTTGATAAAATTTCTTTCAATCCATCCCGGGACAAGAAAAACTCCTATTATCAGATAGGGATAATAGCTTATTATTCTCCATATTATTGCAATTGCAAGAGCTATGCTTCCGGCAATAATTACATCAGCAGGTATGGCGTCGGAGATGTAACGGCTAAGAATCAGTTCAGCTAATCCGCTTCCTCCCGGCGACGGACTGATTATCATCATCACCCAGGTTGCCAGCTGTCTGGCAAAAATCAGAAAGTGGTCTTCGATAGTAAAAAATGCAACAAGAATGGCATTCACAACCCAATATCGTGAAGTCCATGAGAGGAAGGTAGCTGTAAAGGCCTTTATCCAGAAGGCAAGGCTCTTCTTTCGGAGTTCATGGGAGCTTTCAACAATATCATTGCCTGCCCTTACGGCAGCATCATGCCACCTGTTAAGAAACGGTATTCTGAAGAAATTTGTTATCAGTCTCCTGATACCTTCCGGATTGAAAAACAGTCCATATCCTACCAGCAGAACCCAAAGAAGAATAACTGTGTATCCTATGGCTGTGAAGAGCATCAGCTGGTTTAGGAAGGCTAAACCTGTTCCCTGGAGGGACGTTATGAACAATGCATTCTTTCCTACAATCAGAATTATAAGCGGAAGCATTATTACGAAGTAGAGTTCGTCGAGGAATGAAGTGGCCAAAACCACGGAAGTGCTTCTTCCAACAGTCATTCCCTCTTTATGGATAAAAACCACTGCAACGGCAGTACCTCCTATAGTTGAAGGCGTAATGGCTGATGTGAATTCCCATAGCATGATAACCCTGAATGCCTGTCGCCAGGAAAGATGTTTGTCTGTCAATATCCTGATCCTGATAATGTAGCCAAGGTCACGTCCAATCATACACAGCCATGCAACCAGTATCCAAAATGCAGATTGCCAGGTGAATATAAGCTTGCTAAGCACTTCAGTATTTATTTCGCTGAATATAAACCATCCTACTACTGCCAGCCCAAGAACAATTGGCAGAATTATCTTTGCAGGTTTAAGGTTGCTGACAAGATTATAATGATGGTCATGTTTCATTGAAGTCCCATATTATTAGGATGTGTTTTATAAACTAGATGATTTCTAGTTTACAGGGGAACGATCAATTAAAAGGTTTAAAGATGCTTATTTTTTGTTTTAAAAGCAATTTTGAATTATAATACCTTATAAGATCAGTACTCCGGAACTGTTAGATACAATCGGGTCGATCCTTTTATTTTCCCGTTCAGCATCCTGTTCTAACCGTCCAGCATCTTTAATTTGTATCCGGGATAGAATTGGTTTTGCTTTGTATATAATTATCGGTCAAACCTTTAAAATTTAGAACAATGAAAAAGTTTTTTTCCACAGTATCAACAGGCATAGTAACCTCTCTCCTGATTATAACAAATCTGTCTTCCGAAGCCCAGACCAGGAAAGATTTAATTGCGAACTATCTCACTTGTTTACCAGCAGTTCCAGTAAGCAAGGCTACTCAGAAATACAGAATGACAGCAGTTTATATTAACCGGGACCTTTATGGCAATTTCACGGGCAAAGTAAAAATCACCGGGGAATATACACGTTGCCTGAGCGCAGATACTTGTAGCTGGAATAATGTAATAATCTCATCATCAAATAAATATGATGATGTGTTTCCTGATGGAATCAGGCAGAACTACATTGAGGATTTCAGGTATGTGCCATCAGCTAAAATGCTTAATACGGACGCATTCAGCGGTTTCCCTCCAAATACTGAAAGTGTGTTAGCCAGGAATCTAATCTGGGATATGAAGGCTATTGAAGATTTTGCCTGGAATTACCGGGATTCACTTAAACTAAACAGGATTTTTCATATACCAGGGGCGGATTCGGAATTTGAAATGGGGAATATCGGAACTTATGCTCATTCAGATATACAATTATGCTGGACCGGAATCTCAGAAGTTAAAGGTAGACTCTGTACCTTAATCGAATTCAGAGCGATCGACAACAGGATTGAGATGTCCCTGGATGCAATCAATACAAAAGGAACAGAGCAATACTGGGGTACAGTATGGGTCTCTCTTAAAGAAATGACTATTGAACATGCTGAAATGTATGGAGGAACAATTCAGGAAATTGAAGTTAAAGGCATGGAGAATAAATTCCTGGCTAAGACAATAAGAGAATTATGGGTTGATAAATTAGATTAATAACTTGTAAATTTGTGATATGGCAACGTTGGATGCAGTAAAAATAATTGATCAGAGGAAGTACCAATCTCATGTCCTGGTACTACTTCTCTGTTTATTAATTGTTCTTGTCGTTTCTTTTATGTCAGAGACTACAGAAACATTAAAAGACATGTTAAGATTCTTCATATTTCTTTTTGTCCAGATCGAAGTTTTTATATTTATAGCCTTCAGGATTTTTACAGAGATTTCGATCGGATTGACACCTGTAGAATTCACCAGGATTATTCTTAAGAGGTTTTTACTTTTTATAATCATCTGTTTTATTGTAGCCTTACTGCTGTTTATTTCTTTCAGGTACCTTGTTGCACTTGCTGAAAGAAGCGATCTGCCTATGGTATGGCGTAATATAATGAAATATGAATTTAAAGGATGGTTCAGTTCAACGCTGAAAGGTTTATCTGTCGGAGCAGTTATTTTTGTATTAATTCAATGGCAGGATTCCCTGAAGAGAGAACAAAAGCTAAGAGAGGAAAATCTTATTTTCCAGAATGAGACTCTGAAAAGCCAGGTAAATCCTCATTTCCTTTTCAACAGCCTGAATACTCTTTCTGCACTGATAAAGCCAGATCCTGATACTGCTGAAACATTTATAAACAGACTGGCATCTATATACAGGTATATACTTGAGAATAATTCTGCTGACCATGTGCCACTTGAGAAAGAGATTGCCTTCATAAAGGATTATTTTTATCTGCACAGTGTCAGAGATGAAAATAAGATAGTATTAGAGATAAATGTCGGCCAGATTGACGATTACAGGATACTTCCTGTTTCCCTTCAGGTTCTAGTGGAGAACGCCATTAAACATAACATGGCTACCAGGGGAAATCCCTTAAGGATTACTGTATTCCTGGAAGAAGGATATATTGTAGTCAGAAATAACCTTCAGAAGATAAACCTGTCCATGAAGTCAACGGGAACTGGCTTAAAGAATCTTTCTGACAGAGTTAGGATCATTACATCCAAAAGCATCATAATTAATGAAACAACCGATAGTTATTCTGTTAAGTTACCTTTGATCCGATGAATGTACTGATTGTTGAAAATGAGAAACCTGCTGCCGATAAGCTTTTAAGAATGCTTAAAAGCATCGACATTACAATGACTGTACCGGCTATACTCGAAACAGTTGAAGGAACAGTAAACTGGATACATGGAAACAATCCTCCTGATCTTATCCTGATGGATGTTCTTCTGGATGATGGCTTATGTTTCGAAATCTTTGATACAATTAAGCTTGAGGTACCTGTTATTTTTATTACAGCTTATGATGAATATTCAATAAGAGCTTTTAAGGTCAATAGTGTAGATTATTTATTAAAACCGGTTGAAGAAAATTTACTCAGGGCAGCACTCGTAAAATTCAATAAATACCATTTATCATCTAAATATGAGAAGTCCAAGATTGATAATATTGTAAGGGAATTTACTCCTCATTATAAGTCAAGATTTCTGGTTAAGATGGGTAGCCGCTACAGGTCAGTCCCTGTTCAGGATATAAATTATTTTCATATCACAGAGAGAAATGTTTTTCTAATGGATAGCAGCGGGAAAGATTATGGAATGGACTATTCACTTGATCAGTTAATGAAGCTGCTTAATCCTGATAAATTCTACAGGATAAACCGTGATTGTATAATAAACATGGATTCAATTTTGCTTATAGAAAGCTATTCCTCAAGCAGGCTTCAGGTTAAACTGAAAAATGAAAAGGGAACCGGTTTATTTGTTGTGAGCCGGGATAAGACTGCTGATTTCAAGAACTGGATAGACACGTAGTAGTTACGGCAACAGGTTCGCGGCAACCGGCAACCGGTGGTTTTCTGTGAATTATTGAGACCATTTTGTTGGTTCCCTGTTCCAGCGGTGTTTCTCAAGTTCATTCATCAGAGCAGAAGGCAGAAGCCCAGCATCACTGGCATTTAAATTTGATTTAACATGTCCGGATTTTCTCATACCCGGTATTATGGTACTTACTGTGGGTTCGCCGAGGATGAATCTCAGAGCCATCTCAGGCATTGTAATTCCGGAGGGAACCAGGGGTTTAAGAGCATCAGCGCGTTCAACACTCGGGACCAGGTTCTCAGGTACAAAATAGGTGTTTCTCCAGTCTCCGTCCGGCCATCTTGGATCTTTTGTCAGGGTACCTGTTAAAGTGCCTTCATCAAAGGGGACCCTGGCTATTACACCTACATTCATCTCCCTGCATGCAGGGAATAACTCATCCTTTGGATTCTGGTCGAAGATATTGTATATGACCTGCACAGTATCTATCAGTCCGCTTCTGACAGCTTTTACACCATTCCAGGGCTCCCATCTGTTAAGGCTTATACCAATAGCATGGAATAAGCCCTGTTTCTTCAGGTCCGCCATTTTGTTCAACACCCTTTCATCTTTCAGCCAGCTGTCTTCCCATGTATGGAACTGCATAAGATCGAATGAGTCGAGGCCTGCGTTTTTGAGACTTTTTTCCACATACTCTTCAATATGTTCGGGAGGAAAGCAATCGTCTGATGTAAATTCCCGTTTGCTGGGCCACTGAAAGTTTTTAGGTGGCATTTTTGTGGCTGTATACAATTTTTTATTTTTGTTGGCTCTTACAAGTTCCCCCAGGAAGCCTTCACTTTTTCCTCTACCATACCCCCAGGCTGTATCGAAAAAATTACATCCAAGGTTAACAGCCAGCTGCAGGGATTGCATGGATTCATTGTCTTCAGAACCTTTCCATCCGGCCATGCCCCACATACCATAACCTATCTCACTGATTTCCCAGTTTGTCCTGCCAAGTTTCCTGTATTTCATATTCTGAAAGTTAAGGTTTAAACATGATCACTAAGGTAATTGGTTTTTGAATAGATACAAATAGTTAATCGGATATCCTATGTGCCTTTACTTTTACATTTAACTGCAAATCAATGAAATTTTATGTGATATTGCGATATCAAAGCAAGGATTATAAAGTGTATATTGTACACTTATATTTAACAATGCCACTCTTCAAGGCATTTTTTGGCACTAATGTGTTCAGCCAGATCAGGTATTAAATTTGATTTAAGCATTATTCTTTCGTATATTTATATACTACATCAATTCTAAAATTGAAAAGGCAAAATGCTATACGATGTTTTATTTGTGGCATGTTTTTGTCACTTCTCTTCGTGTTTAGCACTGGTTCCTGTTCGAACAAATGTCAGACATGCCGGAAGTTTGATAATCAGACAGGACAGCTGATAGATGAACGGACTGCCTGCGATCCGGGTATGATACAAAATCTTGAGTCCAAAGGATATTATTGCAGATAGGCAATTTATTTTTAAACGAGGAATGATTGTCCGTTCTACTGGTAGTTAAAATAAATTGACTTCGGTCTTTATGTTATGTAACTTGCTGTTAAATTAATGAAGTTCATTATGAAAACAGCTACTAAAATGCTTTACTGGATACCAAGAATTCTTGTTATCCTGGCCATTATGTTCATCAGCATGTTCGCGCTTGATTTCTTTTTACACGGAAGGACATTACTGCAAAATGCTGCTGCATTATTAATGAATCTGATCCCCTCTTTTGTTTTACTCGGAATTTTAATTATTGCATGGAAATGGGAAAAAGTCGGAGGAACTATCCTTACAATTGTGGGATTGGTGTTGTGCGTCCTGATTTTTATTCTGAACTTCAGGAGGAATCATTCTGTATTGATTAGTCTTTCGATTGTGCTGATGATCTGTATCCCCTTCGTGGTGGCAGGAGTGCTGTTTATAATAAGTCAGTCATATTGGTTATCTCCTTTTATACAACCCCCAACTTCCAGCACCAATGGTGTAGGTTAAACAAAATTAGTTGTTGAATTAAAAAAAACGTTTATCCCTTTTCTTCTTTTAAATAGTTGATAACGGCATCCTTGTAGTTTCTATCCGACTGATTTATATGGCCTAAAAACCACTTTTTCATAAAAACAGTTAATTTTTCAAAAAGTAAGGCATTCATGTACCTCAGTTCCTGTTTCATTTCATCAACCTTATAAATAAAAAATTTATGCTGCTCAAGATGATATTCTAAATCGGGATAATTTGAATTTTTAAGTATTTCTTCTTCAGCCAAAAAATGCTCTTTTATATAATCCTCCAGCTTTTCGATTATAGAGGTTAATTTTTCCCAATCCTCAACATCAACGTGCCTGCATTCTTTATCCCAAAGTTCAAAAAAACCCCTGTGTTGCTCATCAATATCTTCGATATTTAACAAGTACTTTTCATTCCAATTTTCCATCATTTGACATTTTTAGAATTATCAAAAGCTGTCCTTTTCATTTTACCCCACCCCTTTTTGTCTTTTTTTATAAAATACGAATAATTTCCTAATAGTGCAAAATACAAATTTAATGGATGATAAAAAACGATTTCTGCCATGGCAATCAGAACTACGGAAAAAAGAAATTTATAGCCTTTATAGCGGTTAAAAATTAAGGTTTCATAATACACTGCGAAAGACGAAAAGAACAAGGAAAACGAAAATACAAATACCAGAAGAATTAAGAATATCTGAATATTGATGCTTGAAAAAATGATCATTAGCAAAAAATAGATAAAGCCGGTTGTCTCGATCAGGGGAGCAAACCATTCGAACAGGACCCAGTAAGGAAAGCTTAAAAACCCCATTTTCCCGTATTTGGGATTAAAAAACATGTCTTTATGTTTCAAAACTGTGTCTATCGACCCCCGGGTCCAGCGATTACGCTGGTTTTTCAGACTTTTAAAGTTTGAAGGCACTTCAGTCCAGCATAATGGATCGGGTATAAAAGCTACCTTATAATTTTGTTTTACAACATAATGCATATATTTTCTCAATCTTACTACCAACTCGAAATCTTCTCCTACAGTTGTTCTGTCGTACCCATTCACAGCAAGCACAAGTTTTCGGTCGAATAAGCCAAATGCCCCTGAAATAATAAGTAAGCCGTTTGCCCTGCTCCATGCCATCCGGCCAAGCGTAAATGCCCTGAAATATTCAAGCACCTGAAATTTTGCCCATATATTTTTAGGGAAGTTTACTTTTGTAATTCTTCCTTCCTGGATCTCACATGAATTTGCTATACGCACCACACCACCTGCAGCTATTACTTTCCGGTTTCCCTCTTCCTCCAAAAAAGGTTTCACCATGCGTAAAATCGCATCGTGCTCAATGATACAGTCAACATCAATCGCCAGAAAAAGATCTGATCTGGAAATATTTATACCAACATTTAAGGCGTCAGCCTTGCCCCCGTTTTCCTTGTAAACATAGATCAGGTTTGAATAGGCTGCATTTGTCGATTTATATATGCCACGAACAGGCGCTGTTTCTATGCTTTCATTAAAGGCATATTTCACCTTTACCATGTCGTAGTAATCGATTACTTTTTGTAAACTATTGTCTATACTCCCATCGTTAACAACTATTACTTCTACCTTAGGATATTCTAAGGATAAGAGGCTTCTAATATTCTCAATAATACTGGCATCTTCATTATAGGCCGGAGCGATAATTGATATAGTTGGTAAGACCTTAAATTCTTTTATCGTGTTGAATCGAAAATATTTAGATTTTTTAACATAAAACGATAAATCAAGAGAAGACATAATGGCAATAAACACATAACTCAAGAACAAAACTGATCCATATATCAGAAAAAATGTATTGATTATGTCGTAAAAACTAAGCATAGGGTCTTATTAATTATTCATATACAAACAGGATACTTCTTCATAAGCACTTTTAAGTTCTTCATTTTGAAAATCATCCAAAACAGTCAGTGTGTCAAAGTCGCTTTTAAAGATTAATTTCATTGCTTCAATTTTTACAAACAATGGCTGGTGTGCAATAATACGCATCAGAAAATCGTAAAAGCGTTTACTTTCCAGTTTACTAAAATTTTGAAGAATGAGGATTTTTACATCTTCAGCTTCGTTTTCGAAGCGGTCAATTATAATGTCAATGAGTTCTTCTTCGGGAACAAGCGCAAGTAAAGCATCCCATGCCAGTCTATTAAATTCCAGGATGGGATTTCCAATAAAATTGATAATCAGAATGGTATTGCCTTTACCCCTCCTGTAGCGGTGTTTTGCAAGAAGAAGGCCAACCATAATTTTACGTGGATTTTGCGACGCCAGTAATGCCTGGTAATCAATTCGCATTTTATGGTTCTTTAAAACGGCATTAACGATTATATTGATGTCAAGTATTGAAAGAGTATGATTTACACCAATGAAATTGATTAAGTGTTCATCCTTTTCCATCAGCCGTATCAATGAAGCATAAGCCTCTGTTCTGAGTGCAAAATTATTGCTATTAGAATACTTTATGATTTGCTTGTCAGACGAATGATTGTGTATATAGGAAAGCAATTTCATTGCCAGGATCTTATCGTCGAAATCAACATTGTATATTAATGATTCTATTCTTTTCTGAATTTTGAGGTTTTGCATTAAATGCTCAAAGTCATCACTTAAATTGACAGCTACATTCTCCTGGATTCTTAGGAAAGAATCTAAAAAAGCGAGTCGTTGGTGCCTGGTCTTCAGATGAGATTTTATTTTGAAAAGTAGTTTCTGTTTAAAATCCTCGTTTTTTGTAAAGTCAGATAAAAAATAATTGGTCAATAGGTAAGAAAAATACTTGTAGTATTTTGCCCGTATATTTTCCACCCTGGTCTTTTGGATACCGTAATAGAGGTTAAAACTTATGAACACAAAAATACTTAATACTGAAAAAACAGTGCTGCATAAAACGATGTAGACCCAAAAAGGCATTTCCCTGATAAACTCATAGTAGGGATTTATAAATGTGAACCCAAATAGTTCAGTTTCATCATGATAAAAGACATAGAAACCCAACAGGAGTATTATTGCTATGATCAACCAGAAGAGTCTTAGCAAAAAGTTAATTAAATATTCCAGAAAGGTATACCTCATATATCAGAATTTATACTTTAATATTGTTTCAATAGCAAATCTGTTACGGTAAAAATCCTGCACATATTCCTCGTAAGCATATGAGGCTGATATCCTAAGCTCTCCTCTTATAAAAAAAGCAATATTTTTTGAAACTTTAATCCGGTAATTATTGAGTAATAGATTATCAGGAGATTGTGAAAACACATAGCGGTCATCTGGCGAATTTCCATAAACAAGCTCAAGTCCCCAGTAATTCACAGGATTATCTGAATAGTACCTGGAATTGAATACCGTAGTGAGGGCGTTTTTCGTATCATGAAACACATAAAAAGGACGGATGGAAAACCAGAAGTTCCCGACATATTTACCAACGTGGCCTGTTGCAATCATGGTACCCCCATTTTCTGAATATAAAAAGCGACCCCCAAGACTCGCCTCAAATGTATTAAAGAAGGGGGTATAATATTCCAGGCCTGCCCTGTGCTGAGGAAACAAGGTATTATTAAAGCTTACTCCATAATTCGCATACACATAATTTCGATTACTAAACAGATGATAATAATCAAGCTCTAACTGGTAATCGGCTCTATCAAAACGATTTGCATAATTTAGTCTCGGAATTAACGTATTATCTGAAATTTTAAATGCATAATCAATGTACATTAAATGCTGTGGCGCAATCGTGTTCTTCTCAAAAAAATCAATTGAGTAATAAAAGCTGATGGCGTTGGTATTATTAAGCATCTGCATTTCATTGTAGATCTCCTTAATCGTTGCGGAATCTAAATAGCTTTTTTCATCTTCAACTAATTTTAAACCTTTTTTATATTCTCCCAACGCTCTGTATGCAAGTAAATTCTTTAAGAAGATATTGTAGTTGTCCGAATAGTTGTTTTGCAGCGCTAATTCAGTTGTTTCAATCAGCCTCTTGTAGTTTTTCGACCAGAGCAGGATATTCAACCAGGAATCATACAGTTCCTTATATGTCTTATTCAATGCATATGCACTCTCTATTTGCATGAGGGCCTTTTCATAGTCCTCCATCCAGGCATAAACATTGGCAGTAAATACCATAACATCATAGCGGTCCGGATGTAGCTTTAATACATATTCTGCTTCTTCAATAGCTTTGTCATAATCACCGGCACGGGCATTCTTAATTGCTGAATCAAAAATGGAGTCTGAATCGACCTGGGCGAAAACAGGAAATGCTAAAAAAAGTAATATGGCCACCAATAGTTGTTTCATAAAAAAAGAATTTACCGTAAGATATCTTTAATTATTTTAGCCAATTCATCTGGATTAAAAGGCTTCGTGATAAAATATTTTGCTCCAGACTGAATGGCTTTATATTCTCCCCGGTGCTCCGATGCGCCAAAAAAAACAATTGGGCAAATTAATTTCAGGTTTAGCCTGATATATGATATAAGCTCATAGCTGGAGGTGCCAATAATTACGTCATCGACAAAAATGAGTTTAACGGGATCGTTAGTTGATGTGTTTTTTGCTTCAGAAAAAGAACTTAAGATATTATAATCAAAATCACTCAATATATTCTCCAGAATCCGCTCCAGAATTTCCGTGAAAACGATGTCAATTGAAAATACTATTATTTTAACAGGGTCGTTCATTTAGTATTTTTTATGTCAATATAATAATCCTTCAATATCTTCTCAATTAATGGATTGTAATACTTCCAAAAAAAACTGTTTCGTTCGTTCACTTCAGATTGATAAAACAGAAAATCAAAGGTAGTGGCAAATTTGAATTTTGCTGTTTTCATTGAAATTGGATTATCTGCAAAGTCTCCTGCAAAATAATAATAGGGATATTTTTCTTTACTCTTTATTACCGCGGGAAATTCATCGGGGATATTCCAATGTTTCAATATGGAGTCTCCTTTTGCATTTGCTTCAATTCTATAGCTTGAAAACACCTCATTTTTATTGCCTGTGTAACATATATCAAACCAGAACGGATACTTAATTTCCATATCAATTTTATAGGTTTTAGCAAGCAAATTGTCTGTATGAATAAAAGGTACTTCTTTTATGAGATGTTTTTCGCTTTCAAGGATTACAACTTTTTCATCCCGCACAAAAACTATTCCGGATTTTTTAAAAGGCCATTGATTGAAATTTTGCTCCATATAGTTTTTCAGAAGCCATTTAGGAAGTTCTTTATTAATGCTCGAATCCAGGTTATTAAAATACCTTCCAACCCAACCACTCCATGTAATATCAAACAGGTCTTCGTATGCTTCCCTGGAAGCAGTAGAAGTTGGAGAAGCAATTATATTGAATTCATTTATAATAAGCTTATTACGATTTTTCATAAGTGCTAAGAACTCCAGTTCAGTCTTTGTTAAGCCACCGTAAATCAGCTGAGAGCCTTCGCCAATTTTGCCTCTTTTCTGTTCAGGATTCATTTGGGGATATTCATTTAGCCAATCATTAGTGTATATACCGTAAAGATCAGTATAGTAAACCATGTCATATTCATCGGCCATCCTTTCAAGTTTTTCACTACTTATATTTTCTAAATCTTTTATAGCATAAGTTCCGTTACCCTCCGGGAAAAATCCAAAATAGTCCTTCTCCGCCTGTTTATCGTCAGCAAAATCTGGAATCCAATCACTATAAAATTAAGAGATACTTTCATTAAATCAAAGTTGTTTTTTGCACTTCATAATCCAATTTCCTTTTCAGTAAAGTACGTTGCTTAATATTTTCTCTCCTGGCAAAGATCTCCTGGTCTCTTCCAAAATAGACATCTGCAGGAGTTACGTTATTCAAGGACTCATGATACCTGTGGTTATTATAATATTCTACAAATTCAGCAATCTGATCCTTCAGTTCTTCAGGGCTGTAATAATGCTCCAGTTTAATGATGTTCTTCATCGTTCTATGGTATCTTTCAATCTTGCCTTGCGTCTGAGGATGAAGCGGTTTCCCTCGAACATGGGTTATTGACAAGTCCTCTAAAAATTCTTTCAAATCACCTGAAACATAGCAAGATCCATTATCAGATAGTAGCTTCGGACGCTCATCAACAGTCAGTCCGGTAATGTCAAGAGCTTTCAATACAACCCTCTCGACATCATCAGACCGCATATTCTTACATAACTCCCAGGCTATGATGTAGCGAGAATAATCATCCAAAATTGTGGTGAGATAATACCAACCCCAATGAACTACCTTCAAGTAGGAGAAATCAGTCTGCCAGAGCGCATTCACTTTGGCAGGTGGGTCCTTGAAGTGATCTGCTGCCTTCATGACAATATGTGTCGGACTGGTTATTAAATCCCTGCTTTTAAGTATGCGGTAAACACTTGATTCACTGATAAACCATTCATGATGATCAGTAATATGGAAGGCCAATTCTCTCGGCGACTTCTCAGGGAACTCCAATGCTACAGTTACCACTTCTTCTCTTTCCTGGTCTGGAATATGGTTCCATTGCCTTCTATCCAAACTAAACTGTGGAAGTAAACCATCATAGCCTTTTTCACGGTATCTTCCATACCAATCATAAAACGTGCTTTTTGGTATGTCCAATTGATTCAAAGTCAATTTTACAGGAAGATCAGATTCCTCAACCATCCTGATTATCTCAAACTTTTCATTGGCATTAAACCTCATAGCCCTGGGTTTTAAGATGAGCCATTTTGGTTTTTTTAAACTGCTCATACTTTAAAAAAGTCTCAGCTAGGAGCTTCTTTAAATCATCGTTTTCACGACGCAGCAATGTCACCTCATCTGTTGTTGCCTCTCGTTGGGTGTCACCACTTAAACGCTTCTTCCCTCCTTCAAGAAACCCTTTGCTCCATCGATAATACAAATTAGGATTAATGCCCTCGCGACGGCATATAGTTGCAATGCTGTCTTCACCTCTTAATCCTTCAAGTACAATTCTGATCTTTTCCTCCGACGTGAATTTGCGCCGTGTTTTTCGCTTGATTTCCCGGACTATTGCCTCCGGGCTTTTTCTCTTTTTCTCATTCATATTAAACTCAAATTAGTGTTAAGTTAAACATAAAATGTCTCTCTTAACTTTCAACTAATTAAAGTCCGAACACTTTGAAGACCTACAACCGGGTTTTATTATTGGAAGATGTTTTTTACTGTAATCATCAGAAATCCAAAAGGAATTGAAGCGGCAGTGAACTTAGCAGCAATGTTTATTCACTTCCAGAAACAGAAGGAGTATAGTGTTTCAACAATGAATCACACAATTGGTGAATTGGAAAAAACCGGTGAAGAAGCTTACAACGCAAAGATGCTGGGAAATAATCAGAGACATGATTAGGATTGAAAATGAATGGATATAATCAATTTATCTCTCTATAATGAAAAATCCGGTAAATTTTGCACAGAAAATTGTAATAATTTGAACATATAAATCCGCAATATAAAAATTACAATATCAATGTAAAATGCTTGACGCAAATTAAATACAAACAGACTACTCACACTAAACCGGGAAAGAGTCCTCAATACACCTAATCTGCACTTGGATTGCAGATTAGGTTAACCCAGGTAGGTTTTTAATATTCTACATCTTGTAGTATGTTTCAATCTTCTGATCGCCTTTTGTTTGATCTGTCTGATCCTTTCTCTTGATAGATTAAGTTCCTCACCAATTTCCCCGAGTGTATGCTCGTGTTTACCGTTTACTCCAAAAAATAATCTGATAATATCAGCTTCTCTTCGTGTTAAGGTATTAAGAGCTCTATCAATTTCTTTCCTTATTGAATCTGTTATCAATTCTTTATCAGGACTGGAAGTATCTTCGTTTAATAAAACATCATACATGTTCTCTTCTTCACCATCTACAAGCGGGGCATCAATTGAAATATACCACCCAACGTTTTTTATAGCTTCTGTCACATCAGTAGAAGTTAGCTCTATTGCATTTGTAATCTCAAGGATACTGGGTTCTCTTTCATGCTTTTGTTCCAGATGAGCAATGATCTTTTTTATTTTATTAATACGATTTATTCTGTGTAAGGGGAGCCGTACAATTCTTGCCTGATTGGCTAGTGCCACCATAATACCTTGTCTGATCCACCAAACGGCGTAGGATATAAACTTAAAGCCCCTCGTTTCGTCAAATCGTTGTGCTGCTTCGATCAAACCAAGATTTACCTCATTGATTAAATCCGAAAGACTCAAACCCAGATTCTGATACTGCTTTGCAACAGATATGACAAATCTGAGATTTGCATTTATCAAACAATCCCGTGCCGCCAGGTCCCCTTTATGTATTCTTCTGGTTAGAGAAACCTCTTCTTCTGCGCTAATCATCTTAATTTTACCTATCTCACACAGGTATTTGTCCATAGATGGGCTCTCCCTGTTGGTAACCTGCTTGATGATTTTCAATTGCCGCATAAGGAAGATTTAAGCTTGTGATATATACGTAAAATACTTTCTAAAGATACCACTTATTATGGGAAAAATTCATTCCCCTTCAAGGATTCAATAATCCTGCTTTCTTATGGGATCATCATATATAAATTGAGTCGGCAGTTTGTTTTTAATTAATCTTTCACCAATTACCTACTGTATATGAAAAATGAGAAAATTTACGATATTACATAGAAGATCCGGTTAAACTGATCATCTAGTACCGAAGCACCTGAATCCGACAATTAAGCATCACAATATCAATGTAAAAAGGTTGATATAATTTGTATACAAACTGATTGTTCTTATGAATCCGGAAGACAGACGTAAATGACTAACCAGTTCATTAATATAACTGGCTTAAAGTTCAAATTAAAATTTCACAAAGATTTTTAAATAATCAATTACCGAATTGACTGATAACCACCAGGTATCCCATTTTTTGATAGAACTATCTGCCATAACTGTTCACGTCTTCTTGATCTGAATGAACCGGCGCTTGAGAGCAAAAAGTATTTCCACATCCTGAAGAAGCGTTCGGAATAATTATTCTTTATCTTGTCCCAATTCTTAGCAAATCTGTTAAACCACTCCATAAGAGTCTTATCGTAGTCTATTCCGAAGTTGTGCCAGTCTTCCATCACGAAAAGATTTTCGATTGCTCTTCCAAGTTGAACCACCGAAGGAAGCATCCCATTTGGAAAAATATATTTTTGTGTCCACAGGTCATGTGTTTTTACTGATTTAATACTTCCGATCGTGTGAAGAAGAAATAAACCGTCATCTTTCAGGCATTTATTCGCAATTTCAAAAAATGTTTTGTAATTTTTGTACCCTACGTGTTCAATCATTCCAACGCTTACTATTCTATCAAACTTCTCATTTATATCGCGGTAATCTATCAGCCGGATCTCTACCGGAAGACCTCCGCATAATCTTCTTCCAAGCTCTACCTGTTCTTTTGAGACAGTAATTCCAACAACCTCAACATTGTATTTCTCTGCAGAATATTTTCCAAAAGCTCCCCAGCCGCAACCTATATCAAGTAACCGCATTCCAGGTTTGAGATAAAGTTTGCGGCAAATTAATTCGAGTTTTTTTCCCTGAGCTTCATCTAAGCTACCGGCATCCTTCCAATATGCACAACTGTAATTCATTCGTTTATCGAGCATATTCTGAAATAGATCATTACCCAGATCATAATGCTTCTCACCTACAATAAATGCTCTCCGTTTTGTTTGCAGATTAAAAAGCCTGGTTGCAAAAAGTCTGAGAAGAATCGAATATTTCAGTCGTATTTTTTCGTCGAGCTGAGCTATTAAAATTTTATAAATAAACTGGTCAATTTTTTCAGCATCCCACCAGCCGTCCATGTAGGATTCGCCAATACCTAATTCAGCTTCTGTAATTGCTCTTCTATAAAATTCATCATTATGAACCTGGATATCCCAGGGATCATTGCCGTTAATTTTCACTCCAGCAAGTTCTAGAATCTCTTCCGTTATCTTTTTACACTTTGTGTTCATTTCAAACACTATCAATTATTTTGAAAGGCACTAAAGATACTGCAGGTTCTGCGATGAGTAATTGCAGAGATAGGAGTTTAATTATGATAAAAACGCTGCTGATGAATTATAACATTGATCACTAATAAAAAAGTGCTGTGTTATGTGAAAGTTTTAATTACTTAGCAGCTTATGTTTTTTCTGCTGTTGAGCTTTTAACTGTTAGTACTAAATCCACCATTATTACCGATAGTGCCAAAGAACCAAGAATGGCCGGGATAATATATATTTTTTCATATACCAAACCGCCAAACCAGTATCCAAAAACTGGTGAACCCAACCAGGCACCAATCCATCCAAAAATTACTTTTGAAGCAAATGAAACAATGCCTGGCCTTATATAGAATTTAAGCACATAATGCAATATTGCCGAGACTGCAATACTGATTACCAGTAAAATCAAAAAACTGACAAAATTCATCCCAATCATAATGATCCCCTCTCTTTAAAGTTTAACGTTAAATTAAAACACAGCACTATTTTAAAAACTAAATGCACGTCATCCCGAATTACTTAGGATAACTTATTGATTAGTAAATTTAATCAAATTAAATGCTGAATGCAAGTCGTGAATGCAACTTATTGATCAGCAAGCTAATTAAAGTTGATTGGGAACGAGATAGTCTGCCTCTGAAAAAAGACCTGTCATGTCAACTATCAGGCTCTTTACTTTCTTTATACTCTTTAAACAAAGATTGGAAGATCTCCTTTACTGATGATATCTTAGTAGCTCTGTAAGCATTGCTTCCGGCAAAAGCAAAGCCATTTTCAAAATCCCCCTTAAGTGCATTTATAAGTGCAATGATAATGCAATAAGGACTCTTAGTAATGTCACAAGTCTTGATACATTTAAATGGACATTTTTTGGGTTGCTTTTTACCTGCTTTCACCTTGATGAGGAAATTGCTTAAAATAGCTCGCCCTGGCATGCCCACAGGACTCTTTATTATTTCAATATCCTTTTCACTGGCATTAATGTATGCCTGTTTAAATGCTTGCGAAGCATCACATTCATCGGTGGTTACGAATCTTGTTCCCATTTGAACACCGGATGCTCCCAGCTTCATGATGTTACGAATATCCTCCCCTGTATAGATCCCCCCTGCTGCAATAAGCGGTATAGGTTGATTGTATTTTTCTTCAAAATGCTTCAGTTCATTAATGATTTTCGGAACAAGATTCTCAAGTGCATAATCCTTGTCCCCGATTTGTTCCTCCTTAAAACCCAGATGGCCGCCTGCCTTCGGTCCTTCAACAATAAAAGCATCGGGCAGATAATCATAGTTAGCTTTCCACTTTTCACAGATTATCTTAGTTGCTCTGGCCGATGAAACTACAGGTATGAGCTTTGTAGTACTGTCTTTCTTTAAAAAGGATGGTAAATTAAGGGGAAGTCCTGCACCTGCTATAATGATGTCTACCTTTTCGGAAATTGAAGTCTTTATCATATCCGCAAAATTTGTCATGGCAACCAAAACATTAACGCCAATGACACCTAGCGTTTCCTCCCTTGCTTTACGTATTTCCTCCTTAAGTCCGATAATACTTGCCTCAAGGAAGTTTTCAGAAAAATCTCTATATAAAAGTCCTAGCCCAGCACTTGAAATAACTCCTACTCCGCCTTCGTTAGCCACTGCTGCGGCAAGACCTGAAAGCGATACGCCAACGCCCATACCACCCTGAATAACCGGAACGGTAATTGAAAGACTCCCGATTTTTAATACCTTCATATATTCTTTTTAAACATATTGCAGATTTAAATCATTATACAGGCTAACTGTTTCTAAAATAATAAAGAATATTTTTTGTATACATAGTTTACATATTCAGAGGCTTTCACGCAAGCCTCTTTCAACAATAATCCATTACCGAGATAACAGGTCAAGGCTGTCGAAAAAGTACAACCCGTGCCATGAGAATATTTTAAAACCAACATTTCTTTTTCAAAATTAACTACATTATTTTTATTAATAAGAGCTTCATTTATTGTATTACCCTCATAATGGCCCCCCTTCATATAAATACAGCAATTATATTGTTTTGCAAGTTCCAAGGCTGCTTCAATGCCTTGTTCAAGATTTAATATCTCTTTTCCTGTCAGTAATGATAACTCATCTTTATTAGGCGTAATAATGTTGACATGAGGTAATAATTTTTCCTTAAAGAATTTTATCGATCCATGGTTGATGAATGCTTTTCCATGTGTAGGTGAAAAGACTGTATCAAGAACAATATTTTTTAGTTCATATTTTTTTAATATCGATGAGATTACTTGAATATTCTCTTCACTGCAAACAGCACCAATCTTACAGGCATTAATATTGAATGAATTAATATTCAGTTCAATTTGTTGTGATAAAATATTGGCGGGAATAGGATATATAGAATCTAATTTCATGAAATTTTGGACGGTGATCCCTGTTATGGCTGATAATCCCCAATAGCCCATGCTTTCAGCCACCTTTAAATCTTGCTGAATTCCGGCTCCACCGCTATTGTCAGATGCTGCAATAGTTAAATAATACTTCATAACCCTCGATCTATCTTAATTGCACAAAGATATCCGCACATTGTGCAATAATCTTCATTGGCGCTTTCTGAATTTTGTCTTCTGCTTCGTGCCAGTTCAGGATTAATGGCATATTTAAACATTTCTTCCCAGTCTAATTCTCTTCTGGCTCGTGACATGGCATAATCAAGTTCCCGGGCGCCTTTTATGTTTTTAACAATATCGCCGCTGTGAGCAGCTATTTTACCAGCCACCACGCCTTCTTTAACATCCTCAGTCGTTGGCAAACAGATATGTTCCGCCGGAGTGACATAACAAAGGAAATCAGCTCCATATGCTGCTGCTATTGCACCACCGATAGCTCCAACAATATGATCGTAACCAGGAGCTATATCGGTAGTAAGAGGGCCTAGTACATAAAAAGGAGCATTATTGCAAATCCTTTTCATTAGCTTCACATTCATCTCGATTTGATCAAGAGGCACATGTCCTGGTCCTTCAACAATCACCTGGACACCGTGATTATGAGCCCGTTCAACCAGTTCTCCTAATATCAAAAGCTCTGCTATCTGTCCTCTGTCACTGGCGTCATTGACAGCCCCCGGACGTAATCCATCGCCCAAACTGATCGTTACATCATATTTTTCACAAATATTAAGCACTCTGTCAAACTGTTCATATAATGGATTCTCAGATTTGTTCTCCATCATCCATCTTTTTATAAAAGAACCGCCCCTACTCACTATGCCTGCAACACGTTCGTCATTC
>Ga0307377_10000508_pt1 | contig 51749 bp, 46 predicted proteins | sample TR3MG_FD_202535 | JGI IMG/M metagenome (GOLD analysis project Ga0307377, IMG submission 202535) | Soil microbial communities from Risofladan, Vaasa, Finland - TR-3 | ecosystem: Environmental > Terrestrial > Soil > Coastal area > Acid sulfate soil | place: Finland: Risofladan, Vaasa | collected... | reverse complement strand
TCCCAAACTCGTCTTGAACGCGATCGAGCTGCGTCTTGCGGACTTCGAGGGCGGTCTGGGCGTTGCGGAGTTCGGACTCCCGCCGGCTCTTGGCGCGCTCCAGTTCCGCCTCCGCTCGCGTCACGGCCGCTTGCTTGTCCAGCTCCTCGGATTCCTTCTGCCGCTCGGTGAGTTGCAGGTCCTTGATCTCGCGTTCGAGCGCGAATTCCTTCGCCCGAATCTCGCTGGTCGCCAGCTCGACGTCCTGCTGAGGGACGAGTCCTTCGTCGGCCAGCTTCTTCTGTCGCTCGAAGCGCTTCCGGGCCAGCGCCAGATCCGCCTCGTCTTTCTCCTTGCTCGTCGTCTTCTGGGCGAGTTCGAGGGCCGTCTGCTCCTGAAACTGCTTCAGCTCGGTCTGCGCCTTCTCCAGAGCCAGCTCCGCCTTCTCGACGTCGGCCGCGAGGTCCCGCTTCTTCTCCTCCAGTTCCTCCAGCGCCTGGCGGTACTCCTCCTCCTGGTCCTGGACCTCCCGGAACATCCGGGGGACGTCGAGTTCAATGATGACGTCGCCTTCTTCGACATGGGACCCATTGGTCGCGATGGCGATGATCTGCCCGGAGACCTCCGCGATGACCGGCTTCGAGTTCACCGCAGCGAGCTTCCCGACGGCCTCGACGATCACCTTGAACTCCCCCTTCTGCACCGTCACGGTGGCGACGGAGGCCTTCTCCGCCTCCGCCTGCTCCTCGGCCCGCGTGACGATGGACGCCCGCAGCGCCCATGCCCCCAAAGCGAGGACCGCGGCGATGAGGATGATTGGCGTGAGCCCTCCTGCCAGTGGCCGCAGCACTCTCACTTCCGCTTTCCTTTCTCCTCCACGAGGAGGAGCCCGGCCGGTGGACGCACGCAGGCCACCGCATCCCCCTCCTCGATATCGGCCTCGATGGAGGCGAGGGCGTTATTTCGCTTGAGCACCTTGGCGGGAAGCTCCCGGAATCCACTGTCTTCCGCACGATAGATGACGGTGTCGCCGCCCTTCGAAAAGAGCGCTTCGAGCGGAACCGCCAGCCCCTCCGCCACGTGCTCGAGCACGATCTCGACGGAGGCGCCCATCCCCGGACGGAGTCGGATCTCCGGGGTCGTCACTTCGATGATGGCGGCGAACACGTTCTTGCCCGGCACTCCCCCCTCCCAGGCGTTGCTGACCCGGCCGAGGTTGTCCACGGCGAGGACCTTGCCTCGCAGCTCCGTGGCGCCGATGGCCGGCACGCTCACGAGGGCGGGCATGTCGCCGCTGACGCTCTCGATGTCCGCCTCGCCGATATCGCACCGCACCCACATCTTGCTCGGGTCGATGACGTTCGCCACGCGCAGATTCTCGCTGACTTGGTCGCCCGCGCGCCGCGGCCGTCTGCCCGCGCCTCCCTCCCAGGTGGTCTCGATGAGGGTCAGACCGGAGACCGGAGCTCGAATGCTCACGCCGGCGAGCTGTTCCTCTGCGTCTTCCAGATTGCGCTGCCCCGCAGCGAGCTGACGCTCGGCGCTGATCACAGAGGTGACGAAGGCCGCCTCGGCCTGCTGGACTTCGAGCTCCGCCGTGCGAAGGTCCATCTTCTTCAGATCGAGGGTCGTCTCCGCGTCGGTGCGAGCCTGGGCGAGGGAACGCCGTGCATCTTCCAGCGCGAAGGTCTTATCGCGGAGGGCGTCCTCCGCTTGTTCGACATCGGTGATCGGCACCAGCCCCTCCTCCCGGAGGCGCTTGCGTTTCTCCATCTCCCCGTCCGCGACGGCCAGCTCCTGCTCGAGGAAGGCGACCTCGGCTTCGGCCTTCTCCACGGCCGCCTTCGCTTTGAGCTGCGCCAGGTCGCTGCTCTCTTGCGCCTTGGCGAAGGCGGTGCGAGCGTTCTGCACGCGCTTCTCGCCTCCGGCCCGCGTCTTGCGGACGTTCTCCTCCCCCTCCGCAACCTGGCTCCGCAGCTGATCGACTTTCTTCTGGACCTCGTCTGAGTTCACGGTCATGATGACGTCCCCGGCCTCCACCCGGGTCCCATCGAGAATGACCGAGACGATCTGCGTCTCCGGAACCTTGCAGATGACCGGCACCGCGCTGGCAGCTTCGACGGCGCCCTCGACGGGGAGGCTGATGTAGAATGAGGCGGCGGTCACCTGGGCTGTCTCGACCGCCCCCACGGGGGTCCCGGCTGCAGCAGGCCCCTTGCCGTTGCTGGACCGGGTCGAAGCCGCAACCGCAAAGAGGATGCCGGCGGCGACGAGCGCGAGGAATGCTGCCACGAGCCTGCGCTTCATGCCTCCTCGACCTCCACCTCGTTGTCCGGCTCCGGAGCGGGCATGGCGGCGAGGACCTCTCGCGCGTCGAGGCGATCCGCGACGGGCTCGTCGGCGATGATGCGGCCGTCGCTCATCCGCACGACACGACTGGCGTGCTGCGCCACCTGCAGGTCGTGGGTAACGAGGAGCAGCGTGACGCCTTCGCGGTTGAGCTGCTGGAAGAGCGCCATGATCTCCTCGCCGGAGCGGGAATCGAGGTTGCCGGTGGGCTCGTCCGCCAGGATGATCGCCGGCTCCATCACGAGGGCGCGGGCGATGGCCACCCGCTGCTGCTGTCCGCCGGAGAGCTGGTTGGGCCGGTGGTGCATGCGGTCGGCCAAGTTGACGCGCTCCAGCGCGCGAACGGACATCTCTGCCGAGCGTCTCTCGTGGGCGTAGAGAAGGGGAAGGCGCACGTTGTCCAGAGCGGTGAGCCGCGGAAGCAGGTTGAAGGTTTGGAAGACGAAGCCGATCTTCTCGTTGCGGATGCGGGAAAGGGCGTTGTCGTTGAGGCGGCTCACGTCCTCGCCTTCGAGCCAGTAGTGGCCGCGGGAGGGCAGGTCCACGCAGCCCAACATGTTCAGCAGCGTCGTCTTGCCCGACCCCGACGGCCCCATGATGGCGACCAGCTCGCCTCGGGCGACGTCCAGAGACGCTTCGCGCAGCGCGTGGACGGCGACGGGCCCGGTCTGGTAGTCCTTCGTCAGCTCCTCGGTGGAGACGACGATGTGATCGCTGGGCATCAGCTCGTCTCCATGCGTGTGGGATCGCTCAGCGCCACCGACTCCCCGGGCTTCAGGCCTTCGAGCACGGTCACCGCCTTCTCGTTGCGCTCGCCCGTCTTGACCCTGCGGGCGACGAAGCGATCCCCCTTCCTCACGTAGGCCGTCTGCCCCCCAGACTTATCGAAAATCGCCTCGAGGGGCACGTAGACGGCCGTCGGGATACGCTTCGAGATGAGCTGGACCTCCGCGTCGATGCCCGGCCTGAGGATCTCCGGGTCGGACTCCTCGATCGTGACGATGACATCGAAGACGCGGCGTCCGGGCAGCGCCTCCGGATCCTCCCAGGGCGAGGGCGTGTGCGCCACCGCTCCGATCGTGCTGATCTCACCCTCGAATTCCCTGTCGGGCGCCGTCTTCACAGTGATGGCCGCCTTCTGCCCAACCTTGAGCCCGCTTACCACAGCCTCTTCGACTCGGAGCTTCACCTGAAGTGAAGAGAGATCGGTCACCTCGGCGATGTTCCAGCCGGGGTACACCCGGTCTCCCTCCTTGATCGTGCGTCGGCCGTTTTCGTCCCACCAGAACCCCAGCACGACAACACCATCCGTAGGCGAACGGAGATCGCCCGCTTCGAGCTGGCCCTTCATCTCCTCGTACTGCTCCGCCGCCATCCGCGCCCGCTCCTTCGCCGACAGCACGGCCTCGTCGATGCGCTTCTCCGCCAGCTCCGCCTCGAACTCCGCCTTCCCGATGTCGGCCTTTGACTGCGCCTTCTCCGAAGCGTGCTCCGATCCGAGATACTCTGCGTCCTTCTCCGACTTCGTGAGGGCGTGCTGCTGGCTCCGCAGGATTCGCTCGGCCTGCTCCATCTTCGTCTCCGGGACGATTCCGGTCTCCAGCAGCCGAGACTGCTTCCTATAGTCCTGGTCGTACCACGTCACCCTCCACTCATCGAAGGCGACCTGGGCGTCGGATTGCTGCCGCTCGGTGAGCTGGGAGCTGCCCAGCACCTCCAGCGCGCGCAGGCTCCTCTCGGCATCCATCTGAGCCCCTTCGTAGTCCCGGGTTCGGTCCCGGCGCTCCTGCTCCACCTGAGCCGTCCGGTTCTCGTATTGCAGCCGCTGCCTCTCCACCTCGAAGCGGTAGTCGCCCGTGTCCATCTTGGCGACGACGTCTCCCTCTTTCACCTTGGCGCCGTCGTCGATGAGCCAGGTGATCGTGCGGCCGCTTCGAGGCACCTTCACGAAGAGCACGTCGGCGCTTTCGAGCTTCCCCTCCCGGGCGATGCCCACGATGAAGGGGCCGTTCTTCACGGCCGCCGTTTCGATCCGTCCACCCTCGCCGGTGCCGTGAAGCACGTCGAGGAGGAGCGTGACCTGCCACACGGCCAGGGCGACGGCGATCACGGCCAGGATGGACTTCATGCAGCGGCGGACCAGGTTCACTCGGCCGACCCCGGTTCCGGCTCAGCGATGCCCTCTGATACGCCCGGGGCCTGCTCCCACGCCATCTCGGGCATGATGTCGAGACCTATCGCCACCTGGAGCCGCACGAGCGCAAGGTGGTAGCTGATCTTGCTGCTCGCCAGCGAGCTTTCGCTCTGTCTCAGGTCGTCTTGAGCATCCAGAAGGTCCCGGTTCGTCGCCAGCCCTTCCTCCACCATGCGGCGCGCGATCTCCATGCTTCGCTGCGACAGCTCGACGCTCGCCGAAGCGATTTCCACGTTCGAGCGCGCCGCCTCCGCCGCCCTCACCTGGCGCCTGACGTCCGCAATCACCTGCTGCTCCACGTCCTGCCTCGCCTGCTCCGTGACCAGCAGCGCCCACCGCGCCCGGCGCGCCCTCTCGGTCAACGAGCGGGACCCAATCGGGAGGGAGAGGTCGAGCCCCATGTTCCAGCTTCCCTCTTCCACGCCGTTTCGCTGGCGCGACCACCCCCCAAACAGGTCCAGTGCCGGAAGTCGCTGGCTCCGCGTGATCCGCAGCGCCGCCTCCCGGTCCTCCAGGTCGATGTCGGCCAGCCGAAGGTCCGGCCGCAGCTCGAACGCTTGCGCCACCAAAACCTCCACATCCAGGGACTCAGGCTCATAGGGCACCGCCGTGACCAGCTCCGGCATCGTGCCCACCTGGAGGCCCAGCAGCAGGAGCAGCCGGTCCACGCCGTCCCGCAATCCCTGGCGCTGCGAGACGGCAGCAGTCTCCTCTCGCGAGAGACGAAGCTGCGCCCGCCGCAGATCGATCTCGGGAATCAGCCCGGCCTCGAGACGGAGACGTGCATCCTCGACCGCCTGCTTCCCCCGCTCCACGCTCGACTCCTGAATGGCGACCAGCTGCTGCTGCTCGACCGTGCTGAAGTAGGCGGAGATGATCTCCTCGATCAAATTCTGGCGGTCGATGAAGAAGCCCAGGAGCGTGGCGCGGTAGGCGCTTCTCGCCTGTCTCACCTCCTCGTAGGCGCCGGAGGCGGCGCCCCGGCCCGCCAGCAGCGGCTGACGGACCACCGCGGAAATCGTCTCTTCTGTCTCATCTGAGTCCAGGCGGTCGAGCTCCGTCACCACGGCGAAATCGGCCCCGGAAATGGCGGCGTACGAGAAAGCGGCCCCCGCCAGTGAATCATCGGTGGTCTCGTCGTTTCCCCTCCGCTCGACCCGCCCGAACAGATCCAGCGCCCATCGCTGGCGTGCAACCGACCAGCTCGACCGGGCAGTCAGCAGACCTTGGAGGGTTCCCCTGAATCCGAGGTTCTGCTGCAGAGCGAAGCGGATGGCATCCTCCAGGGAGAGCTCCGCCGGCGCCGGCGGGGGAGCAATGACCCGGAGATCGCGCGGCGAAACCCGGTTCTGCCCGACCTGCCATTCCGGGCGCATGGCGTCGGACGCCCATGACGCTTCGGTGACGCAGAGCAGCATCACGCACAACAGAATAAGCGGAATGGCAAGGAACAACTTCTTGCCGCTGAACATCACGGTTGACAATCCCATGCTCACCCTCACGTGCGACTCCATGCGTGTCCTCCCCCTCGGCCCCTCTTCTCGGCCCCGTACGTTAGACGTCAATCGCCGCCGATTCGTTTCGCCGCACACGAAATAAGAGCGTCCATCAAAACCGCTTGCGCTCCGCAATCAGAGCCGCTCATGTACCACCGGAGGTCGGGGCCGGCGGTTTTGATAGCGGTTCTTAGGCCCCGTCAGCGCGACGACTCGGGCAAGCGTATGCGGCTCGGGCGCAGCGGGCGACATGGTGTCCGGGGCGGCGCCCCCGACGGCCGACGGGGATCAGTGACAGGAATGGCAAGGCAGAAGCCGCTACGGCTAACGGACCTCCGCGGACTCCGACTCGGCTGCCGCCGACGTCCCCGCCAGCTCTCGCCACAGCAGTGTGAGGATGCCCTCGGTGTGCCAGTCGAAGTGGAGGCGACTCAGCATGCGCGGAAGGCCGGTCCGCTTGGCGAGCCAGAACAGGGAGTCCATGTCTCTGTCGCTGAGCGCGCTCTGAATTCGACGCAGCACGCGGCCCATGCGCTGCTCCGCGCCAATCCGGCCCGTCCACTCTGCCTCGTACCCCGAAAGCTGGTCGGCGCTGACATCGCCGAGGCGCAAGGCCCGATCGGCCGCCGCCACCGCCGCCTCCGCCCCCAGCAGCCCATAGTAGATGCCCCCGCTCGTCGTTGCCTTGACCTGGCCGGCGGCGTCGCCGATCACCAGCACTCTCTCCCCATAGGAGGGAGTGCGAGGGCCGGAGGGAACGGCCCGGCACCTCATCCGGGCCCCATTGCTTCGGATGGCCCCCCTCGCCTCCAGCCTCTCGGCAAACCCCTCGAGCAGCGGTTGGGGTTGGGCCCGGGAAACCAGCCCGACGCGGCAGCCGTGGCCGTTTGCAGGCACGGCCCAGGCGAATCCCCCGGGGGCCACATCTCGACCGAAGTGGACTTCCACCCGATTGAGGTCGCCGGTTTCTGCAAAGAGCTGGGCGCCGAAGACCGGCGGCTCGGAGCGCTCCGCAAGTCCGAGCTGCTCGGTGATTGCATCGTCCACGCCGGTCGCAGCAATGACGAGGGATGAGCGAAACGCGGCCGCTTCGCCCAGGCAGCACGCAGAGACGACGACGACATCCTCCCGGACTGCTACGCGCTCGACTCGCGTGCCAAGCAGGAAGCTGGCCCCCGCAGACAGGGCTTGTTCTCCCAAAACATGGTCGAATCGCCCCCTGTCCACGACGACGGCCTGCGCCTCCTCGGAAGCGACGACGAACGAATCCCCCCCGGGAGCGACGAAGCGCGCGCTCGAGAGACGCTCCTCGACGCACGTGGGATCCAGATCGAAGCGCTTGCAGGCCTCCAGGCTGACGATGCCCGTGCAGTGGACCGGCTCCCCGATTTCCGCATGCTCTTCAAGCACCAGCACTCTGTAACCGAGACGCGCCAGTTGCCGAGCCGCATAGCATCCGGTGGGGCCTGCCCCCACGACGACAACGTCGTACATCGACAAGCGTCCTCCTGCGGATGATCCCAGTTCCGAAGCGGCCGCGGGAGAGATGACTGAAGATGCCCCGCAGGCCTCCGGTGGACGATTCCGCGCTCTTTATCTTCTGCACGCCGGCGCCCAGCTCCTCCCCGCTGCCGGGGTTCGCCGCCCGCTTTCCAGGGGCTGAAAGGTCCGCTGGAGAGAGAGGGAGAAAGGACAGGGAAACCCAAGAGGACGGTATTGCGTCTTGAGGCTCAGAATATGAAACTGAATTTCATGCCCAAAGAGGAACGCTTCTTCGAGTTGTTCGGCAACCAGGCTCAGAACCTGGTCAGAGGAGCCGAACTCCTGGTTCAACTGGTTGCAGACCATACTCAGGCGGCCGATCTGAGAAAGCAGATCGAAGACGTCGAGCACGAGGGCGACATCACGACGCACGAAATTGCGGACCGGCTGAACCGCACTTTCATCACGCCCTTCGACCATGAGGATATTCACGATCTCTCATGCCGCTTGGACGACGTACTGGACAACATCGAGGCGACGGCCGATCGCATGTTCCTCTACGAGGCGGGCGAAGCCGCTCCGGAGATGGTGACGCTCGCCAAGGTACTGGCGGACACCACGAAGGCGCTCGAACGTGCCGTCGAGGGCCTCAGCGATGTGAACAAGAATGCGCGACGGATCATGGATCACTGCATCGAGATTCACCGATTGGAGAACGTGGGCGATGAGCAGAGCCGGCGCGCGCTCGCCAACCTATTTAGGGGCTCTGACGCGCTCCACGCACTCAAGTGGAAGGAGATCTACGACCACGTAGAAAACGCCATCGACAAGTGTGAAGATGTCGCCTCGATCCTCGAGGGCATCGTGGTCAAGCACACCTAGCGCCCCGCGGACATGGATTCAGCCTTCATTTACGTTGCTCTCATCTGCGCTGTTGCATTCGTCTTTGACTTCATCAACGGGTTTCACGATGCCGCCAACTCCATAGCGACCGTCGTGGCCACCCGCGTCCTCCGTCCGGTCTATGCAGTCGGATGGGCCGCCTTCTTCAATTTCGTCGCGGCCTTCGGCTTCGGCGTCCACGTCGCCACGACGATGGGCCAGGGGATCATCCACGAGTCAGCCATCAACAACGAGTTGATACTCGCGGCACTCGTAGGCGCCATCGCCTGGGACCTCCTCACGTGGTACCTCGGCATTCCGACGAGTTCGTCTCACGCCCTCATCGGCGGCATGATGGGCGCGGCGATGGTGCAGTCTGGCTCGCAGTCACTCATGTCCTCCGGGCTGATCAAGATCATGGCGTTCATCGTCTTCTCGCCCCTCGTGGGGCTTGTCCTCGGGTGGACCTTCCGCATCGCGATCAGCAGGATCTTCTGGCGCAGCTCACCCAAGAGCACGGCGCGCTACTTCCGGCGGCTTCAGCTCGTCTCGGCCGCGCTCTACAGCCTGGGGCACGGCACGAACGACGCCCAGAAGACGATGGGCATCGTCGCCCTCCTCCTCTTCACCAACGGCTACCTGGGCAGCGAATTCTATGTCCCACGCTGGGTGATACTGGGCGCCCACACGGCCATCGCTCTCGGCACGATGGTAGGCGGTTGGCGCATCGTGAAGACGATGGGAATGAGGATCACGAAGCTCCAGCCGGTGGACGGCTTCTGCGCGGAGACGGCCGCGGCCGTCTCTCTCTTCGGAACGGCCGCCGCCGGAATCCCCGTGAGCACGACCCATACGATCACAGGCGCGATAGTCGGCGTCGGGTCGACACGACGATTGTCGGCCGTGAGATGGGGCGTCACCCTGGGCGTCGTGTGGGCCTGGATTCTGACGATTCCCGGATCGGCGCTCGTCGCCGCCGGCGCCCGGCTGCTCCTTCTGGCCTTTCGCTAGTAGCTGTTTCATAACCTCAGATGGAGGCTATGAAACAGCAGCACAAGCCCCCAGGCTCCCGCAGGCGCATTTCATGCCAGCGTCTCTCGCGGACAGCCAGACGAGTGAGGGTTATGAAATGCGCTCTAGCAGCGCAAGAGGAGCAATGGCTCCGGCGGCCCATCCCCTCCCGGGCCGCCGGCCGTCACCTCCCCAGCCGCCAGGCCTGAGAACCGCTATCAGAACCACCCCGGCCGACTGCTGGCGACACATGGGCGGTTCTGATTGCGGAACGCAGGCGGCTTCGACAGACGCTCTACCGACGTTCGCGCAATGAAGTAACATTGCGCGAACGTCTTTCTTCAGGCATTCCCTGGCTTTCTGATGGATGTCGCCCGTTACTTCTTTGGGCGACATCCATTAGAGCTTCACCTTCGCCGCCCGCGCGATGTCCGAAACACCGATGACGATCGTGCTGAGCTTGCCCGCGCCGGCCGCACTCCCATACACGAACTCGATGTTCACCTTGGCCGCCGCAAGCTTCCTCGCCGCAGCGCCCAGGGCCCCGGGCTCGTTTGCCAGCTTCGCCACGAGTACCGGCTGCTGAACCACCGTCATGCCGGCCTTCTTCAGCGCCGCCCGCGCCTTGGCGTTGGCGGAGGTCACCAGGCGCACCACGCCCACCTCCGACGAGTCCACAACCGATATCGCTTCGATGTTCACCTTCGCTCGCGCCAGCGTCGCGCCCAGCTTCGCCAACTGCCCCGGCCTGTTCTCCATCATCACCGACAGCTGCGTGCCACGTGCCATTTCCCTCACCTCCTTGCTTCCGACGTTCGCCTAATCTTTCTGGCCGATCGCCCTGGCCCCTCCCTCCAGCTTCGGAGTTTGGTCCGCCAACGTCCATTCCGAAGCCCAGCCTGGCGTCGATTGACACCCAAGTTGTGGAAGATAGAAGGTGCCGAAGAGCTCGCTGCCGAGGCGCACCTGAGGTCTGATCTGGAGATTCTGCATGAGCGAACATGAATCGTGCGCATTGCTGGGGCAGCTTCTGCTTGCCGGGGACATCATAACGGCCGAGGAGCTGCGCGAGGCACTCCGCCGCCAGGGCTCAACCGAGCAACGGCTCGGGGACATTCTCCTCGACATGGGGTCCGTCGCCCCGCGACAGCTCGAGAGGACCCTGCGCGTCCAGGCTCGCCTGCGCGGCCGCGCCGATCAGGACCGCACCTTCATCTTGGTCGTTGACGACGACCCCGAAGTCGGGGCCGTTGTCGCCGACATCCTGGAGGGCGGGGGGTATCGCGTTGGCGTCGCCCAGAATGAGTCGGAGGCTATGGCCGCAGTCATGGCCCCCGACCCGCCGACACCGGCAGCTATCGTGCTGGACCTCGGCCTCCCGGAACACGGCGGAATCGAACTGCTTACCGTTCTGAGGAAAGCCGGCGAAACCCAATCGCTCCCGGTCGTCGTTCTCACCGGCCGGCCCGACCTCGAGCCTCGCATACGCGAGCGCGGCCTTGCGATCAGCGCCTTCCTCGCCAAACCCGTCTCTGCCCGCCAGTTGCTTGAGGTGGTGGATGCAGCCACTCGCGAGGGATCGCCTCTCGCTGCCGCACCGAGCCCCTGAGTCCGGTGCGCGTGCCGCCCGACCGACCCCGCGCCCGCCAGACGTCCTGCGACGCGCAGAAGGTCATTCACCCTATAACCTCGAACATTCCCGCCGCAGTGATCTTGCCTGCGCATCGATGGGGCGTTGAAGGCGGATCCTTCCAGAGCAGTTGAGGACCGCTCGCCGCTGTCTATGATGACAGCTGGGCGGTGCTGATTGCGGGACCAACGACGTTTCCTGTGATCGGCACCCTTCGGAAGGCCGCCGGTTGGTTTCCGTCACACCAACTTGTCCGCCTGGGAGAACCGTGTTACCTGATCGGACTTCCGCTGTTGGCTCTCTCGATGTAGCAAAGCACGCGGAGAGTGGTGCCGTGACCCCTGACTCGGAATCCAGGCGGAAGGCTCGCCGCCGCATCCTCGTAGTCGAAGACGAGCCCCCGGTCATGCAGTTCCTCGTCGCGCTTCTCACCCAGGCCGGCTACCAGGTCCTCCAGGCCAGAAACGGCGTAGAGGCCATGGTCGCGCTGACCGCTCCACGCCGCGACCTCCCCCACGCCGTACTCCTGGATGTCGGCCTCCCCCTGGAAGATGGCATCTCCGTTCTCAACTTCCTCAGGAACGTCATCCGGAGCGGGATTCCCGTGATCGTCGTCACGGGACGATCCGACCCGGAGGAGGAGGCCGCCGTGCGTGAGCTGGGCATCACCGCCTTTCTGCGAAAACCTCCAGACGGACAGCAAATACTCTCCGCCCTATCGGTGGCTCTGGACTGATCTCCTCCGAACCGCGGCCTGCCGCGGAGAGGATAGGCGACGCCTGAGCCGAAGGCCCAGCCAAACGTGATTTCGCCTCTGGAGGAGCGAAGTGAAGCTGAGCTGTGCCGGGTATACGTTCAACAGCTACTTCCGGGAAAAGGGGCTCGCCCTGGAGCAGTACGCCGACTTCTGTGCCGAGATGGGCCTCGATGGCGTTGAGCTGACCCAGTACTACTTCCCGGAGACAGGCATCCCCTATCTCAACAGCCTCAAGCGACATCTCTTTCGTCGAGGGCTGGCGCTGGCCGGGACCGCCATCGGTGGGGCCTTCTGCCTCGCCACCCCGGAGGAGCGACAGAAACACGTCGCCTTCGTCAAGGAATGGCTCGACATCTCCTCCCACCTGGGATCGCCCTGCCTGCGGGTGTTCGCGGGCGAGGTGCCGGAAGGCCGGAAGGAAGAGGACGCCTTCAAATGGGCGGTAGCGGGTATCGCCGAATGCGCTGGCCACGCGGAGAAGGTGGGCGTCACCATCGGGTTGGAGAACCACGGCGGCCTCACCGGAACAGCGGATGGCCTCATTCGCATCCTGAAGGCCGTCGATTCGGACTGGGTCGGCGCCCTGCTCGACTTCGGCAACTACTCGAAGGACCCGTACGCGGAGTTCGAGCAGACGGCCCCGCACGCGGTGATGACCCATGCCAAGCCGACCTCCCGGTTCGGCGACGCCCACGATTGGGTCGACTACCGCCGGGTGGCCGACATCATGCGGGCGGCCGGGTATCGCGGCTTCCTCTCCATCGAGTACGAGGAGCCGGGGAAAGACGCCATGGTCGAGGTGCCGCGCTTCGCCGCCTATCTGAGAGGGATTACGGAGTAGAGAGATGGCAGGAAAGCCGGTTGGGGTCGGTCTGATCGGATGTGGGGATATCGCCCCGGCCCACGCCAACGCACTTGCCCAGGCCGAAGGTGCCTCCTTGGCGGCCTGCACGGATCTCGTCGAGCCTTCGGCGAGGAGCATGGGCGAGGAGCACGGCGTTCCCTGGACTACGAACCTCGACGAGCTGCTGGCGCGGCCCGAGGTGGAGCTCGTCACGCTCGCCACGCCGGCCTTCACCCACGACGAGCTGACGGAGCAGGCGGCCAAGGCCGGCAAGCACGTGCTTAGCGAGAAGCCGCTCGCACCCGACCTGCCGGACGCGGACCGGATGATCGCCGTCTGCGAGAGCGCCGGCGTCGCTCTCTCGACCTGCTTCGCTTGGCGCTACACGGGTGCCGCCAAGTGGCTCCGCCGCCTGCTGAAGGCGGGCGCGCTCGGCCGGGTGATCGGCATCCGCCTTCGGAGCATGGGCGAGAAGAAGGAGTCGTACTGGACCGGCGGATTCTCCGGCCGGACGAAGACCGATTGGCGGAAGTCCCGCGCCCAGAGCGGCGGCGGAGTGATCATCACGAATCTCATCCACCACATCGACCTGGCGCGGGCGATAACCGGCCTCGAGGTCACCCGCGCCTTCGCCGAAATCGGAACCTTCTGCACCGAGGTCGAAGTGGAAGACCTCGGCCTCGCCTCTCTCCGATATGACAACGACGCCATCGGCTCGATGGAGGGCGCCTCCTGCTTCTTCGGGGGCAGCACTGACCACGATGTCACCGTGCTCGGCACCAAAGGGCAGGTCCGGTTCGGGCTCTTCAATGGGAAGGCGGAGGCATTTGTGACAGAGGCGGCGGAGGATCTGCCCGCCGGGGAATGGGTGTCCCGCCGGTTCGACGACGCTGTCCACGTCGAGTTCTACAACCAGCTCGCCGCCGCCCTGCGCGCCGGCCGCACGCCTCCCGTCACCGGCCTCGACGGCCGCAAGGCGCTGGAGGTCGTCCTGGCGATCTACCGCTCGGCGGAGAGGGGGCGCCCGGTCACGCTGCCGCTGTAGCGTCCTGCCGCGATTCTTTCGGGGGCGGCCCGGAACGGTCGTCCCCGCTCCATGGCCGGGGCGTCTATTCCCCCGGCTCTTGGACCGGCTTCACAGGACCCTCACCTACGCTGCGACGGTCACGCCTCGCGCTCGTCGAGCCGATCGGCAGCGACAATGTAGGTGAGGGGGCGGGCGTCAATCCAATCGGCGTAATTGGTGAGCCTATCCAGCGAGGGGGCCAGCACGTCGGCACACTTGTGCAACACTTCTTCCGCCATGTCGATGTCGAGCCGCCCCTCGTGTTCGATCCCCGCCGTGCCGTGATTGCCGTGGTGCGCCTCCTCGTGGTAGCGGAAACCCACCGCCCCCGCGCGCCGCAGCGCGACGACGTCCTCGAATATCTCCTCCGGCTGATCGCCGCCCTCGTCCGACTTGATCTCCCGCGCCCATTCGGGGTAGGGCGTCTCTCGCCCCCGACCCAGGAGGCGGAGGCTGGCCAGCTCCAGCAAGGTCTCCCCGAAGTTCCCCGGGTAGCCCTCGTAGATCGCCTTCACCTCCGGCGCGTCGAGCAGGCGGGCCGCCTCCACGAACCAGAACGGTTTCTCCGTGCGGTCGAAGAGCTCTCGCGCCGCCACCTCTCCGCCGAGCGCCTCCGGGGTGGTTCCCCCCACCAGTACGGTCCTGCGGAACCCCGCCTGGTAGAGCGAGGTGGCGATCCTCGAGAGCACCTTCACCTGCTCGTCGATGGGAAAGGAGACCGTGCCGCGGAAGGTCCGCGTGGCGCCGGCGAAGCAGCACCACGTGACGGGGAAGACCAGGCCGTTCGCTCTCTCCGCCAGCAGCAGGCTCAGCGCCTGCGCCCAGTGCCCATGCATGCCCACGGGGATGAGCGCACCGTGCCCGCTGATGGGACCGAACGGCACGAAGGCCAGGTCGCCGCCGCCCTTCAGGTAGAGCTCGATCTCCCGGCTCGTCATCTCATCCATGCGACGTGTGATCAGCTTCATGTTCGATCTCCTTATTCGATTGAGGTCCGCCGCAGGACGCAGGCGCTCAGGCCGAAGATGGAGCCACCGTCGCGGGCGACCAGGACGGCGTCGCCCCCGTGCTCACGGAGTCTTCGCTTCGCCCAGCGCCGGGGAAATCCTGGCAGGTGCCATAGCGGGGCCATGGTAGGCCCATGGCAGGGCCATGATGGGCCTATGGTACGGCCACGGAGGACCAAGGGTTTCCTCGTGGGGCGGGCGAACACGAGGGGCGGTCCTACGGGGAGGAGGTCGGGAGATGTCGCGACTGTTGGTGGTAGGCATCGTGCTCGCGCTCGCGGTGGCGAGCTGGACCAGGCCGAGTGAGGCCGGCGGGAGGGAGACCATGTTCGAGAAAGATGTGATCGAGACGTCGGCGGGCGAGCTGGAGATGACGTTCGTCGGTCACGGGACGTTGATGTTCACGCTCGGCGATACGGTCATCCACGTGGACCCCGTGTCGCGCGAGGCCGATTACAGCACCATGCCGAAGGCGGACATCATCCTGGTGACGCACGAGCATCGGGATCATCTGGACCCGGGCGCGATCGCGACCATTAGGAAGGAGGGGACGACGCTTCTGCTGGCCGAGAAGTGCGCGGCAGCGGTGAGCGGCGGAGCGGTGATGAAGAACGGGGATTCGCGGACCGTGGACGGCCTGAAGATCGAGGCGATGCCGGCCTACAACATCGTCCACAAGCGGCCGTCGGGCGAGCCATACCATCCGAAGGGGGACGGGAATGGGTACATCATCACCTTCGGCGATACGCGAGTATATGTGGCCGGCGATACGGAGAACACGCCGGAGATGAAGGCGCTGAAGGATATTGATGTGGCCTTCCTGCCGATGAACCTGCCGTACACGATGACGCCGGAGATGGCGGCCGACGCGGCCAAGGCCTTTCAGCCGAGTATCCTATATCCCTATCACTTCGGGTCGGCGGATACGTCGGAGCTGGTGAGGCTGCTGGAGGGGGAGCCCATCGACGTGCGGGTGCGAAGGATGGAGTAGGGGACGGCCGATTTGACCACAGATGGACGCGGATGGAGGCGATAGGCCGGCGAGAAGTCGCCGCAGGCGTCCAGAGCTGCCGAAGCAACGGAGACGCTGTCGCATCGAGACGAAGGGCCAGTTCACGCGCAGGAAGCAGGCCCCATTGACGACTGAGGAGGGATAGCTGTACCATGGCCTCATCCGGCGTCGTGCGGCTCTGGCATCTCGGTTCGGATAGCCGCAAGTCGGTCCGTTGCTTCGACAGGACTGCGTGTTCAAGCTCAGCGGGACAGACATAATCGTGCTGCAAGCCAATCATACTATTGACGATAGGATGCACTAGTGCCAAACGTCACCGCTAAGGTTCGCCAGTTTGTCGAGGAATTGCGTGCGCCTAGTCGGCGCAGAGGGCGACAGGCGCTGTGTCAGCGCCTGGCTCACGCGCTTGAATGGGCCGGTGACGGTGCCCGGACGGAGCCTGTACCGACCAGCGGCCTACCAGCAAAGGGCGTCAAAGCCTTCCTGTTTGAGGAGCCGGCCGCGGTCTTCTTCGGAGATTCCCGGCATGCGGTTCGGGATTCGCTAGACGTAGCCGCTCTCTACGCGTACCACGCGTCGATCCAGTGGGGCATAGTGGCGGACGAGGATGGATTCGTTATCTTCAACTCGCACCAGGTGCGGAACGAAGACTGGTTCCGTTTCCCGACAGCGAAGTGGGCGACCCGGGGACGCAGCTTGGCAATGCTGGCTGCGGCGAGTCCTAGCGGGCTCGCAGAGGGAAGTCTCAAGAGGATCGCAACCGATCTGTACGAACCGGACAGGCTACTGACCCCGGTTGACGATGCTCTGGTTGAGAAACTGGATGCCTGGCGCGATGAGGTGTTGCGGCATGTCAAGGACCCATCAGGCGTGGATGAGAAACTGCAAGCGCTCTTCGCTCAGCTATTCGTGCTCAGGGCAGTCGAGGACAGGCGGCTGGCGCCGCACCTGCCCAGTCTGAAGGAAGCGGTCAACGAAGCTGGCGAGGCAGATCTCTCCCGCCTGATGTCGACATTCAGTGCGGCTCGTGACGAGATACAGACTGAGCTATTTGACGGTACGGACCTGTCAGGGATACCACCTTTCGTCCTCGGGGGGATCATACGCGACCTTTACCGGCCCGCGCATCTGCCCGGCGACGCTCAGTACAACTTCGCGTGGATGGATGCCGACGTCCTCGGCCTGGCCTACGAGAAGTACCTCTCGGCTCTACTGGTGCCGTCTGGGCGGGTCCCCCCGCAGCTCAGGCTTTGGAACCAGCCGCTACGCGAGGTGGACCGCGTACCGGCCCGGAAGAGAAGCGGCGCCTATTACACGCCGGCGTTTCTCGTGCGCTATCTCACTGAGCGGGGCATCGACCGCTACTGGGAAGCTGGGGACACGGAGCGCCTTCCCACCGTCGCCGATATCAGTTGTGGTTCGGGGTCATTCCTGCTGGCTGCGATTGACTCGCTAGTGCGACGACTACGCCACAGAGATCCTAAGCGCAACTGGGGCCGTGAACTCGTGGAGCAGAAGCACATCCTCGGAATAGATGTCGACCCGCGAGCGGTAACGCTCGCGAAGCTCTCTCTCTGGCTGCGGCTCGCTGAGGAACCAGATCCTCTGCCTCTACCGCGTCTCGCACAGGTCGTTGTCCAAGGCGACTCGCTCAGCGACAACGTCCAGTCAAAGCAGTCGTCCTCGTGCGACATCGTCCTCGGCAACCCGCCGTTCATACCACTTGGGGCCATCCACGACCGTGAGCGGCTCTCAGATCGGTTCAGGAGCGCCCAGGGGCGATTCGACTACTCCTATCTGTTCGTGGAAGCAGCCACAGAAAGACTGAGGGCCGGTGGCGTGGTCGCACTCGTCGTGCCGAACCGGCTTTTCAGAAATCGCGATGCCGGGATAATACGGGGCATCCTGACCGCGGAAACGGAGCTACTATCTCTGGTTGATTTCGGTGCGAACGAAGTGTTCTCAGGCGTTTCTTCGTATGTCGGGACAGTGATTGCTCGGAAGGCTAGGCTGGACGCGAAGGGGGCTCCCGGTAAGACGCGCTTTATGCGGGTGGCGCAGCTCCGACCCTACCTTAGAAGCGCCATGCTGCTGTCAGCCGACCGGCAACAGGGCGAGATCAGCGACCAGTACATGATAGCATATGACACAGCAGAGCCGTCTGGACGAGATCCGTGGTTGTTCATCTCCAAGTCGGCGAGAGTAGCGCGGGTGCGCTTGGAGGGCGCCTCAGAGAATCTCGCCGCGCTGGCGGGGATATACCAGGGGATCAAGACGGGCGCTAACGATGTATTCGTGGTTGAGGTTACGGAATCCACAGACGATGTCTCGCATGTTCGGAACGGGTTTGGTGATAGCCATATGATTGAGACATCCGTGCTTCGCCCGACCGTCTACGGTTCCGATATACAGCGCTATGATGTCGTCGCACCCGAGCGCTATCTGGTCTATCCGTACCGCGGGAACTCCCGCGTCTCGGAGAGTCAGATGCAACAGGGACTTCCGCGAACCTTCCGGTACTTAGCCTCCTACAGGGATGTTCTCGCGGGGAGAAGGAGCGTAGTCTCAGGCAGCATAGACTGGTATGACATCGAGCGGAGGCGCGACGCGGCATGGCTGGATAGCAGGAAGCTGCTGATCCGAGATCTGGCAACCGAGACCTCCTTTGCGCTTGATAGCGACGGCGGAGTCTACCTCGTGGGAGGCACAGCCGTTGTGCCGACCGACCCTGACCTGTTGCTGCCGCTGCTCGCCTATCTGAACAGTAGGTTCGCAAACTGGTACCTGAGCTTCATGTCGCCGGCATTCAGGGCGGATTTCCAGAAGTTCGAACCGCAGCACCTCGGACGGATCCCAGTGCCACCTGACGTGGTCGAGGGATGCCTGCGCGACCGACTGGCGCAGCTCTGTCGGCAGGTGATCCAGGCGCGAAGGGTGGGCGATGCTCACGGGGAGCTCGAATCCGAACTTGCGATTGATGGCGCTCTTTCGGATGCTGTCGGGATTGAGCTCAGCGAGATCAGATGATGCCGACTTACAGGACCGAGAGTTGCGAAGTCGATGTCCGACGGGACCTGCTTCTTCTCGACACGGGTCTTCTCGTGGCGAAGTTCCTTCCCGAAGACAGGAAGCATGACGATGCTGAGACGTTCCTGGAACTGTATGGAGAGGAGCGGCAGCTGGCCGTGCCTATCCCAGTCGTGATCGAAGCCTGGGGCTTCCTTGTAGGCAGCAGAAAACGGTGGGATTGCGGCATGGAGCTTCTATCATGGGTTAGCAACCCCGGTAATGCAATCGTCCTGCTGTCGCAGAATATCGACGACTTCGATGATGTCCGGTGCCTAAGCCGTCTGATTCACGTTGACTATATCGACGCATCATTGTCCTGCTTGGCCAACGATGTCACAATGCAGTGCGGCATGTCTCCACACGCCTCGGTCGCCACCTTTGACACCGGTGATTTCATGAGGTGCAGAGCCAAGTGGGGTCTGCGATTCCGCATCTTCGATCTCAACTCGTTGCACGAGGACTAGTGTCGCGTCACGGAAGTATTGAACCCATCTGCAGGAGATGACGGTTGGAGCTCGAGTAGGGGGTTAGTTCAATTCGGACTCCTGAGCGGAAGAGGCCCCGGCCCCGGGGAACGCGCGCCCGCCCAAGCCCCTAGTCAAAAGCGCTTGTAGCATTGGTGCGACTACTGCTTCGGCTCGATGGGGAGGAGGAGGGCGAGCTGGGAGTCGGGGTCGGTGAGGCCCTTGAAGCGCCGGTCGTAGATTGGGAGGGAGGTGTTGTGGGCGTGGCGGGGGGAGGTGGTGGGTCGCGGCGACAGGCCGGGGGGCTGTCCCGCCCAAGGGCACACGGCCGGGCGGTTCGTTGGGATCGGCCCCACGAACGGGTACGGCTCGGCGGGGTCGCGACAAGAATGTCGCTCCTACGGACGACGACGGCCGGGGTTGAGGTTCATCAACTCGGCACGAACTCGAGCGCGGCGGAGTTCATGCAGTAGCGCAGGTTGGTCGGCGGGGGGCCGTCCTCGAAGACGTGGCCGAGGTGGGCGCCGCAGCGGCGGCACCGGACCTCGGTGCGCGTCATGCCGTGGCTTGTGTCCTCGACGGTTTCGATGTTCTCCTTGGCGACGGGCTCCCAGAAGCTGGGCCAGCCGGTTCCCGAGTCGAACTTGGTCTCTGAGGTGTAGAGGTCGTTGCCGCAGCTCGCGCAGCGGTAGATGCCCTCCTCGTGGTTATCCCAGTAGGCATTGGCGAAGGCCTGCTCGGTGCCGGCGCGGCGGGTGACCTCGTACTGCTCGTCGGTGAGCAGGCGGCGCCACTCGGCATCGGTCTTCACGACCGGCTCACTCTCGACGAAAGCACCCTTCTCCACGCTGTAGAGGCGGAGCCTGGGCTGGGCTTTGGCCACCGGGTCGGCCGAGGCCCCGGAGGTGGGGCAGCTTGCCACGCCGCGCTTCTCGTAATAATCCTGGTGGTACTCCTCCGCCGCGTAGAACGTGGGCGCGGGGAGGATATCGGTGACGATGGGCCGCGAGGTGGCATTCGACTCCGTGAGGCGCTGCTTCGCCCGCTCGGCCGCCTGCTGCTGCTCGGGCGTGTGGTAGAAGATGACCGAGCGGTACTGCGTCTTGTGAGGATAGGTCGGATCGTGCGCAGACCAGAAGACATCCAGCAGCTTCTCGTAGGTGATCTTCTCGGGATCGTAGCTCACCTCGACCACCTCGGTGTGCCCGGTGCCGCCGGCACACACGTCTTCGTAGGTCGGGTTGCGCGTCGTGCCGCCGGCGTAGCCGACGCGGGTGTCGATCACTCCGGGGAGACTGCGGAAGGCTGCTTCAACGCCCCAGAAGCAGCCCGCGCCAAAGGTTGCTATGGTCATCGGGCGATTATCCTTCTCCGCCTGAGAGGCGGGGAGAAATCCGAGTATGAAGAGCCAGAGAATGCCTAATGCGAGAAGAGCACCTATGACGAACGCCTTGCGCATCGCACCACCTCCAAACCCCCTCCACTAGTGTTTTTCCCGCGGGAGCGGTTCGCGAAACGGCGGCGTGTCGCCTGGAGGAACGAAGCGCCGACAGATGGATGGAGGGGGTGGGCGTCGAAAGGGGGTGAGCGGCGGCAGGAGCCGAGGACTGCGGAGTGAGGATTCAATGAGAATGTACAGTGAACCAGCACGAGATATCCCCATAGCGCACGACGTTGACGTACTGGTCGCCGGCGGAGGGCCCGCCGGGCTCGCGGCCGCCATCGCCTCGGCCAGGGCCGGAGCCGGCACCCTCCTCATCGAGCAGTTCGGATACCTCGGCGGGACTGCCACGGCCTCGCTCATGGCCTGCATCAACGGCTTCCGCAACCAAGTGGAGCCCGACGCCACCCAGACGGTTCGCGGCATCGCCGAGGAGATTATTCTCCAGCTCAAGGATCTCGGCGGCCTCGGCCAGAGCCCCTACGAGCAGAAGCCATACCCGACCGAGCCCGGTCGGCTGGAGTACAGCTACGCCATCGACACGGAGAAGTTCAAGTACGTCACGCTGAAGATGTGCGTCGAGGCCGGTGTCGAGATCCTGCTGCACACCTACGTCGCAGACGCCATCGTCGAGGATGGAGCGCTCCGCGGGATCATCATCGAGAACAAGTCCGGCCGGCAGGCGCTGCTGGCCCGGGTGGTGGTGGATGCAAGCGGCGACGCCGACGTCGCCGCCCGCGCCGGGGCGAGCTACTGGCAGACGCGCGGCGGCGAGGCGCCCCGCCTGACCGACAGCATCATGTATCGCATCGCCTTCGGGGCGCAGCGACCCGAAGGCCGGTACGAGTGCGACTTCGGCAGCAGCGCGGTCGTGTGGGGGCCCGGGGTGACGGCCATCGACGGAACCGACGCCGAGCAGCTCTCCCGGGCCGAGATCGAGGCCCGGCTGGGGGTCTACGAGGACTTCGCGCAGAAGCAGAAAGAGCATCCGGAGCTGGCCGACGCGCGGGTCGTCGAAACGCCCCCACTGCTCGGAATCCGGCAGACGCGGTTCATCGAAGGAGAGTACACGCTCACCGCCGAGGACGCCCTCGAGGGTCGGCGCTTCGAGGATGTCGTGGCGATCAGCTCCTGCCCGATCATCCACCACTATGGGTATCGGCGCTACCTGGAGCACGAGGGCTACGACATCCCCTATCGCTGTCTCGTGCCGAAAGGGTTGGAGAACCTGCTCGTCGCCGGGCGGTCCATATCCAGCGAGCAGCAGCCGTACGAATCGCACCGGGCGATGGCGCCGATTATGGCCATCGGCCAGGCCGCGGGCGCGGCCGCCGCGCTCTCCTGCCGGATGGAGGTCACGCCGCGTGCGCTCGACGTGAGTGATCTCCAGCGCCTGCTCGTGTCGCAGGGAGCCGCGCTGCGCTTGGGCGAAAGGACTCAGCAATGATCCAACGATGGGACGTGATAACGATCGGGAACTTGTCCCGAAACCGCTACTGGGGCGAGAGCGACGAGCAAGGCCGCCGGGATGCCTGGTGCACCTGCACGCTCATCCGCGGGGATGGCTTCCGCCTCCTCGTCGACCCGTCTCTCCAGGATCCCAAGGCGATGATCGCCGAGCTCGACCGCCGCACTGGGTTGAAGCCCGAAGACGTGGACGCGGTGTTCGTCACCCACGACCATGCAGACCATCACTGGGGCATATCGCCTTTCACCGAGGCCGAGTGGTGGGCCGCCGGCGACGTGGCGCAGGCGATCAACGAGAATACCTCATATCTCCGGCCGGTGGAGGCGCGGGAGGGGCACCTCTTCCGCGGCATCGACGTTATCCACACGCCGGGGCACACGATGGAGCATCACAGCCTGCTCTTCGAGTGCGCCGGTCAGAAGGTCGTCATCGCCGGCGACGCCGTGATGACGCGCGACTTCTACGCGCACAAGCAGGGATACTTCAACTCCGTCGACTTCGACCTCGCCGCGCAGACCATCGCCCGGATCGGGAGCCTCGCCGACATCGTCGTGCCGGGGCATGATAACTACTTCCCGGTCCAACTGACGCCTTTCATAGATTGACACACGAAGCGGAGGCAGAGGATGAAGCTGAGCGATCTGAAGCCGAGAATGCTGATGGGGCCGGGGCCGTCCGACGTGCACCCAAGGGTCCTGGCGGCGATGTCCCAGCCCACCATCGGGCATCTCGATCCGCAGTTCCTGGAATGCCTCAATGAAATCCGGGATATGCTCAAAACCGTCTTTCAGACGAAGAACGAGCTGACCCTGGCCGTCAGCGGAACCGGCTCCGCCGGCATGGAGACGTGTGTCGTCAACCTCATCGAGCCGGGCGATAAGATGCTCGTCTGCGTCAACGGCGTCTTCGGCCAGCGCATGGCCGACGTCGCCGCCCGCGCCGGCGCCGAAGTCGTCACCATCGAGCGCCCCTGGGGCGAGGTCTTCACGGCCGATGAGGTGGAGGCCGCCATCCGCGAGAAGGGGCCCTTCAAGGTCGTCGGAATCGTCCACGCGGAGACCAGCACGGGCGCGGCCCAGCCCATCCCGCCCATCGGCGAAGTCGTGCACGCAGCGGGCGCGCTCCTGCTCGTCGATACCGTGACCAGCCTCGGCGGCATGGAGGTGGACGTCCACGGCTGGGGAATCGACGCCTGCTACAGCGGGACCCAGAAATGCCTCTCCTGCCCGCCCGGCCTCTCGCCCGTGACCTTCAGCCCGGCGGCGGTGGCGGCGATGGAGGCGCGGAAGGCCAAGGTCCGGAGCTGGTACCTGGACATGAGCATGGTGCGGGCCTACTGGGGCACGGAGCGCCTCTACCACCACACCGCCCCCATCAACATGAACTACGCCCTCCACGAGGCCCTTCGGATCGTGCTCGAAGAGGGGCTGAGGCCGCGGTGGGAACGGCACGCGCGTCACCACCGCGCGCTCAAGGCGGGACTGGAGACGATGGGCATTCGCTATCTCGCCGACCCCGACCACCAGCTCCCCATGCTGAACGCGGTCGCCGCTCCGGAGGGTGTCAACGAAGGCGAGGTCCGCACCCGGCTCCTCGACGAGTTCGACATCGAGATCGGGGCCGGCCTCGGCGCCTTCAAGGGCAAGGCCTGGCGCATCGGGCTCATGGGCGAGAGCGCCGCGAAGCGCCACGTCACAGCCGTGCTCTCCGCCCTTGGTAGCGTGCTCTCGGAAAAGGGTATCGTGAAGGGGAAAGACACGGGGCTGGCGGCGGCCAAGGCTGCCTACGGCGGCTGAAATTGCTCCAATCCCCTGCCGGACCAGCGGAGAATCGCCATGATATCCGGAGCATGTAGGCGGGAGAGAGCGGACACGGAGCGCGTCGCCGACCTGCGCCGGCGCGTCCGTGACGCGATGGAGGTTCCGGGCGGCGGATGGGAATGTCCCGCCCGCCTGGACGAGCGCTCGATGTCCGATCCTCTCCCCGTGCGCAAAGCGCGGGCGATCGCCCTCAAGCTCTCCCATATGCCCACCGACCTCTGGCGCGGGCAGCTCCTTGCGGGCTCGATGACGCTCGAAGAGCCGCGCCTCCACGCCGAGTGGGGCTTCCCCGACTACGCCACCGAGGCGGAGCGGAAGCGCGCGGCGGCGCGGGGCATGAGCATCCATTCAGTGTTCGGACACATCGTCCCCGACTACCCCCGGCTCCTGGCGAAGGGGCTGCGCGGCATCAAGCAAGAGGCCGAGGCGGAGCGCGACCGCGCCGCCACGGACCAAGAGAGCGCCTTCCTCGACTCGGCCGTCATCGCCCTCGACGGGGTGATGGGCTACGCCGCCCGGCTCGCCGACCGCTGCCAGGAGGAAGCCGAAGCCGACGACGACGAAGCCCGCGCCTCCGAGCTTCGCCAGATGGCGGCAAACCTGCGCCAAGCCCCCGCCGGGCCGGCGCGCTCCTTCTGGCAGGCGCTCCAATCCGTGTGGCTGCTCCACATGGTCTTCCACTCGACCATGAACGGCAATGCCATGGGGCGGCTCGACCAATACGTCTCGCCGTATCTGGAGGCCGACCTCGAATCCGGCGTCCTCGATCTCGACCGCGCGGCGGAGCTGGTGGACTGCTTTTGCCTCAAGTTCAACGAGCGGGCGCAGACGCTGGACGAGCAGCGCCCCGAGTCGCGGGAGCCGGAGCAGCTCGACCCCACCAGCCGGACCCGCCACTACACCTCTTCCCAGATCGGAACCCACCGCGACGACGTCGATTCCACCAACCACTGGCTTCAGAACATCGTGGTGGGCGGCCTCACGCCCGACGGCGACGACGGCACGAACCCGCTCACCTATCTGCTGCTGGAGAGCTATCGCCGCAATCGCATGACCAACCCGTTGATGACGGTTCGCCTCCACCGGGAATCGCCCGAAGAGCTCGTCCGCTACGTCTCCGAAGTGCTGAAAGACGGCGGCGGAATGCCCGCGCTCTTCAACGATGAGGCTTTGATCCCCGCGCTGGAGCGCATCGGGATACCGACCGAGGATGCCCGCGACTACACGAACGATGGCTGCTGGGAGGTGATCATCCCCGGGCGCACCGACTTCAAGTTCCAGCGATTGAGCATGATGCTCTGCCTGGAATGGGCGCTCAACCGCGGGCGCTCCCGCCTCGATGGAGCCCGGCAGGGGATCGACACGGGAGATCCCCGCGCCTTCGCACGCTATGATGACCTCTGGCAGGCCTTCCTCGCGCAGATGGAGGCGATGGTCGCCCGCGTCGTGAAGAACGTCGTGAACTCCATCGACGAGCGCAGCATCATCGCCCCGGTGCCGCTCCTCAGCGCCCTCATCGACGGCTGCATTCGCTCCCGGCGCGACCTCACCGCCGGCGGCGCCAAGCACCGCACCTTCGGCATGCTGGCCGAGGGCGCCGCCCACGCCATCGACTCCCTCACCGCCATCAAGGCCGTGATTTTCGAGGAGCGGGCGGCGACGATGTCGGAGCTGTGCGACGCGCTGGAGCGCAACTTCGAGGGCGCTGCGCCCCTCCGCACCAAGCTGCTGGCGGCCCCCAAGTACGGCAACGACGACGAGCATGCCGACACCGTGGGGCGGGCGATGATGCAGGCCTTCGCCGACACTGTCGCCAGACACGCCGAGGCGCACCGCCCCGCCGTGAAGTTCCCCTGCGGCGTGGGCACGTTCTCCTGGTACGTCGGAATCGGCGAAGGCCTGGGGGCCTCGCCGGATGGGAGGCTGGCCGGCGAGCCGGTCTCGTCGAACTTCTCGCCCGCGCTCGGGCGGGACATGCAGGGCCTCCCCGGCGCCATCCTCTCCTACTCGAAGATGCACCACTCCAACCTCCCCGCCGGCGCGCCCCTCGATCTGCGCCTGGCGCGGCGGCTGGTCGAGGGCGACGAGGGCACCACCCGCATGGCCGCACTCCTCCGCAGCTTCGTGGACACCGGCGGCTCCATCATGACGCTGACGGTGGCCGACACGCAGGAGCTGAAGGCGGCGCAGCGAGAGCCCGAGAACTACCGCTCGCTTCGCGTGCGCATGGGCGGGTGGTGCGCCTACTTCACGATGCTCAGCCACGAGCAGCAGGACCATCACATCCGGCGGCAGGACGGGCGCGGGTGAGGTAGGCGGACGGCACGCGTCACATACGTGGTTTAGGCGGCGCTGGCCGGTGCGGCGGTGGTCCCTCCGACCCAGAGGTAGAGCCAGGTTACGGTGATGCAGGTTGCGATGAGCCCGAGGAAATCCGCGGCGTACTGCCTGGCCGCGATCATTGTGCCGAGAGTGATCTCGCCCGACAGCGCGGGGGCGGTGAGCCCAGCGAGCGTGGGGACCGCGGAGAATCCAAACTGCGAGAACAGGTACGCGTAGAGCACGGCGGCGGGCGCCAATGGGGAAATGCCAACCATAATGCATTCACGCCGGCTGCCGCCTCGAAGTGCGCACATGCGCACGGCAGCGAAGATAGCCAGGACGATGGGCCACGCTCCGAGCGGCAGGACGGGCAGCAGCCAGGTCGGTTTCCCGGCTGCGATGCTGTCCACAGCGCCCCTGCCGAGCAGATAGGAGCCGAAGCTCACAAGCGCGATGGCGACCCACACTCCGACGGCCAGCAGTATAGGCGGACCTACTCGTCGATACATGACGTCCCTCCTGTCGCTACGGAAGAGGATGGGAGGTGGAACCCAGGTCCCCTCCGGGCTGATCTTCCATCCCGGCCTCCGGGGACCTTCAGGCAGGAGGAGTCGGGAGGGGATGCGGCACAGGGGGCTGGCCAGGGAGGTTTAGGGAGCAGGCCCCCGAATCACCGGGCTGAAGGGGGCGCTGGGAGCTGTGCATGAGTGATGGTCTGATCTTCGACCTCGACACCTTCGCCATCCACGATGGTCCCGGCATCCGCCTGGCCGTCTACCTCAAGGGCTGTCAGCTCGCCTGCAAGTGGTGCCACAGCCCCGAGTCCATTCGCCCCGAGCCCGAGCTGATCTTCATCCGCGACCGGTGCCGCCTCTGTGGGGCCTGCGTGGAAGCGTGCCCGCAGAGCGTCCATTCCATTGCCGACGGGAAGCACGCCGTCGCCCGTGACAAGTGCCTCGCCTGCAGCCGGTGTGTGGAAGTGTGCCCGGCCGGGGCGCTGGCGATCAAGGGCTATCGCCTATCGGCGGCGGAGATCGTAGAGCGGGCGGCGCGCATGAAGCCGTTCTTCGATCATTCCGGCGGCGGAGTGACGCTCACCGGGGGCGAAGTGACGCGCCAGGTAGAGTTCGCCGAGGTCGTGCTGCGCGGCTGCCGGGAGCGAGGAATTCACACCGCCATCGAGACCAACGGCGCCTCTCCCTGGCAGCGCATCCAGCGGCTCCTCCCCCACTCCGACCTCATCCTCTACGACCTCAAGCTCATCGACGACGCCCAGCATCGCCGCTGGACCGGGGCCTCGAACCGGCTGGTCCTGGAGAACGCGGCCAGGCTGAAGGGCCGCAACGTGCAGGTACGGGTTCCGCTCATTCCCGGCATCACCGATACGGACGAGAACCTGCGGGGCATCTTCTCCTTCATGCGGAGCGCTGGGCTTTCCTCCGTTGGGCTCCTCCCCTTCAACCCCTCCACCGCCGCCAAGTACGAGTGGCTCTGCCTGCCCTGCGAAATCGAGGGCGAGCCCCAGAGCCCACAGCGCCTTCAGCAGATGCTCGACCTCGCATCCGAAGCGGGGCTGGAGGCGGCCGTCGACTAATGATGGGGCGGTTTCCCTACTCGGAACCGCCGCCGAGCGGCGTCAGCCCACCCTCTTCGGACGATTCCTGCTCGGACAGGTCCCGATTGGAGCCAATCTCCTTGAGGCGCTCGCTCACCTGGTCGACTTGATCGGGCTTCAGCCCCTTCTCCAGCATGGGGAAGATGAGCGTGTCCTCCTTGGCGGCGTGGCGCTGAAGCAGCCCCGATGTCAGGGCGGCGAGGGCGCGCAGCTTCTGCGCCGAGCTCTCGTCGGGGCGGCCCGCATCCTCCATCTGAACGGCGATCTCCAACATCTCCTTGGCTCTCCGGGCGAGCGCGGCGTGCGCGCTCATATCGTCCTCCGCCTCCTCCCCAAAGAAGCTCCCGAAGACATCGGCCCCTTGCGCTCCCTCGGAGATCATCCGCTTCGCCTCCGGAAACAGCCCCTCTTCTTCTCTGCGGAAATGAATGCGGAGCTGCCGCAGGAAGATCTCCAGCTCATCGCGCAGCACCGCCCCGCCGCCGAGAGCCGCTGCCTCCTCTCCCATGAGCCCTCGAACTGACGATTGGATATCGTTCATCTCCGTCAGCAGCGCGACATGCTCCTCCTTCAGATCCTCGAAAGGTGACTTCCCAGCCATCGCTATCCTCCCCGTTCGCACAATAGCGCTGCCCTCGCGTTTCGCCTATCTGCCCGGTATCCTGTCTCTTCCAAGTGACTGTGTTCAATCCGTCGCCATCGAAAGGACTCCCCCCAGAGGCCGCCTAATTGTGCTTTTCGGAACAACAGCCGGCCAGGCGCACCATCCACCTTCTCGAATTGGAGTCCGATGACGAAGAAAGCACCTGTCAAAGCAATGATCGTGATGGGCACACGACCCGAAGTCGTGAAGCTCGCGCCCGTAGCCTTGGAGCTGCGCCGCCATCCCAAGCAATTCCAGGTCACCCTCGTCGGAACGGGGCAGCATCGCCATCTCGTGCCCCAGCACCTGAAGATGTTCCGCCTCCGGATCGACGCAGATCTGGGCGTCATGAAGAGGCGCCAGACCCTCGCCGATATCACCGCGCGAACGGTTCAGCGGATGGATGCTCTCTTGAGCGAAGACCCGCCCGACGTCGTGATCGTGGAGGGCGACACCACCGCGGTGCTGGCCGCCGGGCTGGCCGCCTTCTACCGCAAGATCCCGGTCGCCCACGTCGAGGCCGGGCTGAGGTCGGGCGACATGTACGACCCCTTCCCCGAGGAGCTCAACCGCAAGCTCGTGGGCGGGTTCGCCCGGGTTCACCTCGCCCCGACGGCCGCCGCCCGCGACAACCTGCTGCGCGAGAACGTGCCGCCCGAAGGGATCTTCGTCACCGGGAACACCTCCATCGATGCCCTCCTCATCGCCGCCAAGCGCACCCCCCGCCGGCCCGCCATCGCCGCGGCCAAGCTGAAGGGGCGCCGGATGATCCTCGTGACGGCCCACCGGCGAGAGAGCTGGGAAACCGGGATACGCCAGATCTGCCTCGCCCTGCGCCGGCTGGCCGAGTCCATCCCCGATATCGTGATCGTCTACGCCGTCCATCCGAACCCGATCGTGCGCGAGCAGGCCGAGGAGATCCTCGCCGGGCGGGATCGCGTTCACCTCATCGACCCGCCGGGCTACGCCCAGTTCGTCGATCTCATGCAGCGCAGCTACCTGATCCTCACCGACTCCGGCGGCGTCCAGGAGGAGGCGCCCTCGCTCGGAAAGCCCGTCCTTGTCATGCGCAACACCACCGAGCGCGCCGAAGGAGTCGACGCGGGATGCTCCCGCCTCGTGGGGACGGACAAAGAGCACATCGTTCGAGAGACCCTCGCCGTGCTCCGCGATCGAGCCCTCTACCGCCGCATGGTCGCCTCGGGGAACCCCTACGGAGACGGGAAGGCATCCACACGCATCCGCAGGGCTCTCGCCTACACATTTGGGCTCACGCGCCGCCGGCCCGCGGACTTCCGGGGAGCATGAGCGGTCCGCGGGACCGGCTGTCATCTGGCCCGCCTGGGTGATCGAAGTGTCGGCATTCGTTCTCTCCCTGCTTCTGGCTCTGAGCGCGGCCGCCCCGCCGGGGCCGGCGGGATCGCTGGAACACGCGAACCCGCCCCCTCCGCCTCTCCATCGTATTGCCGACGTCCCCCTGGTGGAACGAAACACGAACTGGTGCGGGCCCGCGGCGCTGGCGGCCGTGCTTCGGTATCACGGGGAAGAGATCGCCGCCGCCGACATCGCAGACGACATCTACCTGCCCCACTATCGAGGATCGCTCAACCTCGACCTGCTCATCTTCGCCCGAAAGAGGGGCTTCGAAGTGTGGGCGAATGAAGGCTCGGCCGACGCCATCAGGAGGGCCGTCGCCCGCGACCGCCCCGTCATCTGCATGGTGCGCCGGGGCAATGTCGTGGCCAGGCGCAACCATTACGTCGTCGTCAGCGGCTATGACTCCGACCGGAAGGTGTGGTTTCTCGACAGCGGGAACGGCCGGGAGGAGACCTTCACCGAAGCCGACTTCGAGCGGGAGTGGGTGGAGTGCGGCCACTGGATGCTGGTGGTGGAGGGGAAGGAGCCGACGACGCCCGCTCCCAGCCTTCCCGATGAAGAGGATTGACGGCGGCTCGTTCTCGCCCCTCACCCCCGGCGCCGCTGGACGCCACTACCAGAGATTGGCCGTTGCCGGCACCTCCGCCCTCGGGATCAGGCTCACGGCCTCGTGGGTACAGGCGCTCCGGCATACCCCACAGCCGTAGCAGGCAGTCTGATCGATGACGGCCTTCTTGGTGGCGGCGCTGAAGCCGATGGCGCCGAACTGGCAGACGCGCATGCACTCCCGGCACCCGACACACGCGTCGGGGTCCACTCGCGCCACGTACTCCGCGCGGAACATGACCTTCACATCGTGGGTGAGATTGGCCCGCATCGCCAGGCAGTCCGACCGGTCGCAGTTGCAGATGCCGCCGATGAACGGAGCCTTGAAGGTCCAGACGCTGTGACAGAGGCCCTCTTTCTCGTGGTCCGCGAAGGCGCTGAGCGCCTCTTCCGGGGTCAGCTCTTCGAAGGCCGATGTATCCGGGCCCTCTATGTAGGAGGAGTCCAGGCCGCGCAGCAGGTCGAGCAAGGCGCCCCCGCCGGGCCCCATCGAGATGCCATAGCAGTACCGCGCCTCCCGGCCGAGGCTCACCTGACGACAGATGCAGGGGACCCTCACGATCGAGTTGACGAAGCCGAAGATCGTCTCCACATCCTCCAGCGGAAGCACCTGGCCGAAATGCCACGTCTTCATCCGCCGGGTGATGAGCGCGGAGGCCGCTCGGCGGACGAAGGCCGGGGCGCCGCTCAGCTTCCGAAGCTTCGCAGAGTCATCCTGGAGATGCTCCGGGTGGGAGAAGAAATCGGTGATGAAACGGCGCCGCCGCACATCGCTCATCAGATCCTCGGAGTAGTTCTCGGCCCGGTGGTACCACTTCTTGCCCTCGCCGTGTTGAACGCAGAACTCGCACATGGCTTCCTCCCCTATCCCCCCTCGCTCCAGGCTCCGCACGCTCGACGACCATAGGCCGGAACGAAACGGGCCAGCTCTGCGACGTGCCTGCCGGACAGACTTCCCGCCCCAGGTGAGGCATCCTCTATATGAGCGTTCAGAAGGTCCCTGGCGGTGGAGAACGCGGGGAGTCTTGGGCGCCTCCACAGTCACCACTCTCAGCGAGAGGAACGCGGCCGCTTCGCGCCTAAGCCCATCACCATACTTCACGGCGCACGGGAGCACGGAGGACCAGTGGGAAGGCCGTACCGGGCGGGGTCGAGAGGACCGGCACATCCTGCGACGCGAGCCAGCGCCATTCGCCGCCTCTGGCTGGCCGCGCTGCCCCTGCTGGTGGCCGCATCCGGATGTGAAACGAAGGCGGAGGGCGTGCAGGTCGATCTCACCGCCGCCGCCCGCGTCTATCGGGAGCACGTGGACCGAAAGTCGGGGCGGGAGGAGATGGAGCGCATCATCGCCCAGCTCCCGGCGGACAAGCTCAACGACCTGGGCGTTCTCTACGAGCGGGAGGGGCGCCTGGACGACGCGGTGTGGGCCTATCAGCACGCCGTCTGGCGGGACCCGCGGTGCTCCCGCTCCTATGTGAACCTGGGGAATGTCCTCCGCAAACAGGGCAAGCTCGATCAGGCGCGCTTCCGCTTTCGGCAGGCGATGGCGGCCGACCCGACCTCCTTCGAGGCGGTGAACAACTTCGCCGATCTCTGCGCCGCGGAAGCGACGTGCATCGAGGAGGCGATAGGCCGCCTGGAGCCGATGGTCGAGGGGGCGGGCCCGTACCGACCCTACGGGCTCGACACCCTCGGGTGGCTCTACCATCTACACGGCGAGCACGAAAGGGCCCTCGACATACTCGAAACCGCGCGTGGAGAGGCCGGAGCCGCCGATCCTGCGTTAACTGAGACGATAGACATGCACCTGGCGGAGGTTCGTGCCGCACTCGGACAGACAGCGAAGACCAAGCCGGCGAAAGACGATTGAATGGAGGCTTTCTCGCGCCTGGCGCGGGATCCGAATGCGAGAGCTTGACGGAAGGAGGTGATTTGCTTGGAGAGCAAGGTGAGTCGTATCATCGCGCTGACCCTCGTGGTCCTGGTGACGGCGGCCTTCAGCGGCTCGACCGGCTGGGCCGCCCCGGTGCCTTCACAGACATCGTCTGGGTCGTTGGAGCAGGTGGACACGCAGGCCGTGGCGGCCGAGCGCGAGCTGGTCAAGGGGACGTTGATGGACTTCGGCCTGACCGATCAGGGAGCGACGAGCCGGGTGGACCTGCTCACCGACCAGGAAGTGCATGCGCTGGCGAGCGACCTGGAATCGGTGCAGGCTGCCGGCGATGAGATCCAGTGGGATACCACCACGGTGCTGCTTCTGCTGATCCTCGTCGTGCTGATAGCCAACTGACCGGCAATACGACGCAGGAAAGTGGCTTGCCACGAACCTGAACGGCGGCGCCTGCATGGGCGCCGCCGTTGTCTCCATTCACCTGAACGGCGGCGCTCAAATGGGCGCCGCCGTTGTCTCCATTCACCTGAACGGCGGCGCCTGCATGGGCGCCGCCGTTCTCTCATTGAGGAAGCGCAGGGGGCCGCGACAGCTTCCGCCGCCGGCCCCTTCTGCCGTCACGTCACACCATGCTCAGACCCCAAAGGTGATACACATTGACGCAGAACGCCACGAGCAGGGCGCCCCAGGCGGCGGGACGCACCGGCTCGAGACGATACGACCATCCGATGAGCACGGCCACGAATGCCGTGAGCGCCATCTTGCCGGGGATGAACAAGCCGTGGTGGAGGAGCCACACCATCACGGGGTTCGCCTCGGGGACTCCCTGCAGAAAAGCGGTCAACGAGAAGATCATATCGCTCAGGCTGAAAGCGGAGTAGACGAGGGCGACGAACACCCCGCTCACCTTGCCAAGTCGCCACAGCAGATTCCCTGCGCGAGTCATACGTGCCCCCTGGTCATTATCGGCGGCGCGAGGGTGGATGCTGCAGTGGCTGCAACGGAAACGTTGGAAGGTGACTGGTGCTACGATCTCAGGACTGACGCCTGCCTAGGCCGTGCCTCCGGTCCCATCATGTGCTCAGAGCGGATCGCTCCGCTCCATCGCCGCCGGCGCCTGCGGACCCAGCCGACTCCGCCGGCCGGCCTCCCCCATTTTACGCCTCCCGCCGCCCATCTCCTCTTGGGCCGTCGGCTATTCCCGCCATCTGTGGCACGACCCGCGGCTGCCTCGCGGCAAGCCGGAAAGGGATCGCGCCGGACACGGAGAGAGCAGCCCCGCGCGGGCGCGCCCACGCCTACAGCCGCGCCGACGGCGAGGCCACGGGGGAAATGCGAGCTAACGGCAGGAATATCGGCCGCCTACTGCTGTTCGCCCATTGCCGTAACGATGGGCGAACAGCTTCCTCCAGTTCCTACCTGTGGTTCCGGAGCCCGGCGGCTTGTGCTGCTGTTTCATAACCTCCGATGGAGGCTATAAAACAGCGTCTACACAGCCTCTTCCTCAGGCACCTGAGGCTGCTGAGCGGCGAGGGCCTCCTCCAACTCGGGCAGAGTGATCAGGCCCTTCAGAACGAGTATCTCGCCGAGGCGGCGCCGAGGCACCGATTTTCGCTGCTCCTCGAGGGCATCCCGGAGCTGCTTGTGGGTGATGAGCTGATACTTGTAGACGAGCAGCGCTCCCAGCAGCGGCACCAGAGGCTCCTGCGCCTCGGGCGTTTCCTCCACAACGATAACTTGTGGGATGACGCCTGGGGGCCGGCTCCGCGCGTAGAATCCGGAGAGAACCAGAAGCAGGCCGACCAGCAGCGTGACTCCCCCCACGACCCACCAGGGAAGGCTCTCATTCGTCCAGGCGTGCCCGAAAGCGACTCCCCCCGCGGTTGCCAGGCACAGCCCCAACACCACTCGAAGCCAGACGACCGCCACCCACAACAGGCTGGCGTGCTGTCCATCTGCGCCACTGCGCGGTTGCTCCCCATGACGTTCGATGTCCATCTCCGCTGGCCTCCTTCACCCGATAGCAGACGCTGCCGCCGGCCGATGCGGGCAGCTAATGCGGACACCGCGGCCGTCGCCCCTGCCGGATGTCTCTCCGACAGCGCGACCGCCGCCCTCGTCGTGGGGGCTTCATCTCCTATTGCCACGTATGGGGCGCGCGTTCAACCGCCGGGGCCCCCGGCGAAGCGAGAATCGAGAGATCGGCGGAGACGCTGGAAGCTGTTTCATAACCTCCGTCGGAGGTTACGAAAAAGCAGCACAAGCCGCCCGGCTCCAGCAGGCGCATTTCATGCCAGCGTCTCTCGCGGACAGCCAGGCGAGTGAGGGCTATGAAATGCGCGCTAGCCGTGCCGGGGAGCGTCGTGCCAGGGGTCGGCCGCTGCGGATTGAACTTCGAGGATCTTCTCCAGCCCCTCGTCCGTGACCAGCCCCATTCTCGCCAGCACATAGATGAGAGAGTGGCCCGAATCCTCCTGCTCGCTCAAGGCGCGGGAGAGCTGCTCGGCGCTCAGCACCTGCCACTTCTCAACGAGAAGATCGCCGATGCGCGTTCTGCGCGCCGGCTCCGAGGCCTCCGGCCTCTCGCCCACCGGCGCCTCGGGCAGCGGTTTGACTCGTCGCGGTGGTGGCTCCGGTGGGAGGGGACGCCGAACTCGTTTGCGCTGCTCGGGAATGACGTTCACGGCGTAGATCCCCGAAACCACGAGAACCAAGCTCGAGATATACGCCGCGCCCGCCAGCCACCAGTACATGGGGTCGCCGCCCGCCTTCGAATGGAGCATGATGGCCGTCGTGATCCCGGCCAGGACCATGCCGAGCAGGATCCGGCCTGACCCCACGAACGCCGGGAAGACGTAGATGGGCAGCCGATCCGTGACGTATCGGGACTGCTCGGCGTCGTGCTTGAAGTACGACACGTGCTCTCACCTCCCGGCAACCGGTTCGGATCGCCTTCTCTTGCCATTTCCGGGCCGCCGCGTTCACCCCCTCGGACACCCCCGGCCGCTCCGCCACCTGTCCATTCGCCGCCGGCTAGGACTTCCCGTCCCCGCGACGAAGGAAGAATGTCGCGCGGCCGGACGGCCGCGCTCTCATGTAAGAGGCGGGGGCCGGAGTTCGGACAACCGATGTCGGAGAACACCAGGGACATAACGCCGGCGCAGACGCGGCGCGCCTACCGGTTCGGCATCGCCAACGGCGTGCTTTTCGCCGTCGGCGTGGCCTTCGTCGATCCGGTCACGGTGCTGCCCGCGCTCGTCTCCCGGTTGACGGATTCAGAGGTCGTCATCGGCAGCATCTCCGCCATCGGCATGAGCGGTTGGTTTCTCCCTCAGCTCTTCGCCGCCAACTACCTCCAGGCCAGGCCGCACAAGCGCCCCCTCTACATCTTCGCCGCAACCCTCCGAACCATCGGCCTTCTCTCAGCCATCCCGCTTCTATACTTCCTCGCCCCGGCGCGGCCCACCGCGGCCCTCCTGGCCTTCTTCCTGGCCTACTCGTGCTATTCCCTCGCCGGCGGGCTGAGCGGGCCGGCCTTCCTCGACATCGTCGCCAAGACCGTCCCCGCTCGCAAGCTCGGCGCCTTCTTCGGCCACCGGCAGTTTTGGGGCGGGCTCGGGGCCATCGGGTCGGGCGCCCTCGTGCGCGCCGTGCTCGCCTCCGACGCCTTCGCCTTCCCCAAGGACTACGCCCTCCTCTTCACCGGCGCGCTGCTCGCCTTCGCCCCCGGCTGGATCCTCTTCAGCTTGATCCACGAGCCCGCCGGCAAAGTGGCGGATGAGCCCAAGCCGCTTCTCGCATTCCTCCGCAGCGCGCCGGCCACCGTGCGAAGACATCGCGAGTTCCGCCTCCTCCTCGCCAGTCGCCTCCTCTGCGGGGCCGTCGGAATCGCCCTGCCCTTCTACATCATCTACGCGCGCCGCGTGCTCGGCGTGCCGGAATCCACCGTCGGGACCTATATCTCGGTTCAGATGGCCGGCAGCGTCGTGCTCGTCCCGCTCTGGGCCTACCTCAATGACAGGCAGGGCCCCAGACGGCTCCTTATCTCCGTGGTGACCCTTTACTCCGTCATTTCCGGGATCGCCCTCATCGCCTCCCTCTTTCCGCAGGCCGTGACCTTCGGTCGCTTCGCCCTCATGGCGGTCTTCTTCCCCCTGGCGGCAATCGGCGCGGGAAGCTTCATGGGGTACACGAACTACCTCTTCGCGATCGCTCCCGAGCAGGAGAGGACGCTCTACATCGGCATCCAGAACACGCTGTTTGCAGTCACCTCGTTCTTGCCCCTGCTGGGCGGCTTGATCGTGGCGATGGCCTCATTCTCAGTGCTGTTCGCGGTCGCCGCGGCCTTCTCGGTGGCCGCGCTCCTGGCAACGCTCAAACTGCCGAAAAGCCGCCTGGGCAACGCCGAATAGGGCTTGTCGGGTTTCCGTCACATAACGGCAGGATGGAACAAGGTTGCTCCACGCAGCAACCGAATCCACGGGGACGCGCGGGAGTCACAGCCCGCGCACAATTCCGCTGAGAGGTGCAGCGACCCCCAGCTTGCTGCGCCTCGACATGGGCGTAGGCACGGAACCCCCTCTTCCTGCCTGCGCCCCCTTTCTTCGCACCCCCAGCGACGTGAGAGCCCTGGAAGTCCCGCCCCGGAGTTTCGAAACTGCTTCTACAAGCTGAACAGCGTCGCCAGGCGGGTCGCCAGAGAGAGGTCTCCGACGATCCCCAGGCGGCCGCCGATGTAGGCGGAGAACGGATCGAGGCGCCCCGCGATCAGCCCTTCCCAGTCATCCACGGTCATCGTAATGGCGACATCCGGCGCCTCCGTCGGTCCGGCGGCGAGCTGGCACTTCTGGTCAGCGATGATGAGGTGCCAGACGTCGCCCCCATCCCCGGTGAGATGGAGCTGATAGACCGCGCTCAGGCCTTCGGCGGCGGCGGGAGAAAAGCGCTTGACGAAATCCGCGAGCACTGCTGCGGGAGCCGGCATAACGTGAATCTCCACGGGGTGATGTTGTCCTATCTCGAGTTCGCCGCAAACGCCTGACTTCCTATCTGAACATGAAACCTGTGGCGGCGGCAGAGGTAGGAGGAGATATGGGGCATACTCTATGGGGAGGGTGGGAAGGTGCATTGCAATGGCCGAAACACCCGAGAAGCTGCTGCTCCGCGATCGTCCCATGAGAATCCAGCGGTTCAGTTTCGGGGAGATTGTAATCCGGGGGGAGCGCTACAAGGACGACGTCGTCGTATTCGAGGATGGGGTCCAGCAACGTTGGTGGCGCAAGGAAGGACATCTTCTCCAGATGGACGATCTGCGAGAAGCCCTCGCGGCGAAACCCGAGGCCTTGATTGTCGGCACGGGAACGGACGAGTGCATGAAGGTCTCGCCGGAGGTCGTCTCCCACACGAGGCAGGCCGGAATCGAGCTGCTCCAGTTCGACACCCGCCGCGCCTGCCAGACCTTCAACCACTTGCACGGAAAACGGAGGATCGTGGCCGTGCTCCATCTCACGTGCTAGTGCTCAGTCAACTTTGATCTGATCTAATCGTCGCACTGTCTGTTCGGCAGGAGCTTGCCTCCTGCCACAGAACCCGAAATCCGCAGTTAGATCACAATGAAGTGGACTGCGTACTAGCCCTTCGACTCGTCGCCCTCGGTTCCGCCCCGCGGCCGGCGAGGCGCGTAGCGTCTTCGCCGCGCGGCCGAGCGAAAGCGCTGCACGCCAAACGCGGCTATCGCAGCCAGCAGAAAGGATGCGAGTCCTGCCAGGGCCGCCGGGTAGGGCGAGGGCCCCGGCTCTTCCCCCACGCCCAGGCTGATGAACCCGGAGTTGTTGGCTTCGTTGGATTCCACGACATCATTCAGCGGATCGACGGCGGCGACGATGACATGAGAGCCGCGAACCGCCCTCCACGTAAGATCCCATTCGGCCCCGGCGCCGGGCGCAAGGGCGGAGGGAGTCCTCCATTCGGCCTGATGTTCGTCGTCGACGGCGAGGACCACCGGCACGGGCGGAAGGGGGGACGACCCTTGGTTGCTTACCCGGACCGTCATGTGCAGCACATCGCCCCCGTGGAAATCCCGGCCTTCCAGGTCGATCCCCGTCACGGCCGCGTCGGGAAGGGCGAACGCGGGGGCGTGCGAGGTCAGCGCGATGAAGAGCGCGATCGCCGCCATGAAGAGAAACGGTCTGGCCATGTTGCCAGTGTGATTCCACCGGGAGACGTCCGTCTCCTACCCGTCGCGACATCCCGCTCGCGTCGCCTCGACTGCCCCGCCGTGCCTCTGCCCCCCTCCGGCGTTTCTTTACACTGGGGGGGCCGCATGCTATAATCCCGCCCGGGTCCACCGGAGATGGGCAGACAGGCAGAACAGACGACGATTGCTCGGCCGGTGATCGAAACAGGTACTGGACTGCATTCGGGAGAGACGTGCGCTGTGTCCCTGCTGCCCGCGGAGCCCGACGCGGGCATCGCTTTTATGACCGGCGGCCATGTGATACCGGCGAGGGCCGACCATGTCGTCGATACACAGCGGGGCACGACGTTGGGGAGCGGGGCGGCGCGGGTCGGCTGCGTGGAGCACCTGATGGCCGCGCTCTACGGGATGGAGATCGACGCCCTGCGGGTGGAGGTGGAGGGGCCGGAGCTGCCGGCCTGTGACGGAAGCGCCGCCGACTGGGTGAAGCTCCTGCGGAAGGCCGGCCTCGCTCGCCTCGGGGCGAAGCGAGATGTGCCAAGACTTCGCCGCGGCGTGTGGGCGGCGGATGGTGCGACCTGGGCGATGGCCGGCCCCGGCGGCGACGGCCTTTCGCTGGCGGTGGGAGTCGACTTCGAGAACACGGCCGCGGGGAAACAGGCGCTCTGGCTGCGCCTGAACCGGCGCAGCTTCGCACGAGAGCTCGCCCCCGCCCGTACGTTCGCTCTGGAGGGAGAGCTGGAGGCCTTGCGGAACCGGGGCTTGGCTAAGGGGGGAAGCGCCGAGAACGCCTTCGCCGTCGGCGCCGACCGATACTCGGGGCCGCTTCGCTTCGAGGACGAGGTCGTGAGGCATAAGGCTTTGGACGTGCTCGGAGACCTTGCGCTCTGCGGACGGCGATTCCGCGGACACGTCGTCGCGGTGAGGCCATGCCACCGCACGAATGTCGCGCTCGCGCGGGCGCTTCTGGAAGCGCTTGAGAACGGCGGTGCCGGGGGGACCGAGGCGAGGAGAGACTGATACGATGGACATCAACGAGATACAATCGGTTCTGCCGCACCGGTATCCCTTCTTGCTCGTGGACCGGATCCTGGAGCTGGAGCCTGGCGCGCGAGCGGTCGGGCTGAAGAATGTCACCGTCAACGAGGCCTTCTTCACGGGCCACTTCCCGGGCAATCCGATCATGCCCGGCGTGCTGATCGTGGAGGCGATGGCCCAGGTCGGGGGCGTACTGCTGCTCGCCACCACCGGCAATGAGGGAAAGCTCGCCTTCTTCGCCGGAATAGACAAGATGCGGTTCCGCCGGCCCGTGCTGCCCGGCGATCAGCTCATCACGGAAGTGACGCTGCTCAAGACCAAGGGCGACATCGGTCGCGTCGAGGTCGTGGGCACCGTGGACGGCCAAGTAGTCGCCGAGGGGGAGTATCTCTTTGCGCTGCGGCCCGACGACAAGTCGTCTGCGAAGACGGGCGCCGAGGCCGGGGAGGCTTGAAGTGGCGCGGGTTCACAGCACGGCGATAGTGGAGAACGACTGCGAGCTGGCCGACGACGTCGAGGTCGGACCCTATTCGCTCATACGCTGCGGCACGATCGTCGGCTCCGGCACGGTGATCGACGCCCACGTGCTGCTGGAGCACACGACCCTTGGCGAAGAGTGCCGCATCCACTTCGGAGCCGCCATCGGGGGGCCACCCCAAGACCAGAGCTACCGCGACGAGCCGACCCGAGTCGTCATTGGAAACCGAAATGTCGTCAGGGAGTACGCCACCATCCACCGAGCGACCGGCGAGGGGAATGCCACGCGCATCGGCAACCACAACATGCTCATGGCCTCCACCCATCTGGGGCACAACTGCGAGGTCGGGAACGAGGTCACACTCTCCACCCTATCCGGCATGAGCGGGCACACCATCATCGAGGATCGCGTGATCATTGGGGGGATGGTCGGCTCCCACCAGAAGGTGCGAGTCGGCAAGCTCGCCATGGTCAGCGGCTTCTCCAAGATGAGCCAGGACGTGCCGCCCTTCAGCCTCGTCGACGGGAAGCCCGCCAAGGTGATCGGCCCGAATCTCGTCGGGCTGCGGCGGGCGGGCGCGGGGCCGGAGGTCAGGCAGGCGCTCCAGCGAGCCTTCCGGCTCATCTATCGCTCCGACCTGGAGATGCCGCGGGCGCTGGAAAAAGTCGCTGGCGAGCTTGGCGAATTCCCCGAGGTGAAGTACCTGGTGGAGTTCCTGAACCGCATGCGCAGCGGGCGCCTGGGACGGCAGCAGGAGGCCCCGAGCACAGAGGGGCTGGGAGCGCGTTGAAGCGCCGAGGCGTGGCGCAGACGTATCGGGCGCCAACGAGGGAGCCGGCGGGGAATCCCATGGTGAGAAACGACGCGGCAGGCCAAAGCTACGGATTCTCTCGCATTGCGGTTACGACCGTAATGCGAGAGAATCTGCTGTGTGAGCCCCACGCCGTGCGCTGTGGAGTTTCTTGCACTATGGGTGATCCTAACCATAATGCCAGAAACCCTATAGCTGCTGAAAGAGAGGCGACGGGGCGGGCGACCGGGGCAAGGTCGCCCTCGCTTTTTTTCGTGGCCGGCGAGGCCTCCGGCGACTGGGCCGGGGCGCTGCTGGCGGAGGCGCTGCGGCGGAAGCGGCCCGACATTCGGCTGCGGGGAGTCGGGGGACGGCGAATGTCCGGAGCCGGCGTCGATCTGGCGGCCGACAGCTCGGACTGGGGCGCGATCGGCGTAGCCGACGCGCTGCGAAAGATCCCGGGAGTCTATCGTGAGGTGCAAAGGCTGAAGGCGCGACTGGCGGAGGAGCGGCCGTCCGGCCTGGTGCTCATCGACGCCGGCGCGGTGAACGTCCGGCTGGCGCGCATGGTCCAGGACTACGGGTTCAAGATTCTCTACTACCTTCCGCCGGGATCCTGGTCTCGAAAGCCGCGGAGCCAAGCGGTGCGGGAGCTCGTGGATGTCATTGCGACCCCCTACCCATGGTCGCGGGACCTCCTCTCCGGGGGGCGGGCCCGGGTGGAGTGGGTGGGGCATCCCGTGCTGGAGACGGCCCGCCCCAAGCTCGGCGCGGATCAGGCCTGGGAGCGCTACGGCCTGGATCGCCGGCGGCCCGTCGTCGCCCTGGCGCCCGGAAGCCGGGGGCAGGAGATGCGCTGCGTGCTGCCCGTGATGGCCCGCGCCGCGGCCCTGCTGGCAAAGCGCTCCAAGGGAACGCAGTTCCTCGTCCCGGTCAGCAGCCCGGTCTACGAGAACCAGGTGCGACACGCCCTCGAGCGCGTTGGCGTCGAAGCCGTCCTCCTCCACGGGATGGAGCACGACGCGCTCCAGCTCGCCGGCGCCGCGGCCGTCTGCTCGGGCACGGCCACGCTGGAGTTCGCCTGCCTCGGGATACCGATGGTGGTCGTCTACAAGGCCAGCCCCGGCACCACCCTCCAGTTCCTCCTCCTGCGCGGCGTCATCGGGCAGCAGTGGCGTGCCGCCATGCCCAACATCATCGCGGGAAGAGACGTGGTGCCGGAGCTGCTGTGGAGGTACGCCAAGCCGCAGGCCCTGGCGCGGGAGCTCTCTTCCCTGCTGGAGGATCGAGAGCGCCGCCAGCGGATGCAGCGGGATCTGGCCGAGGCGGTCCGCAGCTTGGGCGAGCCCGGCGCCTCGGATCGAACGGCCGATCTCGTGCTGGAGATGATCGCTGATGAATCGACGCTCGCCGCCGTCGGAGAGCGAGATGCCTCACCCCACACAGCATGACGACAGGGACCCAAATGACGCGCCTTGGCGCGGCGGAGGATGGATGTGAATCCACCGGCGGCCGGTAAGAGAGGCGCGGGAGCTATGGAGGCGCTGTCCGTCCTTCGGCGGCTCCTCCGCGAAACCCGCGGCGGCCTCTCCCACGCCCGGGCCGCCCTCGCTTCGATCGTCGGCGAAACGATTGTGGACACGGCCGTCATCCCCGTGCTCATCGCCCTCACGTTCCTCGCCATCGCGCCCTCCCCCGAGGCGCTCCGCGGGATCGCCCCCGGCGCCTCCGCCGACTGGATTCAGCGGCTCGGCTGGGGGGTGGGCGGGAGTGAGTCCGAGCGGCTGAGCAGCCTGCTGCTCTTCGTCCTGCTCACCCTGGCGGCCTGGCTCCTGAAGTGCATCTTCGGCTTCGGCCGCACCTATCTCTCTCAGCTCTTCGCCCAGGGGCTCATGCGAGACTTACGACAGCGCCTCTACGACCACCTGATGCGGCAGTCGCTCACCTTCCACCGCTCCCGCGAGACCGGAGACCTTCTCTCCCGCGTGAGCAACGACGTCGTCGTCCTCCAGCGCGCCCTCAGCAACGACCTCCTCGAGGCCGCCCGCGCCCCCTTCACCATCCTCATCGCCGTCGGGCTCATGGCCTCGCTCGAGTGGCGGCTCACCCTCTTCGCCCTCGCCTGCATGCCCGGAATCTCCCTCGTCATCGCCCACTCCGGCGAGCGGCTGCGGCGCCTCACGCGAGAGGTGCAGGTGCGCCTGGGCGGGCTGAACGCATTCCTCCAGGAGCGGCTCAGCGGGATCGAGACGGTGCAGCTCTTCGGCATGGAGCAGAGGGAGATCGAGGGCTTCCGCCGGATCAACGCCCGGAACTTCCGCGCCAACATGCGCGTGGCGCGCGCCATCGCCGTGCTCGTCCCGCTCGTCGAGTTCATCAGCGCCGTCGGCATGCTCCTCCTCATCTACGTCGCAGGCTACCTCACCATCAAGGGCCACCTGAGCCCCGCCACCCTCGTCGCCTTCGCCTACGTCAGCCAGCGTCTGGGCAGCAAGCTCGGGCTGCTCGGGAAGATCTGGCTCTCCGGCCAGCAGGCCGCCGCCGCCGGCGACCGGATCTTCGAGATCCTCGATGTCGAGGAATCGGTGCCCGAAAAAGACGGCGCGACCGACCTGCCGCGGGTGCGGGGGGAGATAGGTTTTCGCCACGTAGAGTTCCGCTACGGCGACGGCGAGGCCGTGCTCCAGGATGTGGACATGACCATCGAGGCGGGGCAGGTCGTCGCCCTCGTCGGCGCCAGCGGCGCCGGCAAGACGAGCATGGCGAACCTGATCCCCCGGTTCTACGGGCCGGCCAAGGGCAGGATCGAGATCGACGGCATCGACACCGCCGGCGTGACCCTTCGCTCGCTGCGCTCCCAGATCGGCATCGTCCCCCAGGAGCCGATCCTCTTCAGCGGATCGGCGCGCGAGAACATCGCCTACGGCAGGCCCGAGGCGACGCCCGAAGAGGTCGAGGCGGCCGCCCGGGCGGCGAACGCCCATGACTTCATCGCCGATCTGCCGAAGGGCTACGACACCCCCGTGGGCGAGCGCGCCACCAAGCTCTCCGGCGGGCAGCGGCAGCGGATCGCCATCGCCCGGGCGGTCCTCACAGACCCGCGACTGCTCATCCTCGATGAAGCGACGAGCGCGCTCGACGCGGAGTCGGAGGCCCTCGTCCAGGACGCCCTGGAGCGCCTCATGGAAGGCCGAACCACCCTCATCATCGCCCACCGGCTTTCGACCATTCAGCGGGTGGACCGCATTCTCGTGCTGGCCGATGGGCGCATCGCCGAGGACGGCACCCACGAGGAGCTCTTCCGGCACGGCGGCCTCTACCGGCGGCTGTACGAGGCCCAGCTTCAGCCGGCGACGGCCGCCGGGGAGGCCCCGGCGAAGCCATGAGCGCGGGGCCGGGCGCCACGATCTGGCTGGCGATAAAGCTGCTGGCCTACGACCTCATCCTCCTCGCCTTCCTGCCCCTCATCGCGATCTGGCTCCTCTGGCGAACCCTCGTCAAGCGAAAGCCCATCGGCCACTGGCGCCACCGCTTCGGCATCGTCCCTCGGCTCCCCGCCGGCGCCAGCCCTCGCATTTGGGTCCACGCCGTCTCCGCGGGCGAGATGGCGGCCGCCCGCCCCGTCGTGGCCGAGCTGCGGCGGCGCTTCCCCCGCGCGGGAATCGCCCTCTCCACCCACACCGACACCGGCATGGCCGTCGCGCAGCGCACCTGCAAAGAGGCCGACGCCATCTTCTATTTCCCCTTCGACTGGCCCGACACCATGGCCATCGCCATGTGGCGCCTATCGCCCGAGCTCCTCGTGGTCGTCGAGAAGGAGCTGTGGCCGAACTTCCTCGCGGTGGGACGACTTCTCGACGCCCGCGTGCTCGTCGTGAACGGCCGCGTCTCCGATCGCATGGTGGCGCGGGCGCGCTGGGTTCCGGGCTTCGTCAAGTGGCTCTATCGGCTGCCGGACCGCCTCTGCCTCCAGTCCGACCAGGACGCAAGCCGTCTCCGCCGCCTCGACCCGGCAAGTGCCGGGCGCATCGTGGTCGCCGGCAACACGAAGGCGGACACGCTCGCCCAACGCGACCGTGCGGCGGAGGAGAAGCTCGTCCGCCAGCTCGGCATCGCCCCCGATGAGCTGTGGCTCGTGGCCGGGAGCACCCACGCAGGGGAAGAAGAGGTGGTGGTCGAGGCCTTTCTCAGCCTCCGGGAGCAGCTTCCCCAGGCGAGGCTGCTCCTGGCCCCCCGCCACCCCGAGCGGGTCGCCCAGGTCTCCGCCATGGTGGCCGAACGCGGCCTCGATGTGGTCAGGCGCAGCGAGGGGCGGGAGGAGCGGCCGGAGGCGGTCGTCGTCCTCGACACCATGGGCGAGCTGCGGGCGGCCTATGCCTTCGCCGTCGCAGGGCTCGTCGGGGGAACGCTCGTGCCCATCGGCGGGCACAACCTGCTTGAGCCCCCGGCCGTCGGCGTGTCGGTCCTGTTCGGCCCGCATACCGAGAACTGCGCCGATGCCGCCGACCTCGTGCTGGAGGTGGGTGTGGGATTCCGAGTGGCGGGGGCGGCGGAGCTGGCCGCCGAGTTCCTGCGCATCGCCACGAACAACGACCTCCGGGCATCGATCTCGGCACGAGCGACACGCCTGGTGGCACAGCAGCGCGGCGCCGCGGCCCGGTGTGTGGACGCCGCCGTCGAGCTGCTCGGGCGCGGAGGCGGCGGGTAATGGGCCGCTCGGGCACGACCTGGGAGCGGCTGGCGCGGGGGGAGCCGCGCAACCTGTCGGACCGTCTCGTCTCGGCCGGCCTCTGGGGCCTCTCGGTGATCTACGGGGGCGCGCTCCGGCTCCATCACCTGGGCTACCGCCTCGGGCTGGCGCGGCGCACCCGCCTCCCGGCGCTCGTCATCAGCATCGGCAACCTGACCGTCGGCGGCACCGGCAAGACGACGGCGACGATGGCCGTCGCGCGCTGGCTCGCCGGCCAAGGGAAGCGCACCGCCATCCTCAGCCGGGGCTATGGCGGAAGCGGGGAAACCGGCACGGCCGTCGTTTCCGTGGGCGCGGGCCCGGCGATCGACGTTCGTCAGTCCGGCGACGAGCCCTACATGATGGCGCAGGCCCTGCCCGGGGTGTCGGTGCTCGTGGGGAAAGACCGCCGGCGAACGGGGCGGCGAGCGGTAGATGAGCTGGGCGCCCAGGCGCTCGTGCTCGACGATGGGTTCCAATACCAGCGGCTGGAGAAGGATATCGAGATCGTGCTGGTGGACGCGCTCCTCCCGTTCGGGTATGATTTCCTGGTCCCGCGCGGGCTGCTGCGGGAGCTGCCGCGGCATCTGGCGCGGGCGGACGCGATCTGGCTCACCCACTCGGACCTGCTGCGCGACAGGGACCTGCAGGCGCTGCGAGCGCGGGTGAAAGAGCTGGCGCCCGGGGCCCGGCTGTGGGAGGCGAGACACGCCCCCCTCCGGCTGCGAGAGCTGACCGGCGACGGAGACGAGCGGCCCCCCGAGGAGCTGCGAGGGCGCAGCCTCCTGGCGCTGTCCAGCGTGGGCAACCCGCTGGCCTTCGAGCGCACGCTGGAGCGGATCGGCGCCGTGCTCGTGGGCCGGGCGCGGTTCCCGGACCATCACCGGTACCGCCCAGGCGAGCTTCGAGCTCTGACGGAGGGCGACGCGGCCGCCGCCGAGTGGGTCGTCACCACGGAGAAGGACGCCGTCCGGCTGCCGGTGGGCGAGATCGACCGGCCGGTGTGGGTGCTCGAGGTGGAGCTTGCGGAGCGGGCGGGAATGCCCAGCCTCTCGAAGGAGTTGTCGTGGCTGCTGGAAGCACGAAGCAAGACCTGAGCGGGATCTACGGGCGCGAGAGCGGCTCGCCGCTCTATCAGTGGCACCGGCGCCTCCAGACCCGGCTGGGAAATGCGGCCGTCCTGTGGATGGCGCGCCGCTGGCAGCGGCTCCCCGAGCGCCTGGCGCGCCGCCTGGGCAGCGGGCTCGGCGCCGCCATGCGGACGATCTCTCCCCGGCACGCCCGCATCGTCATGACCAACCTGCGGCTGGCCTTCGGCGGGGAGAAGACCGAGCATGAGCTCGCCGCCATTGCGAAGGCCTGCTACCGACATCTCGGGCTCTGTCTCGTGGAGTTCATCCGCCTCCCCGCCATGACCCGTGAGGAGATCCGGTCCATCGCCCAGCTTCGGGGGCGGGAGCACATCGAGGCCGCGCTGGAAAGGGGCCGGGGCGTCATCCTCCTGACGGGACACGTGGGCAACTGGGAAATCGCGGGCTGCCGCATCGCCGCCGAGGGCTACCCGGTGAACGTCATCGCGAGGGCGCAGCGGGATACGGATATCACGGAGTACGTGCAGCGCACGCGGGAAGCGCTGGCGATGAGGGTACTCCACCGAAGCGCCGCGGTGCGGGGATCGCTGCGCGCCTTGCGGGATAACGAAATACTCGGCATTCTGCTGGACCAGAACGCGGGAGATGATGGCGTCTTCGTCGATTTCTTCGGACATCTGGCGTCCACTGCCCCCGGAGCCGCCGCCTTCGCCCTGAAGACGGGAGCGGCGGTGCTCCCGACCTTCGGCTTCCGGAAGCCCGACGGCACCCACACCATCGAGCTGGGCGAACCCGTGCCGCTCGTCAACACCGGCGACCGCGAGCGAGACATCCACGAGAACACGGCGCAATACACCAAGATCATCGAGGAGCGCATACGCGCCCGCCCGGAGCAGTGGTTCTGGCTTCACAAGAGATGGAAGGCGCGCCCCTCCGAGGAGCGCGCCGCCCCCACGCCATGAGCGAAGAGAGCAGGCGAATCCTGATCGTGAAGCTGAGCTCCATCGGCGACGTCGTACAGTCGCTGCCGGTGGCGGGCGCGCTCCGGCGGCGTTTCCCCAAGGCCTACATCGCCTGGGCGGTGGGGCCGGCGGCGGCGGAGGCGGTGGCGGGCAACCCCCATCTCAGCGAAGTGCTCGTGGTCGGCGGCTCCGCCGCTCTCCGCGGCGTGCGGTCGCTCCCGCCGCTCGCATCGCCGCTGCGCCTCCGCCGGGCGCTGCACGAGATCGGCTTCGACACCACGCTCGATCTCCAGGGGCTGCTGAAGAGCGCCGCCATCGCCTATCTCAGCGGCGCCCGGGAGCGGATCGGGTATCGCACCCTCCACGAGGCGACCTTCCTCTTCAACAACCGCCGCCTCGTCCCGGACCGGCGAGACGTGCATGCCGTGGACTCCTACCTCGACTTCGCCGAGGCCCTCGGCGCCAGTCGGGAGCCCGTCGAGTTCACCATCGCCATATCGGATGAGGACCGGCGAACGGTGGACGCTCTTCTGGGCGGCCGCGATCGACTGGCCGCTCTCATCCCAGGAGCGCGCTGGGAATCCAAGCTCTGGCCGGTGGAGCGGTTCGCCGCCGTGGCCGATGCCTTGGCGGAGAAGGCCGGCCTGGAGTCAGTCGTCATCGGCGCCCCCGCCGACGGCGCGCTGGCGGCGGCGATTGCGGCCGGAGCCAAGAGCCCGATTCTCGATCTCACGGGCCGGACCACCCTGAAGCAGGCGGCCGAGGTCTTTCGCCGGTGCCGCCTGACCGTCGGAAACGACACGGGGCCGCTGTACATCTCGGCCGCCATGGGCACGCCCACGGTGGCGGTCTTCGGACCGACCGACGCGCAGCGGCTCGGCCCCTATGGTGAAGGGCACGCCAAGGTGGTGGCGGAGGTGGACTGCGCTCCCTGCCGAAACCGGCGGTGTAAGGAGCGCACGTGCATGGAGGCGATAGCGCCGGGGCAGGTGGTCGAAGCCGCACTGGGCCTGCTCGGGGCGAGGCAGGAGGCCTGAGGTGGGCGAGCCCCAGCGCCAATCCGGCCTGACGATTCTGCAGGTGCTCTCGTGGCTCAGCTACGGGGGTGTGGAGAGCTACGCCATCCGGCTGGCGCGGGGGCTGAAGGAGCGCGGACACCGCGTCCTCGTCGCCTCCCACGGTGGGCAGCTCGTGCCCGAGCTGGAGGCCTCTGGCATCGAGCACTTCCACGTCAACTTCGCCGGGGGGCGGATGGCGCCGGGGGCGATCGCTCTCAGGCGGCTGCTGGAGCGCGAGCACGTGGACATCGTGAACGCTCACAACTGGCGCGCGGGGTCGGTGTCCTATCTCGCATGCCGCCGCGCCGGCGTGCCATACGTTCTCACCATCCATGGCACGCGAAGCCCCGTGAACCGATACACCGTGTTCTACTGGAGCCGGCGCGTGGCGGTGGTGAGCGAGGCCAGCCGGCGGAACCTCGTGCAGGGATTCGGGCTCCCCTCCGAGCGGGTCGTGAACAGCATCATCGGCGTGGACACCGACCGCTTCCGCCCGGCCGATCCGGATCCATCTCTGGAGCGGGAGCTTGGGCTCGACCCCTCGGCCCCGCGGGTCGTCCACGTCAGCCGCTTCAGCCACAGCAAGGCCCCGGTCGCGCTCGCCGCCATCGAAGCGATGGAGTCGCTGCAAAGGGAGGTCCCCGGGGTCGAACTCGTCGTCGTCGGGCAGGGCCCGGAGGAGCGAGCGGTGGCGCGGGCGGCCGAGCGCATGAACGCCCGCCTGGGCCGGCAGGCCGTCTTCGCACTCGGGGGCAGGGGGGACATCCCGCGCATCCTCTCCCTGGGTTCGGTCGCCATCGGCACGGCCTCGGTGACCCTGGAGGCGATGGCCTGCGGGCGGGCGGTGGTGGCGGCCGGCAAGGGGGGCTACTTCGGGATCGTGCGCCCCGACAACCTGGCCCAGGCCGAAGCCTCCTGCTTCGCCGATCACGAGGCCGTCGGCAAGGTCACGCCCGAAGTGCTGGCGGCAGACGCGGCCCACCTCCTGACCGACCGCGAGGAGGCGCGGCGACTGGGTGAGTTCGGGCGGGAGACGGCGGAGTCGCGCTACGGCGTGGCGCGGCTCACGTCCGAGGTGGAGGCCCTCTATCGCGAGGAGCTCTGCGACCGCGCCCGGGTCAAGCGGGTGCTCGTATTCCACCTCAACCAGATCGGCGATCTCATGTTCACCCTCCCCGCGCTGAAGGTGCTGCGCGAGGCCTACCCGCAGGCCCACATCACCAGCGTGCTGAGGCCCCATCTCTCCGGCCTGCTGGCCGAAAGCGGCTTCGTCGACGAGATTCTCAACCGGCCCTCCGCCCCGCTCCACGCCGCCGTCGGAATGGGGCTCAAGCTGCGCCAGTCGAAGCCCGACATGGCGGTCGGTTTCTCCCAGTCCGCCACCATGGCCCTCGCCGCTCGGCTCTCCGGGGCGCGGCACCGCGTGGGCTACGTCGACTCGGAGCTGGGGCGGTTTCTCACCCACCGCATCCAGGTGCGCGGCATCCCCTCCCCCGAGAAGGTGATGCGCCTCGTGCGCGGGCTCGGCCTCCAACCCACTAAGACGGACTACGTCGGTCTCGTGCGGCTCTCGGCGGAGGATGAGGCGACGGGGGCGAAGCTGGCGGCGGAATGCGAGGGGAGCGGCCCCCTCATCGCCTTGGCGCCGGGGGAGTCCGCGGCCCGGCCCTACAAGTGCTGGAGCACCGAGGGATTCCAGCGGGTGGCGGCGGCCCTGCTGGAAGATGGGGCGCGAGTCGTTGTCGTGGGCGGCCCGGCAGATGCCTCTCTCGGCGAAGAGATCGTCGCCGACCTGGCGGACCGCGGCCATAACCTCGCCGGGCGGACGGCGCCCAGCGAGCTCGCCGCCCTGCTGGAGCGATGCGATCTGCTCATCGGCATCGACTCGGGGCCCATGCACGTGGCGGCGGCCATGGGCCGCCCGGTCGTGGGGCTGTTCGGGCCGACGGACCCCACGCGGACGGGGCCGCTGGGCGAGGGGCATGAGGTGATCTTCCACGAGCAGCCTTGCTGGGGGCCCTGCGTCCACCCCGTGACCCCCAAGTGCAGCGACCGCGCCTGCATGTCGGCGATCACGGTCGAGGAAGTGCTGGCCGCCGCGCGCCGCATTCTCGCCCGGACGGGCGCGGCTCACCTCGCGGATTCCGCGCACTAAGAGAGCGCACGTGCCTTCATCGGTCCAGATCGACGGGAATCGCGGATGGGGCGGCGGCCAGGTCCAGTCGCTGGGCCTGGCGCTGGCCCTCTCGGCGCGGGGCGAGGAGACCTGGTTCGTCGCCCACAGCGGCGGCGAGCTCGCCTCCCGCCTCAACGGCACCTACCTCTCGTGGGAAACGATGTCGCTCAGGGGGGCGGCGGGCCTGCTCGATTCGAGGCGGCTCGCCCGCAGGCTTCGCCAGTGGAACGCCGACATCGTTCACATCCACGACTCGGCCAGCCAGGGCCCGGCCGGGCTGGCGGCCAGGCTTGCCGGGAAGCCGAAAGTCGTGGTCACGCGGCGAACCGAGTTCCCCGTGAGGGCAGGCTGGCTGGGGCGAGCGAAATACGCCCTCTGCGACTGCGTCATCTGCGTCTCCGAGGCGGTGCGCCGCCGCTGCCTGGAGGCCGGCCTGCCGGAGACGAAGCTGAAGGTCGTTCCCGACTTCGTCAACTGCCGCCACTTCGACCCCCACGCGGCCCCGACGGAAGCCGGGCATGGCGGTCAGACGATTGCCATCGTCGGCCGGCTCGCGCGGACGAAGGGCCACCGGGTGCTATTGAAGGCGATGCGGGAGGTGAGCGGAGCGGCGCCCGAGGCGCGGCTGGTCATCTACGGCGAGGGCGAAGAGAAAGACGCCCTCCAGCGGGAGGCGGCCGCCGCGGGCATCGATGAGCGAGTGACCTTCGCCGGCTTCGCCGCCGATGTGCGGGCCGCGCTCGCCGCGGCCGACGTGTTCGTCATGCCCTCCCTCTCAGAGGGGCTCGGGGTGGCCGTGCTGGAGG
>Ga0307377_10000507_pt1 | contig 51759 bp, 55 predicted proteins | sample TR3MG_FD_202535 | JGI IMG/M metagenome (GOLD analysis project Ga0307377, IMG submission 202535) | Soil microbial communities from Risofladan, Vaasa, Finland - TR-3 | ecosystem: Environmental > Terrestrial > Soil > Coastal area > Acid sulfate soil | place: Finland: Risofladan, Vaasa | collected... | reverse complement strand
GAGCAAACTCTGGAAGCTCATCTAAAAACAAAACACCATGATTGGCAAAGCTTAACTCACCCGGGCGCAGCTCCTTTCCCCCTCCAATCATTCCCGCTCGGGTTACGGAATGATGAGGATTACGAAAGGGACGATGTTGAACCAATGATCCATTGCAATTAAGCAACCCGGAAACACTGTAAAGCTGAGTGACCTCGATACTTTCTTGGTCGCTTAATAAGGGAAGTATCCCTGCATACGCCTTTGCTAGTAGCGTCTTGCCTGATCCTGGAGGGCCCAACAAGACTACATTATGCCCTCCTGCTGCCGCAATCTCCAAGGCCCGTTTGGCGTGCTGTTGCCCATGGACATCCGTGAAGTCCACTCTATGCCCTCTGCCTGAGTCTGGTGGAGGAATCCGAGATATTACCTCATCTTCGAAATCGCCCATTTTGTCTATGACCTTTACTATTTGATCTAGATTAAAGGTACTATGCGTTGCTAACCCTGTCACAAGACGAGCTTCCGCTAAATTATTCGGAGGAACAATCAACCTTAAAGGTTCAGATACCAGCCCTCCTTCTAGCCCAACTCCTGAATTCTCTCTATCAAGGGTTATCGCCATAGTAAGTACACCAGGAACTGGGCGAAGGGTTCCCTCTAAAGAAAGTTCCCCTGAAAAAACATATTGAGCGAGTTCAGGTGAATTGCATTGTTCAGTTGCAGCGAGTATCCCTATGGCAATAGGTAAATCAAGACCGGAACCTTCTTTACGTAAATCCGCAGGGGCCAGGTTAACTGTTACTCGCTGTAAGGGAAACTGATAGCCTGAGTTTCGTATCGCTGAGCGAACTCGATCCCGCGCCTCTCTTACCGCTACATTTGGAAGTCCAACAATATCAAAACTTGGCAGACCGTTCGCTACGTCAACTTCTACGCGAATTTTGTGTGCTTGTAGTCCAAGGACGGTCATTCCATAAACCGCAGCGAACATTCTATCTCCTCCTTAATGATAGAATGTTCGCTATATTTTTCCATATACCTTCCATATTAATCTAAATATATTTTCACTTCTTTAAGCTATCAAAGGTGTGCGACGGTATATTGTGTGGACGCTCACTTTAATTGACATTAAAGGAGCGTTTTTTCTTGCCCAATTTGTTGTTTCAGTAGGAAAGTTTAGTGAGAAGACCGTTTGGCGTTGGAGCAAAGCAATACGTGATGAACTGAGAGATTCGTCGTCTGAATTATGGCGGGTTATCTTAAAGAAACTGCCCCATGTGGAAGACACTAACGGGAGGTGGCGGTCGGTGTTTCTATTTCGCATAATCGCCATTAGTACCGGTTATTGGATAGGATGGCGGAACAGCCTCCAATTGCCTTGAACTTTAGTCCCAGAAACTTTCCGGGGCACTATTTATTCTAATCGGACATACGAACTGTTTAGGTAAACTTATCTACCGACCAACATTTTCTTTCTTAAAATGGGGCATTACCAATATTGAATGGGGAATTCTAGAATATTTTCTTCCAGAATAAATAACCCACAATCCCCAGGAATAGAGCAATACTAAACACTATGTAGCGATGTTTTAGGATGAGATGTAACCCAACGGAAATAAAGTCTGGCAATAAGATCTCCTCCTTTTAATGTGATACGACTTCTACCAAATTTTGATCTAAACTCTCCACGATTTTTTCCAGGTACTCCTTTCTAGCCTATCGAAGTAACTATCGACCCGTTTCCGCCAGTTTGCCTGTTTAAATTTGTTACTTATAATACTAAGCAAGGAAAGACCTTCATATGTTTGTCAAATTGTATCTCAAAAACTCGACATTTTGTAAATTTCCCATTAAAAAGCTACCATCTTTTAAATCAGAACGCCTTAGATGAGCTGCTCCCTTGGTCAGCTACCTTTCCCATTATCTGTCGAATTTTTAATAAGAAGCCTTAAGTCCCCGCCGCAAGGTGGGACTTAAGGCTTCCAATATCTACGACAAAGACAAACTGGATATCCTTATTTACCAAGGGACGTTTTTCACGCTATCCCTAACATCATCATCCGATTCCGCAACTAGAAATTCTGATGGGATACCTTGATTAAAGTGTAACCAAAAGCAGTTCCCTCTAAGAAGGAACTGCCCTTTCGGTATCTAAATGGATAACTTTGGACCATTTATTTTTTTGGTAAGCGTCTTTTAAACTCTGGACTCTTCTAAGTAGTTTAGCCTTGGGTTTTTTGATTTAAGTCGTTATTTTGCGTTAAATACCCTAATCGGCTATTTAACATCGCCACGTGTTTGTTCATATCCTCTGTCATTTCCTTAAACATCTGTTTAGCGGATTGGTCTTGTGTGGATTCTGAAAATGTAGCATAGGTCCCCAACGCAGATTGAGCAGCAGCAACCGCTTTCTGCATATCTTGTTGAACGGTCATATAAACCCCTCCTTTAATGTGTACAAAAATAGTATGAAAGAAAACGTCTATTTTTATGTAGGTAATATATTCCTGAGTCTCTCCCACAAAGGAAAACGGAAACAACATTTAAACCTTCAATTACAACCAACCAAAGAACTCTGGTTCGAAACTCTGTTGGCACAAGAAATACCCAAAGCCTTGTGGAGCAATTGAGTAATAAACGTGTGCCGAGGATGTGGGTGTTAATCCCCATTTGTGTTCAATTAGATACCCAATTCTTTTTCAAAGTAGCGACTCTCAGACGACGCCCGGGCGGTAATTTCGGCATTTGTTTTTGCGGGACCTAGACGTGTCCATTGTCTCCTACGGGCCGCCATAACTCGTTCCCTGACCGCGCTAGAAGACTCCGTCTCAATGTTATTCTTTAACTCGGTGTAATTCAACCTTGGCACCTCAACGTGCATGTCAAATCGATCCAAGAGTGGCCCGGAGATCCTGCCACGATAATTTTGGATCTGCAATGGTGAACATGAACACACGCGCCCTTGGTCTCCATAATACCCACAAGGACAAGGATTCATACTCGCAATAACGCTCACATGGGCAGGGTAAGTTATACTCCCCGACTGACGTGTAATTGTCAACTCGCGATCCTCCAAAGATTGCCGTAAACATTCCAAATCCTCACGAGCAAACTCTGGAAGCTCATCTAAAAACAAAACACCATGATTGGCAAAGCTTAACTCACCCGGGCGCAGCTCCTTTCCCCCTCCAATCATTCCCGCTCGGGTTACGGAATGATGAGGATTACGAAAAGGACGATGTTGAACCAATGATCCATTGCAATTAAGCAACCCGGAAACACTGTAAAGCTGAGTGACCTCGATACTTTCTTGGTCGCTTAATAAGGGAAGTATCCCTGCGTACGCCTTTGCTAGTAGCGTCTTGCCTGATCCTGGAGGGCCCAACAAGACTACATTATGCCCTCCTGCTGCCGCAATCTCCAATCATTCCTAACTATCAAATTTTTTATCTCTACTACTTGAAGTACGCTTAAAATCACGCCACAGATACCATTCACTCCAGCACCTTCGCATATATAATAACGAACACGTTTAGCTTGAAGCCACCCCGGCAGGGTTCGTACCGCGAAGCCATTGGCCGGAATGGGCGGCAAATTCTTGAATATTATGAGACTCTGAATTACCCAAGTATGGATAATCGGAAGTTCACTAAATGGGAGTTTAACGAAGGACGGAAAAACATCAGCTCCAAGTGACGTGGCACATTTAGGACATTTGTTTAATGGTGCGATTTGGGAAAAGGGTAAACTGAAGGTATATTATTATTAATTACTTCTAATATTTCTTTTGTACAGAAAAAATATATTTAGTCAAACGGAAAAAGCACAGAGCAAGAACGTTTGGAAACGTGCTAGCTCCGTGCCCGATTAATGTTGCACTAATTCTTTACGGTCGGCGGTTTCAGGGACTCTTTCTAGCCAGCCGTTCTCAATCATCAATTCTGCCCCGTCCTTCGCTAAAGAGAGAAGCTCAATTATGAACTTGCTGAATGTGACTATCAAATCTTTTCTAGACGTATTTGTTAAAGCATATCCGTCTTCAACGATAATTGACGCAATAGCAACGGTGACATGACTCAAGATTAATTTATCACTATATGGAGATTCAGTAGAGTTGGTAACTAAGTTGCTTGTTATTGTTGGTTGAGGCAAATCTTCGTCATCTAAAAGAGAGCTTAGTTTTTTGAGGTGCTTATCTGCAAGTTCTTTTCCCAGCAATATAAAATTTTTAATCTTCTCGGACTTAACGACTTGGCTATAACCCATTTTTAAGGTTTTAAATAACTGCTTTGTCTCCATCAATGTAATGATATTACTGATTTCAATTGCATTAAGTGGCCTCTCGCCCCCTATGCCTAAAATAGAACCAAAATAATCTTTATCGTGAACAAACTCCACCCTGTCAGGAATCACTATGCTAGGGGATTTTATCAATAGCCCTTTTGCCAATAATACCTCAGTAGCTTTTTGATGTATCTCTTTAGAAGTATCTATGCATTCGTTGAAATAACTACGAACGTCAGAACGAGAAGATACGCTTAATGAGTTGAGATAATTTGTCATAACAAACTTCTGCATTAATCTAGTATATTTAATTCTAAAATCCTCGGAAAATAAATGTTTCGAAGTGACATCGACATCCTTTTCACCATAAGCTTCTGGGATGGGATGATGAATCGAATTATAGATACCCTCTATAGTTTTTACCCGTTGGATTGAAACATCAAGAGCACGTTGTAAAACAGTGAGAATATCTGGGTCTTTAGATTTAGCTACAAAATTCTTGAGAAAACACACGGCCATACACTCTGCCAAATAACTTATCCAAAGATGACCGATTTCAGAAGCTATTGGTAAAATGTTAGATAAATCGTGTTGGATAGCTCCAAAAGGGACTTGTTCTACTTTACCTTGATTAGCTTCTTGCATATTATTCATAATATTCCGCCCTCCATATTTTGCATAGTTTCAGAATTATATTTTCCCAAAATAGTTGTTATAATCCCTTCAATTTAGGTGGATGGAATATGTAGACATTTAAATATTCTTTCAACGCCAAAAAGTCTGAAAGGCTAATAACAAGAATATTTATAGAATTGCTTGTCACAATTTGAAATGAATAAAAAACCTGCTGCACAAGAGAAAATTCTTTAAATTACTAACTAAAGACCTTCGCTAACCTTATAATGTCCCCAGGGGGTGCGAACAATTTAGTCGTTCATCTTCTTAATTCAACTTCCCAAAATAGACATAAGTTGCGATTTATCACCCAAACGAGACATCGATTTGCATCCGAAATCTCCAGACAACTTAATTCTATTTCTTTCCACATCTTTCCTTTATATCATCCCGATATAGTGGAAATAATCTAAAAAATCAAAAAAGCCAGACGTCTAAACGTTCTAGCCTGCATACAGCTAATACATATTCACTTTATCAAACCCTTTCGCCACTACCACTCTTCGAAATTTTCTAACGCTCCGATAGTTTCTTGGGGAACGAACTCGACGACGGACTTCTCTCAATTCCGTCGTCGGCAACCGGCTTTATCGAAGCTTGGCAGACCGTTCGCCACGTCAACTTCTACGCGAATTTTGTGTGCTTGTAGTCCAAGGACGGTCATTCCATAAACCGCAGCGAACATTCTATCTCCCCCTTTATGATAAAATGTTCGCTATATTTCCCCATATACCTTCCATATTAATCTAAATATGTTTTTATTTCTTAAGACCGAATCAAGCTAACATACGTGGAAGCGTAATCCAAAATGTAGTTCCTTTTCCCGTATCACTCTCAACCTTAATAGTTCCTCCATGGGCTTCCACAATTTGTCGCACAATAGCAAGCCCTAAACCCATACCTCCATCCTTTCGTGACCGCGCTTTATTAACCCTAAAGAACCGGTCAAAGATGAAGGGCAAAGCTTCCTTGGGGATCCCTTCACCTTCATCTTGGACAGCTAGCCGGTCCTGATTTTGCTCTTGCATAATTAAAACTCGCACCGTCTTTCCGCGTGGTGTATGTCCCAGAGCGTTATCTAAAAGATTTATAAAAACTTGCAAGAGCTGGTCAGGGTCCGCAAATAGCTCTCCTGATCCTTGCGGAATTTCCAGATTTACACCTAATTCCTGTGCTCTGCCTTGAAAACGTTGATCTATATCACTCATAAAACTATCAAGGTCAAGGGAAACTCGTTGTAAAATTTGTCCCCTTTCTAGCCAATTAATGTCTTGTAAATCCGTAACTAAACGAGCCAGACGCTTTGCTTCGTCTAAGACTAATTCCATGTATTCCCCTCGCTGATGTTTTGGTATCACATTGTCTTGAATTGCCTCCAAATAGCCCTGGATAAGATGCAGTGGAGTTCTAAGTTCGTGCGTCACACTGGCCAAAAACTCACGGCGGGCCTTTTCCGACCGCAGAGATGCCGTAATATCGCGCAGTACTGCAACATGCCCACGAATCCCCTCTAACTCCGACATTGGTGCCATAACAACTTGCAACACCTGAATTCCAAGTGTAAGCCTTGCATAATTTTCAATCTGGTTATTACTTTGGATCATCGTCTGGAGAAAGTCTATAATTTGGGTCTTTCGATCCTGAAGTTCCGTTTCGTTTTCTTGCCACAATGCTTTGGCTGTATCATTAGCATAAAGAATTAATCCGTCAAAACTCAACATCACGACTGCATCACTAATGCTTTCGACAATTCCCTGAAGCAAGTTTTTTTCCTGAGAAAGCCATTCCATGTGGTTCCTTAAACTTTCTCCCATGGAATTTAATGCCCCCGCCAGCTCTCCGAGTTCATCATTACTTGTCACACCTTGAATGGGCAGAAAATTACCTTTCGCCATTCTAGTTGCTCCCCGCTGCATGATCGCCAAGGGTCGCGTGACCTGACGTGCAAAAATAAGACTAACCACTGCGGCTAAGAATACCGCAAGTAATGATGCATAGAGAATTAGCCGGCGAAAGGTCGCAATACTCTCTTGAATAGGAATTGGAGAACTCCCTAATAGAACAACTCCTTGAACTGGTTTTGTTCCGACAGGCGTAGCGGCAAGTAGCATGGTTTGCCCGCCTCCGTTAACTGGTGAAGCTTGTAGTGAGATGGTTTGACCCGCTAAAACTTGCATTAAATACTCATCAGTAAAGAAATCAGATGGTCTTAAAGTACGAGACCATCCTCCAACCATAACCCCGCCTGATATCCCAAGATGCCCATCTAAAATGCCACTTAGACCTTGAGAAGGATTGGAACTAGAACCAGAAATTAAAATATTGCCTTGTGGATCAAGTAGAACCAGCTGTGTCCCAGACGTCAGCTTAAACGTTTCTAGCAATTGTAACCGGGCATTCCAACTTGGGACAGTCGCCAATTGCGCAGAAATTCCTTTCGCTTCTGTGGTGAGTGAATCCAATTTTTGCTGCAGATAAAAATCTCCAAAAAGCCAAGTGATCGTGAGCCCTAACCCCCCAAGTACAACAAGAATTAGGGCTGTGATGGCTAACCATAGTTTACTCGAAATACTCCATGAATGACGTAGTTTTGTATCCATCAATGAACCAGCTCCGGATCGAATTTGTAACCCACTCCCCATACGGTGACCAACATCCCCTTAACACCCGGATGGTCCAGTTTCTCCCGTAACTTTTTGACATGGGTATCAACCGTACGGGCATCCCCATAGAAATCATACCCCCAAACAGTTTCCATCAGTTGCTCCCGTGAGAAAACCCGCCCTCGATTTTTTGCTAAGAAATAGAGCAAGTCAAATTCCAAGGGTGTTAAGTTAATTATGTCATTCGCAATACTTACACGATGCCTTTCTTTGTCAATGCACAGCATCCCAGCCTTCAACGCCGAAGAAACAGGGTGGAGTTGACCTGAAGAACGACGTAAAAGAGCCTTGACTCGTGCAACCAATTCCTTGGTACTAAACGGCTTAACTAAATAATCATCGGCACCCAATTCCAGACCTAGTACACGTTCAAACTCTTCCCCACGGGCAGTCAGCATAATAATTGGTAGTGCTGAACTCTCACGAATTTCGCGGCAGACCCTCCAGCCGTCTATCTCAGGCATCATAAGATCTACTATCAAAAGAGAAAATTGACCGGCTCGGAACTTTTCTAAGGCGACACGGCCATCCTCTGCCTCCTCAACCGCAAACCCTTCCCGCTCAAGGTATAACCGTACTAAACTTCTAATTTTCTCTTCATCATCAACAATTAAAATTGGATCCATGTTTATTACTCTCCTTTGGACATAGATAATGCTATTTTTGGATAAAACGATTCAATCTATGCCTATCTTACCACTCAATTACAACCAATTTGTGATCAAAGATTGAAGATTATCTTTATATTGCTGCTTTAATCCATTTCATTTCAGGGTTTTCTCCAAGCCAACGAATTGCAACTACATCAAATCTCATGGAGGGCCAGCTTTTGTACCCCTGTTGTAGCACATAAAATGAAGCAATTGCTTGCAAACGTTGCGCCTTTTTTTTGGTAATACTCTCCTCGCCCCACCCTCTATAAGACGATTGACGTGTACGAACCTCTATGAAGACCAATGTTTCATCATCCCGCGCGATAATGTCCATCTCGCCTTTCGGACAACGATAATTAAGAGCAATAATTTTTAATCCAGCTTCTTGTACTATGCGAGCCGTATATTCTTCTCCATACTTTCCAAGGGATTGCTTATTTTCCACAGCTTCTCGGACAGCTCCTTTACCAAAGTTATTCTTATTTGAATTTCTGTATCAACAACTTGAATACCTTCATTTCAAGGGTTGGGAGCATAACAAATCAAACCGGATCCAACCAGTCAGGATATTCCAAGGTAATAGGAGTGCAAAAGGGGTTCTCAGTAAAACTGAGAACCCCTTTTGATACAAATAAAATTCTTGTTTTTGTGGACGCCCTAACCAGCATTACTGAATTAGGCTTTGAGCAGCCGCAACTGCCATCTGAGCAAGAGGAGTTGGATAAATACCAATCACAAGCGTGATTAACATGGTAAATACCATTGTAAACTTCATTGCTCCATGTACTGGAATATCCGGTAAGCCCTCACCCTCAGCGAGGAACATCACCTTAACGACCGAGAGATAATAGTACACGGAAACCATGCTCATCACGAACCCGATAAAGGCGATCGCTGTATACCCTTGGTCCATCACCGCGGAGAAGAGATAAAATTTACCAACAAATCCGGCGAGTGGTGGAATCCCCGCTAAGGATAATAAGGATGCCGTCATGACAACCGCTGCCAACGGAGAGCGGCGCCACAATCCAGCAAAGTCCTTAATCTCGTCACTGCTTTGCCTCTCAGATACGTGAGTAGCCACAGCAAACGCTCCCATATTAGCAAAGACGTAGATCATTGCGTAGAAGAGGACCCCCTTGACACCCGCCACTGGTCCGGCAATGATACCCACCATCAAATAACCTGCTTGAGCAATGCTCGAGTACGCTAGCAAACGTTTAATATTGGTTTGCGGAATCGCAATTAAGTTACCTAAAATCATGGTGAGCGCTGCCAGAACGATCAGCAAGGTTTGACCAGTTACTGAGAACGCTTGACTGTTCATCGTCAAGAGATAAACCCGAATCAGTACCGCAAACGCTGCGGCTTTTGAGGCAATGGCCAAGAAGGCCGTGACAGGGGTAGGAGCCCCCTCGTAAATGTCCGGAGCCCAGAGGTGAAACGGTACCAAGGAAATTTTAAAGCCTAACCCGGCAAGCAGGAATACTGTAGCCAAGAAAGATGCTGGAGTCAGGTTTCCTCCGAGATCACTGGCAATTTTCACAAGCTCAGTCGATCCAGTCAGCCCGTATATAAGGCTTATTCCGTAGAGCAATATGGCTGAAGATGTTCCACCAAGCACAAGATACTTAATTCCAGCTTCCGAGGAACGAGCGTCGTTGGCCAAATATGCAACAAGAATATAGAAGGAAATAGTCATCAATTCAAGGCCGACATACATTGTAATTAGTTCGCCGGCCCCGGCCATGAGCATCATTCCTAAAGTCGCCGATAACAGCAAAGAATAGAATTTGTAACGGTGCTCAGCTAATTTCTGAACATAATCTCTTGAAGAGAGTACGACAAGAAGTGCCGCTGCTAAGAAGAGCACTTTGAAATAGACGGCGAATTGGTCATGCATATACATGCCGTCCAGAAACGATGTTTTTGGACCATAGAAAAAGTCATACAGCGTATAACACAGAACCCCTATTAACGAAAAAGCGGTGAGTGGCATCATGCCTTTGCGTGCACCATGTGGAACCAGTAGTCCAATGGCTAACAGTATCATAGACATGGCCGCTATTACAACTTCAGGCATGAGCACTGTTGTGATGTTGAAATTCACCATTAGAACAACCCTCCCATCTTCGCCTGACTCACCGTCTCAAGTACCTTGGCTAGGCCTGAGGAGGTAACCCCACTATTAATCATACCCAGTAAGATGTTCGGGAATAACCCTCCAATAAAGATCACGGATCCAAGCAAGACGAGAGGCACTAGTTCCGGCCCACGAATGTCTGTTAAATGATCCCATTCCGAGCGTCGTGGTCCGAACAAAACGTTGGCAATCGTCCGTAAGATGTAGACTGCCGTAAAGATAATCCCGGCAATTCCAAGAACCGTTTGCACTCGTAATACTTTTATCGCACCCATGAAAATTGTAAATTCAGCAATGAAATTTACGGTCCCAGGCAAGCCTAAAGAGGCCAGACCCGCAATCATGAAGCCAGTCGCCAAGCGCGGCACTTGATGAGCAAGTCCTCCCAGTTCTGAGATGTTTCGTGTATGAGTCTTTTCGTAGATAAAACCAATCATGGCGAAGAATAGCGCTGCCATGACCCCGTGCGCGAACATCATTGCCACTGCACCTGTAGCCGCAGTTGGGTTCAGGGCCGCGATCGCTATGAGAACATAGCCCATATGGCTCACGGATGAATACCCGACGACATATTTTAGATCCTTTTGAGCCAAAGCAATGAATGCAGCGTATAGTACGTTACCAATGGCCAACACCGCGATAAGAGGTGCCCAATACTTCGCTCCGATCGGGAGTACAAAAACACCTAAGCGGATTAATCCATAGCCCCCAATTTTCTTTAATACGCCTGCGTGAATCATGCTAACAGCAGTCGGAGCACCAGCATAACCATCAGGAGACCAGGAGTGGAAGGGAAACATAGAAATTAGAGATCCGAAACCAAAGAGCATTAAAGCAAAGGCGATCTTTTGGAAAGCTGGACTGTAGAGAGATTGCCTTGCCGCTAGCTCATCAAACATAAAGGTTGGATGACCATTGGCAGCTGCTGCCAAGTAAAGGGCGATCATTCCAACGAGCAGAAACGCCGATCCAATCAGCAAGTAAATGGTCAGTTTCATACCGGCATATTCTTTAGTGACTCGTTTCGTACTTCCCCATATGATCACCATGATGTAAATAGGAATGACCACGATTTCATAGAAGAGGAAGAAGATGAACAAGTCTCGCGCAATAAACGTCCCCATAACTCCGGAGATGAGGATAAGCAATAAAATAAAATATTCTTTAGCCCTCTTCTCCATGTTCCAAGATGCATAGATGGCCGAAAACCCAATCAGGTTCGTCAACAAAAGCATGGGTAAGCTTAATCCGTCAACTCCAAAGGCTAAGTTGACACCTAGATCAGGAATCCAGGGAATCGTTAAGGTAAACTGCATTCCACCCAGTACACGGTCATAGGCAAAGAATGCATAGAGCGAGAGTGCCAAAGACACAAACATACCCATAGCTGCCACTAGTTTTATCGTTTTACTCTCTTCCTTAGGCAAGAAAACGATCAATAACATGGCCACTAACGGTGCTAGTAGAGTGAAGGGTAATAGCATTGACAGTGAACTCACTGTTGGCAGTGCAGACATTATTTCACACCTCCTAGCGTCGCTAAGGGGTTAAGAGCCGTCAGTTGGCCTTCCCCTAATGCGAAGACCATGAAAATTACAACAATCGCAAAAAAGAACACCATAGCGTACGTTTGTACTTGTCCTGTACTTGTCCTGCGGAGTGTTTTAGCACTGCCGCGCGTAATTAGAGCAATTCCATTGATGATCCCGTCAACGATATAGATGTCAAACCAATAAAGAACTTTACCCAAGCCATCCATAACGTTGTGAATAATCCAAAGATATAACTCGTCGACATAGTATTTGTTTCTGAGTACTTTGTAAACCCCTGGGAAGCGGGCCACTATACTCTCTGCAGCAATGGATTGTTTAATGTAAATGGCATAGGCCAATCCAATACCGGCAAGACCTGCGATAACAGAAATTCCTGCTAAACCCCAGTTCATTGCTTCTCTTTCGAATTCACCATAATGGATAAAGAAAGCAAAGTTATGATCCGGTAAGGCCACAAATCCACCAACAGTACTAAAGAAGGCAAGAATGATCAGCGGAATAGTCATACTCCAAGGCGATTCATGTGGATGGTTTTCTGGTTTTTCTGGTCCCATGAAGGCCACAAAGAACAATCGGCTCATATAGAAAGCTGTCAAGAAGGCAGTAAACAGACCCACTGCATAAATAATGGGGTGCCCGTTTTGCAAGGCGTTAGCTAGGAGTTCGTCTTTAGACCAAAATCCGGCAAACGGCGGGATTCCGGAGATGGCCAAAACTCCTATGAAAAAGGTCCAACCAGTGATCGGCATCTTTTTCCATAGTCCGCCCATATCCCAAATATTTTGTTTTTCATGCATCGCATGTATCACAGAACCAGCACCCAAGAACAGCAACGCCTTAAAGAACGCATGCGTCATTAGGTGAAACATGGATCCTGTGAACGAACCAACACCGAGCGCAAACATCATATAGCCAAGTTGGCTTAAGGTTGAATACGCCAGAATCCGTTTAATGTCATTTTGCGCGATCGCAATGGACGCCGCAAAAATAGCTGTGAAGGCGCCTAATCCCCCAATAAACTCTAAAGCGGCCGGGGAGGCATGAAAGAGAAAATACATCCGGGCCACTAAGTAAACCCCGGCTACAACCATGGTTGCTGCATGAATCAGAGCACTAACGGGCGTCGGGCCCTCCATGGCGTCTGGTAGCCATACGTGTAGAGGGAACTGTCCTGACTTGCCCAGCGGTCCCATAAAGACGAGGAACGCCATGACTGTCACATATCCCACGGTACCGACGACGGCAATATTCTGAAAATTCGTGCTCAACGCTGCGGAAAGCGCCACAAAGTCAAGCGTTCCAAACTTACTATAGAGGAAAAGCATTCCGAGAAGTAAGCCAAAGTCTCCGACGCGAGTAGTCATGAAAGCTTTCTTCGCTGCCTCCCGCGCAGATACTTTAAAGTACCAAAAACCAATCAGTAAGTAGGAGCAAAGTCCGACTAATTCCCAGAAAATGAAGAGTTGTAACAGGTTAGTTGCCAAAACCATGCCTAGCATAGACGATGCAAACAGTGACTGGTACGCATAGTAACGAGACCAACCCTTGTCTCCGTGCATGTAGCCCAGAGAATAGATCTGCACCATTGATGCTACCAGGGTAACAACAAACAGCATCATGGCACTTAGGGGATCGATGATCGTTCCAAAATCGATCTTTAAGCCTAAAATATTTAGCCAATTCACGTTTACGATCGCAGGATGTTCCACAATTTTCGCACCCGCCTGAATAATGCTATAAGCTATAGCAATAGCAATGCCAAGCGAGGTGAGAATCGCGAGTATCGATACTGTGGAAGATAGTCCTTTGGATCGTTTCGTGACAAAGGCGATGAGTAGAAACGACAGAAAGGGCAAAGCAGGAATTAACCATGCCCACTGAAAGAGATCATGCATTTCCTTGAACACCTACCTTCTCCATAGACTCTCTTACCACTTCAACCAATTGAGTTCATCCACGTTAGTCGACTGACGGTTGCGATAAACCGCAATTACCAAAGCAAGGCCGACGGCCACTTCAGATGCCGCGACGATAATAACGAAAAGCGCCGCCACATGTCCCGTAAGAACATAGTGGACATCAACTTTTTGGTCCCAAATAAATCGATTAAACGCTACAAAATTAATATTTACGGCATTAAGCATAAGCTCGATGGACATGAGTATAGCAATCATGTTTTTCTTTGCAAATACTCCGTAAAGCCCCAGACAAAAGAGCATCGCTCCAACCAGAAGATAAGTCGAAAGTCCAACACTTAAATTACTTAGATTACTTAAATTCATTTGCTCACTTTCACTCCCTTCGCCAAGACCACAGCACCTACTAAGGCCATGGTGAGCAATACAGCAGCTGCCTCAAATGGAACCATAAATTTAGTGAGCATTAATAGCGAAATATCTGCGGCTGAGCCTCCGCTCGTCCACGGTGTGGCTAAAATACGCCAGTCCGCATTCGTGTATATTACAAAGGCTATCATGATAAACATCAAGGTAGCTACCAGCGCTCCCCAGCCCCAGACCCTGTTTTCAGGATTGCTATCACTTATTTCCCCTCTTAAGGTCAACATGATCGCAAAGACCACCATGATGGCTATACCTCCCGTATAAATCAGCAACTGGACTGCCGCCAAATAGTCCGCATTCATAAGGACGTAAAGCACCGCAACTCCTGAAAAAGAAAGGGCCAGATAGAGCGCGCTATGCATAATATTCTTCGAGGTGACGACACCCCAGGCAGCTGCAATCGCCAAGATTGCAAAGATGAAGAAAACTATAGTGCCCACGCTTATCCCACCTTTCCTTTTTGCTCAGCCCGTTTAAGCATATCCCATTTCAGGTCATCCGGTTCGTAGACAGCGTTTTCGTACTCTTGAGTCACTGTCAAGGCCTTGGTTGGACAAGCTTCAACACACAAACCACAGAACAAGCAACGGCCAACGTCCATTTGATAGCTCATGAGCCTCTTTTTATTGTTTTCATCTTTTTCACTGGTTAATTTGATGACCCCGTTCGGACAGGCCATCGCACACATGTTACAAGAAATACACTTTTCACGTTGTATCCCCATGGAACTACGCACCCTGGTCGGAAGATTTGGCTTCTCCTCTGGATAAAACTCTGTGATATTAGGACCGACCATGCGTTTGAACGTGATGCCTAAACCCTGTAGTAGACCTTTACCAAACACTGTGTCACCCTCCTATCACGAGTCTGTAAATGTATATCCCCAGACCCGTCAACAAAATGTTTAAAATTGAAAGTGGTAACAGCACTTTCCAAGCTAAGTGCATTAAATGATCAATTCTGATTCTAGGAAAAGTCCAACGAACCCACATCATAAAGAAGATGATAACCCCGATTTTCATGAAGAGCCAAACATAACCTGGTAAGAAGCCAGGCCCCTGCCAACCGCCTAAAAACACAGTTGCAGCAAGTGCGGCCATAGCTGTCATGTTTCCGTATTCTCCGAGGAAGAATAACCCCCATCGTAGTCCTGTATATTCGGTAAACGGTCCGGCAACGACTTCCTGATCAGCTTCAACCAGGTCAAACGGTGCGCGGTTAAGTTCTGCCAAACCGGCAATGATAAAGATTACGAACGCCAGTGGTTGAAGAACAATAAAGGGAATGCTCGTTTGCGCTTTGACAATGACTCCTAAATTAAAGGACTGAGTGATCATGACCACTCCAAGCAAAGAAAAGAGCAAGGGGATTTCGTAACTGATCATTTGGGCTACAGCCCTCATTCCTCCAAGTAAAGAGTATTTATTATTCGAGCCCCATCCAGCCATGACGAAAGCCAGTGTCGAAATAGAGGAGATGGCCACAAAGTAAAAAATACCTAAATCCAGATTAAGTGGTGCCATGCCATCTCCAAAAGGAATGACTGCTAAGGTCATCATTGGCAGAGAGAAGATAATCATAGGCGCGATTTTAAAAATAAACTTATCAGCGCCCGCTGGAGTAATATCTTCCTTCCCCATAAGTTTTAAGGCATCTGCTATTGTCTGAAACCATCCGCGCGGACCAAGACGATTGGGCCCTGTCCTCTGTGAAGTCCAACCTGCAATTTTACGTTCAAGTAAAATCAAGATCAAAGCAGCCAAGACGATAATAATAACCACAATGATAAAATTAATGATATTCATGGTTAAATTAGCCCAAACCGAGTGGGGATCCGCAAAAAGACCACGGATGGCTTTCGCAATATTTACAAACACATTGTTTAAAGCGTTAAACAGATTGTTTAAAGCGTCCATCTTCTACTCCCCTCATTGCAAATTTTTACTTATCCACTTCACCCAATACTGCATCCAAAGTCGCAAAGATTGCGACAACGTCTTGGATTTTCCAACCCAAAGCCACAATTGGGAGCATTTGTAGATTAATAAAGGTCGCTGGGCGGATTCGAACCCGTGCTGGTTTGGTTGTTCCATCACTGACGATGTAAAATCCTAGTTCTCCTTTGGGGTTCTCAACGCGGTGATATACTTCGCCAGCCGGAGGTTTAATAACCTTAGGTACTTTGGCCATAATCGGTCCTTCTGGAATATCACGAACCGCCTGTTTAATGATCTTGATACTTTCTACAATCTCGTCCAACCGTATGATAGTACGGTCATAGCTATCGCAGCCAGTTCGAACCGGTACATCAAAGTCAAATCGATCGTAGATACTGTACGGTTCTGCCTTACGCACGTCGTAATTAACCCCAGACGCCCGTAATACTGGACCGGTAATAGAGAGGTTTTCAGCAAGCTCCTTCGATAAAATACCAACGTTTTTCAAGCGACCTTGAGTAATCTCATTTCCGAAAAAGATACCGTAATATTCTTCGAGCATTTCAGGAGTGTCATCGAGGAACGATTTTAGGGCAGGCCAAAATTCTGCAGGCGGCTCTGCACTTATTCCCCCTATGCGCATAATATTTACAGTTAAGCGGCTTCCTGCGGTCATCTCATACATATCGCAGATCCGTTCACGATCACGGAAAGCATAAGACCAAGCCGACCACCCAGCCATATCGAGAGCTGTACTGGCAATCATAACCTGGTGGCTAGCAATCCGGGCAAGCTCTCCAAAGATAACCCGGAGGTATTCTGCCCGTTCAGGAATTGCTACGCCCATTAGTTTTTCTACGGTTTGGACGTAGGCCCAGTTGTTGTGCGGCGATGCTAGGTAATCCAGCCGATCCGTATAAGGGATAAACTGTGCATAGGTTCGGCTTTCAGCCAGTTTTTCCATCCCTCGATGGAGATAGCCAATTTTGGGTTCAATTTTTGTAATTGTTTCCCCCTCTAAATGTACCACCATGCGGAACAAACCGTGCATACTCGGGTGCTGGGGGCCCATGTTTAAAATAAGTTCTTCTGTTTCATTAATATTCATGGTTTTTCCCCCTATTCCCCTTCTATACGCTGGCGCACGATGTTACGAACCTCAATGGGCTCGGTCACATAATCCTTGCGCAACGGATAACCTTCAAAATCATCCCACATATAGATTCGTTTAAGATTGGGATGTCCTGTAAATATAATTCCGAACATATCATAGGCCTCACGCTCTAAATAGTTGGCACCCTGCCAGATACGAGTCACAGAATCAACCACTGGACTTTCCCTATTCAGAATCGCCTTCACACGTAAACTCTGTGGTCCGCGCAAGCTTGTCAACTGGTAAACCACTTCAAAGTGATCTACTAAATCTAATCCACATAGATCGTGGAGAAAATCACATGGGCCATCTGCGAATTTTTTCACGGCTGTCAGAGTTTCGATAATATAAGGAGCTTTAACTTTTAAAATGAGTACCCCAAAACTCTCTTCAACTTCGCCATTAACCCGAGTTGCAAGTTCTTCAACTTGTTGCTTTAATAGTTCTTTATTTTCCATGTTTCATTAACCTCACCTTAGCGGGATTCGAAACTTTGTATTGAAGCTGTAAAAGCCCATATAACAAAGATTCCGGCCGTGGGGGGCAACCTGGGATATAAACATCCACTGGGACAATTTTATCAACACCAGCCATCATGGAATAGGAATCAACAAAGGGTCCCCCTGCGTTAGCACAACTTCCCATAGCGATCACCCATTTGGGTTCAGGCATTTGGTCATAAACACGACGCAACAAGGGAGCCATCTTCCGAGTGCAGGTTCCCGCTACAATCATAACATCAGCTTGACGTGGTGAGGCACGAAAAACCTCCCAGCCAAAGCGAGAAATGTCATAACGAGGTCCGCCAGTAGCCATCATCTCAATAGCGCAACAGGCTAAGCCCAGGGTAACCGGCCAAAAAGAATGCCCTCGAGCCCAATTTAGAAGGTTATCTAAGTTCGTAACCACAAAGTTTTTGTCCAGCAACGATTCGTCATCGCGCATCCGTTTTTCTAAGGTTACATCCACTCTAAAGCACCCTCCTTCCAAGCATACCAGAATCCAACTAAGAGAATGACAATAAATATGAACATTTCCACGAAGGCAAATGTTCCCAGTTTTTGGAATGTTAAGGCCCAAGGATATAATAAGACTGTTTCAACACTAAAGACTGCAAATACTAAGGCATACATGAAATAATTGCTCTTGAATCCGAGCCATGTCCGACCAATTGTCTCGTTACCACACTCATACGTCGTTAGCTTTTCTTTGTGTGGTTTGTTGGGTGCCAACAACTTTGGCATTAACATCATTATCATGGATACAGCTATAGCACCAACAAGAAACACCCCTACACCAGCAAAATTGTTGTCAGACATCCTCCTAACCTCCCTTCATATAAAAATCAGATACAACTATAAGCCGTATTTATTGTGCCACATCCAGAGAGAGTGGTCAATAAATATTGCATAATGCGGCGTCCTCTACTTATTATTCTAAATAGCCGACGTCCCTCGTTTCACCGGAGCAAAACTTCTTCGATGAAGAGGGCATGGTCCTAATCGCCGCAAAACTTTCATATGTTCACTCGTGCCATACCCTTTATTTTTGGAAAACGAGTATTCAGGATAAAGGGTATCTAGTTCAACCATCAAACGGTCACGTGTCACCTTTGCTAAGATCGAGGCTGCTGCGATGGTCGCACTTATTAGATCTCCTCCTATAAGCGGAAGCTGTGGCAACTTAACAGTAGGGAGCGTAAGTGCGTCAATCATCAAATAATGAGGACGAACTTTCAAACCTTCGACCGCTCGCTTCATGGCTAATTTAGTCGCTTGTAAAATATTCAAAGCGTCGATCTCTGCCGGTTCTGCACTTCCAAGCGCATAATCAATCGCTTGTGCTTGAATCTGAGAGTATAGTTTTTCCCGTCTACTCTCAGTCAGCATTTTAGAGTCATTGAGACCTGGCAAATCAAAACGAACCGGCAGAATACACGCTGAAGCAAAAACCGGGCCTGCCAGAGGTCCACGCCCCGCTTCATCGATGCCTGCCAGCAATAGGAAACCTTGTTGCCATAATTTCTTTTCTTCAACAAGCATTTGCTGAATACGGGCTTCTTCCACTGCTTGTGCTTGCTGAAACTTAAGTAGACGCACGGCAAGTTGCCTAACTCCTCGACGCGGATCCTTCTGACAGGCGCAAAGCATTCGAGGGGAAGGGTCTTTAAATAATGCTTCTTCAACTTCCCGTACATTCAACTGGGATAACGGTTCCACACTTTTTTCCTCTTCTCTACCAATATTCCATTTCGACAAAGAAAGTCGATTCCCTTTATTCTATGCGGAATATAACAGTATTCGAAATAGTTAATTTATTCAGATATAATCCATTGTGATTGGACCAAGTTGTCCCATACGAAGTTCACGCAGGAGAATTTGAGCGGCTTTTAGTGTATCCACACGCCCTCCGTGAATCAAGCACCCCCGTTTTCGTCCTAGACTCTCCAACGTAACCTCTAAATCCAGAACCTGATAACGGAGCAAGGCATTTGGAGAGTGCAACTTGAGCCAGTCAATGACCCATGAAGATAATTCTTCAATGTCAAAAACATCATCTTTTATAGCTCCAAGTGCAGCCAGCTTCCGCCCGACTTCAGGAACTTCAAATTTGGGCCACAACATTCCTGGTGTATCTAACAGTTCAACTCGTTCATGAATCCGGACCCATTGATTTCCTCGGGTTACGCCTGGTTTGTTACCGACTTTTGCTTGAGCTCCGCCCGTCAATTGATTAATCAAGGACGACTTACCAATGTTAGGGATTCCCACAATCATCACCTTAATCATCTGTGGACGAATTCCTTTTTCAGCCTGTTTAGCTTGTTTAATCAAAACCATACGTTCTAATTCTGGTACAATCTGTTTAACCCCAACCCCTGTAGTTGCGCTAACTGCATAAACAGGGCTTGAATTTCTTAGGTAAGTAAGCCATTTTGCCGTCCAAGTGGGATCTGCTAAATCCACTTTATTCAGTAGTAATAATCGAGGTTTATTTCCGAGCAGTTTGTGGAGCATTGGATTACGACTACTAACTGGAATTCGAGCATCAGCAAGTTCTAAAACGACATCTACCCATTCAAGTTGCTCAATTAGAAGGCGTCTTGCCTTAGCCATATGCCCCGGAAACCATTGAATACTCATGAATATCCCTCTTCATCCTTCTTAAAAAGAACCTCATTCTATTTTAACATATAATTGTATTTAGAAAAACCTAAACCGCTTAAAAGGGTAGTATACAATAAAAGCTTTTCCTAAGAGGTAGTTTTTAGGGAGAAGCCCCCATTCTCGCGAGTCTTCACTCTCACGCCGGTTATCCCCTAAGACAAAAACCTTCCCCTTTGGAACGACTTCCGGGCCATAAGGAGGATAGTCACCTGGTTTAACGTAGGGCTCCTTAATAACGTCTCCATTCACAAAAACTTTATTGTCACGAAGTTCGACCGTTTCACCCTCGGCCGCAATAACTCGTTTGACAAAGGTTCGTTTTATGTCCTTTGGGAATGCAAACACGACAACATCCCCTCTGGCGGGAGCCCACCCACGATACGCAAGTCGATTGACAACAATGCGATCTCCTGAAACAAGACCAGGTTCCATTGAAGGTTGCCGAATCAGATAGGGTTGCAATACTCCCCAACGAAGAAATCCACCAATCAGTAGCACTGCGCCGATAATAACCAAAATCCATTTTCTTTTTGATTTCTGACGTTCCATCGTCTCGCTCCCCTCTTGCTCTACTCTCATTAGTATGAACAAGAATCCTCGGAGCATACGTCACGGAATAATTAATAGGCTCAATACTAATTAGTTGCACTGATTAGTAAAAAAAAAGAGCCAGATTGCTCCAGCCCATTTTTCACCTTAGACAATACGACGGTCGCGAATCCGCGCTGCCTTGCCTGAAAGCGCACGCAAATAGTAAAGCTTAGCCCGGCGAACCACACCCCTGCGAGCCACCTCAATCTTGTCCAAGCGAGGTGAGTGCAAAGGGAAAGTACGTTCTGCCCCGACGCCAGCGAAGACACGACGAACGGTAAAGGTCTCTCTGATGCCGCCACCTTTCATTGCGATGACTAGCCCTTCAAAAACTTGAATACGTTCACGGGTTCCCTCAACAATACGCACATGCACACGTACCGTATCCCCTGGACGGAAGTTAGGAAGATCCTTTTTCATTTGTTCTTCTTCTATCATGCGAATATAATCCATTATAAAATTCCCTCCTTCCTTGTCTAGATGTTCATACACTGATTTTCAGCGAGCGGACCACCTATTATCAGACCAACCTATTTTATCACAACCCATTTAGCTATGCAACAAATTTCAAGGCCATCTCCTTTTCAGTGTCCACGTAAGCGGTCCAAAATAATAGCTACGGCAGAACGCACAGACAAATGATTATAATCCGTGGGTCCATAGATTGGCTCCAAAATTCGATCCATCTGCTCGACATCTTCTTTAAGCAATCCCCAACCCGTACCAAACAGCAATAGAATGGGTGCTTCCTTAGTTTCTATGTCCTCCCGGAGCTGTGCATAAGTGACTGTATTGGCATATTTTCGAGCATCCGTCGCCACTTTAATAGGAGCTATCCCATGTTCTGCTTTAATTTCCGCATAAACTTCGGTCAAATTCTCCGCTATTTTTACCCGTGCAAACGCTTCTTGGCGATCAGGATTATATTCTGCTCCATACCCCTCTTGCCAAAACCCCATTATTCGTTTGGCCAAGTGGCGTTGTGCTTCAGCGGGATGAACCACAAAATAACGTTTTAAGCCGTAAGTTGTTGAGCAACGCGCAATATCATGAAGATCCAAGTTTGTGATTGAAGTCGCTACAGTCTCCATATTCTTATTGTACACAGGAGCATGGATTAAAGCCAAATATATGTCAGCCATGGAGTTCCTCACACCAACTTCCTAAACCCAGAGGTATCTGAGTCAATTTTTCATTCACTGCTTCCCCTCGGGATTATGCGAGGACTTCCGCCGTCGTTTGGGCTGCGGGCAAAGATGTTTCCACAAAGGCTGCCATGCTGCAATTTCCTCGTGTTCAAGGATGAGTTCTTCTAAGAGAAGATAATCATCGGCTCCAAAAGTAACTGCCTTAATTAAATCTGGGCGCCGCAAAAATGTACGCCTTAGTGACTCTTTTCTCCGCCATCGCTTGATCAACGCGTGATGACCAGATAACAAAATTTCGGGAACCTGCCGCCCCTCGTAATCAGCAGGACGCGTATACTGAGGATATTCCAAGAGTGAGATGCTGTGCGAATCCTCTTCGGCAGAAGCATCTTCTCCGAGCACTCCAGGCACAAGTCGCACCACTGAATCAATCATGACCATCGCAGCTAGTTCTCCGCCTGTCAACACATAGTCTCCAAGGGACACCTCTTCGTCTGCCAACTCACGGATTCGCTCATCAAATCCCTCGTAATGCCCACATATGAAAACCAGTTCCTCCTGTTCAGACAACTCCTTAGCCTTTCCTTGACTAAAGACATCCCCTTGTGGAGACATGAGAATAACCCTTCGTCTACCACTAGGCTGGGGCAAATCGCGTATTGCCGCAAAAATAGGTTCCGGCTTTAAGAGCATGCCAGCCCCCCCACCATATGGAGCATCATCTACATTTTTGTGTTTACTGGTTGCATAATCTCGAAAGTTCACTAACTGTATTTTAACCAATCCAGCTTCTTGTGCGCGTTTGAGAATGCTTTCTTGCAGAGGCGCAAACATTTCTGGAAATAACGTTAAGACGGTAAATTGCATCATCTGTTGATCCACTCCAAGACTTCCACTTCTATAAAGTGGGAGTTCCACTGTTCTACTTCGATTACGAAAGCCTCCTGTGACGATAGTCTCCAGTGGAGAGTATCGCCGAAAGCGCACAACCCTTAACGCATACCAAAGCGCTGTAGGATCGGTTTCGCCGTAGCGGCGAAGGAGGTATTTTTCCCACCATAGTCTCGATATTCAGCTTTAGCTGAACGAGTTCACGAACCATCCAGAAACAATCGATGTTCCGAATATCGAACATCGATCACAGACCTGGAGGAAGTGTGACATCCATTCGTCGACCCTCGACATCCACATGCAAAACAACACTTTTAAGGGCTGGAACACATATTTCACCTTTGGCCCCCTTGACCAAATAGACATCATTTGCTCCAGTTTCCAAGACTTTAGACAAGGTGCCTAACAAGACATCTCCCTCAAAAACTTGCATCCCTTCAAGTTCGAAATAATACCATCCCTCTTGCAGAGGAGGAACTTGGGAGCGGTCAATCAGGACCTCCCACCCTCGGTACTTTTCGGCCTGGTCTATGCCATCTATCCCCTCCACTGTGAGAAAGACTAAATCCATCTGTACTCGGGCCGTAATAATCTTGAAGTGTTTCTTAATCTGCCCACACCGCAAAATGACTTCCTGCAGTTTCAGAAATCGCGAAGGATCAGTTGTTTCTGGGTAAATTTTCAGTTCTCCGCTAAACCCATGCGGACGCAACACTTCTCCAATCAACACGTCATCCATTCTTTTTGCCCCCTTACAAGCAGATAGTTTTTAAACGTTGAGAAGGGCACTAAGCCCTTCTCAACGTTATTGATCAATGTCCATATGAACTCGGCGACCATCTTTGACGGCTGCAGCTTTAACGAGCGTACGAATAGCGTTAGCGATCTTTCCCTGTTTCCCAATAACCTTTCCCATATCTTCAGGTGCGACAGTCAGTTGCAGATGAACGCTCTTATCTGTCTCAGACTGGGTAACGTTGACTTGGTCAGAATGATCGACAAGCGCTTTCGCGAGGATTTCTACAAGTTCCTTCACAGGAACCCCCCCTCTCACTTACACTTTGTTCTTGGACTCGTGGAATTTGGTTAAGATACCAGCCTGGCTCAGCAAAGACTTAGCAGTATTAGAAGGTTGCGCTCCTGTTGATAGCCATTTTAAAGCCTTTTCCTCGTCGATGTTCAAAACTACAGGGCTTTTTGTAGGATCATAATACCCTATTTGTTCTATGAAACGACCATCACGAGGAGCTTTAGCGTCAGCAATAACCATACGATAGAAAGGATTCTTTTTCGCACCAGTGCGACATAAACGAATTTTGGCAGCCATGTTTTCACCTCCTTATTATATTTTCGAGGTTTGAAGTTCGAAGTCCGAGGGTCGAATGTCTTACATCCAATATCGTACAACGCACATTTAGCCCCTAGATTAGTTTAACTAGACTTCAAGATGGAGTTTGAAACTCCGTTTAAAGCAAGTTTATTATATAAACAACGCTATATTATAGCGTGTGTCCATCAAAGTATATGGCACATTTCTCCCGCTCCCACGTATCTCCGTGAGACGGTGCACATGGAATGTGCCGTCTCCCAAATGCAAGTCAAGAACCGTCCCCGGCTTGCACGCACCCTTGGCGTCCCCAAGCGTCACCTCGACCCGCGCCAGACGGTGCACATGAAATGTGCCGTCTTCCACGATAGGCTCACCGTTCTCCGTTCCAAGCCCGGGACGCAGTGTGACACGAGCGCGACGTCTTTTACGTAAGCAGAATAGCAAACTCCGTGTAAGCGACCCCAAACACGGGGTAAATCACAAGGATGTGATTTACCGCCATTGCGCCAAGGACGGCGCATTTGGCGGGCACCCCGCTCCCCAGAGAAAAGAGCTTACATGGCTAGTTTGCTCTGCGTCGTAAGACCGAGCGCTGTGTCACACAAGGCCTCTCTTTTTCCCTTTTTTACCTTTCTTACCGTGCATACCCATCCCCATGCCAGCCGGGCTGGAAAATTGCTTCATCATTTTTTGCATTTGTTCAAACTGTTTTAGGAGACGCCCAACGTCTTGAACCGATGTGCCGCTTCCCTTAGCAATCCTTTTTTTACGAGAATCTTTAATGACGATTGGTTTTCGGCGTTCTTCTGACGTCATGGAGCGAATGATGGCCTCAATATGAGCAGTATCTTTTTCGTCAATCTGCACATCTTTTAATTGTTTACCCATACCACCTGGGAGCATTTCCAGAATTGAGGATAGCGGACCCATTTTTTTCATTTGTTGCATTTGTTCCAGAAAATCATCGAGAGTGAATTCCTGTTTGCGCAGTTTCTGTTCCAGTTCTTTCGCTTTTTTCTCATCGAAAGACTCTTGCGCTTTCTCGATCAGGGTCAAGACATCACCCATCCCCAAGATCCGCGAAGCCATACGATCAGGATGGAAGGGTTCCAAGGCGTCCATTTTTTCCCCGGTCCCGGCAAATTTTATGGTACACCCCGTCACTGCTTTGATGGAAAGCGCTGCCCCACCGCGTGTATCCCCATCCAGCTTTGTGAGGATGACGCCATCAAGCCCCAGTTCACTGTGAAACGACTCTGCAACATTAACTGCGTCCTGACCTGTCATTGCGTCTACAACTAATAAAATCTCATGGGGTTTTACTACGGTTTTGATAACCCGAAGTTCACTCATCAGTTCTTCGTTGATATGTAATCTTCCAGCTGTATCAATGATGACGACATCATTTCCATTCGAATTAGCGTGCTTGATGCTCGCATTGGCAATATTCACCGGAGCTTCTTGCCCCATAGAGAACACAGGTACTTTCAGTTGATCGCCCAAGACCTGCAATTGCTTTATAGCTGCAGGACGATAAATATCACAAGCCACTAACAACGGATGTTTACCTTGTTTTTTTAGCATATTGGCCAACTTTGCTGCATGGGTCGTTTTTCCAGCACCTTGAAGGCCTATTAATAAAATCACAGTTGGCGGCTTGGAGGAAATGAGAATTTTACCTGACGCGCCACCCATAAGTTGAATCATTTCTTCATGCACAATCTTTATGACATGCTGTGCAGGCGAAAGGGATTCTAAAACTTCCTGTCCGATCGAACGTTCCTTAACCTTGGTCACAAAGTCCTTGACCACTTTAAAGTTAACATCTGCCTCCAATAAAGCAACACGAACCTCGCGCATAGCCTCGTTGACATCCGCTTCCTTTAGCCTGCCCTTCCCTTTGAGCCGTTTAAATGTTTCTTGGAGTTTTTCGCTTAGTCCTTGAAACATATCTGTCCCCGCTTTCGATTTGATCCACTTTCAAGAGTCCATAGACACCAACTTCCAGCCTCTGACCTCTGTTTCAGCCGTTCGAAATATTAAGATAAACAACTTCAATCATGGTGCGTATCTGCTGATGACGTTCCCATGCCGCTCTGCTGGAATAATCTTGCTCGTCTAAGCTCTGCAACAAGGCCTGCACTTCTGTCAATTTTTCTCGTTCATTCCAAAACCTCCGAACTAGCCCCAATTTATCCTCGTATTCTGCGAGGATACGTTCAGTTCGCTTAAGCAAATCATGAATTGCCTGGCGGCTAATATGTTCCACCTCAGCTATCTCAGCCAATGAAAGATCCTGTTGGTAATGAAGATCCCAAACGTTTCGTTGCTTTTCCGTAAGAAGTGGGCCATAGAAATCTGCTAAGAGAGCCATTTCGGCAAGTTTATCCATCCCAAACCCCCTGTAAAGTAGTTTTACTTTACAATCAAATTTTAGACCATATTTAGCGGTTTGTCAAGTAGGGGCAATTCATGAATTGTCCTTACTAATTCATGAATTGCCCCTACAGATTCGCAGATTTTTCGCGATTACCCATTTAACTCAGCTGAAATCCGTTTCGCCCGAGTTTCCGCCTCTTTACAGACCTTGACTACATCCAGTGTCAAAAGTTTCCGTTCTTCCATGAGAAACTTGCCGTCTACCATCACCGTGCGTACGTCCCCTGCATGGGCAACATAGACCAGATGTGCCGGGATGGAAAAACGAGGATAGAAATGAGGTTGATCCATATCTATTGTGATAATATCTGCTTTATAACCCGGGGCAAGCATCCCGACATCTTCAAGACCGAGCGTTTGAGCCCCACCAACCGTTGCCATTTCTAATACTTCATATGCCGGAAGTACGGTCGAATCCACCCGTAGCTTTTGTTGGAGTGCTGCTGAGCGCATCTCACCAAAAAGATCGAGATTATTATTGCTCGAGGCACCGTCCGTCCCAAGCCCTACGACAACGCCTTTGGCGCGCAACTCAGTTATCGGAGCGGTTCCACTGCTTAGTTTCATGTTACTTTCGGCATTATGGGCAACACAGACGTGCTTACTAGCTAGGATGTCCATATCTTCCGGAGTCAAATGAACACAGTGCGCTGCCACTACATGCCCTCCGAAAAGCCCAAGCTCATCGAGCCACTGCACAGGAGTTTTTCCATATTGCTCATTAAGAATCTTAATCTCATCTTCAGTTTCTGCCACATGAATATTAATCCCCACACCCAGTCGGTCCGCCTCAGCTTTCACGCTTCGAAGATACTCCGCAGAGCAAGTGTAAGGTGCGTGTGGGCCAAACATAATGCTCACTCGGCCAGTGCCGGCTCCGTGATAACGCTGAACTAAGTCAATATTCTCTTCTAAAGCCCGCTTGCCGTTAGGACCGTGCCCAATAAGTCCTCGTGAAAGGACAGCACGAGTCCCTGCCATGAGCACTGCTTCCGCGACTTGATCCATTGAAGCATACATATCAAGCATGGTGGTTGTTCCAGAGCGAATCATTTCACAAAGCGCCAAGGCCGTTCCCCAATAAATGTCCTCTTCTATCAATTTATCTTCGAAAGGCCACACTTTCTCATTGAGCCAAGGCATGAGCGGCAGATCGTCTGCATAGCTCCTGAGTAAAGTCATGGCTGCGTGAGTATGGGTGTTAATTAAACCCGGCATAACCACATCATTTGGCAAATCTAGAATACGGTCTGGAATAAACCCTGCCGGAACAGAGCCCGGTACCCCTACCGAAACAATCCGATCGTTCTCTATAGCAATTTCCCCTTGGGGATAAAATGAATCTGGTCCGGTCATGGGTAACACCATGGCCCGTATTAGAATCTTCGACATACTCTCCATCTCCTCAAGCCCATCGTCAAGGGATTACCTCAATCTCATGGGGAAAGCTCTTTCAAAAGTTTAGGATCTTACCATCAATTTAAGGAGGTTGACTGAATAAGGCGCTACCACAATCCCTTTTTCTGTAATAATCCCCGTGATATATTTCGCCGGAGTTACATCAAACCCTGGATTATAAACATTGACCTCCGCAGGTGCAACTTGTACCCCAAAGCACTCTCGCATTTCCTTGTCGGGACGTTGTTCAATCGGTATTTCTTGGCCAGTCGCTACTTTTAAATCAATGGTTGAGGTCGGAGCAGCCACATAAAAAGGAATGCCATGAGCTTGCGCTAAGACCGCTACGGAGTAAGTCCCGATTTTGTTTGCTGTATCTCCGTTGGCCGCGATTCGGTCCGCTCCCACAATCACAAGGTCAACCTTACCTTGTTGCATCAAATATCCAGCCATATTATCTGCAATCAGTGTCACCGGGATATTATCTCGCAATAGTTCCATGGTTGTGAGACGTGCCCCCTGTAAAAATGGTCGTGTTTCATCCGCAAAAACGTGAATCCCCTTACCTGCTTCGTTAGCCGCTCGAATAACTCCTAGCGCAGTTCCGTACTCCACGGTAGCTAATGCGCCAGCGTTACAATGTGTCAGAATATTGGCCTTCTCTGGAACAATCTCATTTCCATGTTTCCCAATCAGGCGATTCATTCGGCGATCATCCTCAGCAATACGATCGGCTTCCTCTATTAAAACCCGTCGCACCTCATCTAAATCATCGACATCCCAGCATTCACGCAAGCGATCTTCCATACGCCGAAGTGCCCAAGACAAATTGACCGCTGTGGGACGAGTTGCCTCTAGTCTGTCTTGTACAACTTCCATAAAACTGGGTAAACCATCTCGATCCCCCTGGTACTGAATTGCTCCTAACGCAAAGCCGTAAGCAGCTGCTGCCCCAATGGCAGGCGCACCCCGTACCTCCATGTTAATAATTGCCTCCGCCACATCCTCAAAAGACATGGCATCCCGATATACGATCTCTACTGGAAGCTTGGTCTGATTTAATATACGCAGGGCATTTCCTAGCCATTCGAGTGCCTTCAAACGTCCCACCACCTTTCTAAAACTTACCGACTTCTCCATTCGCTGAGGCACAAAGACAGTTCTGACCGGGAGTCCATCGCTCTAAGGTCGCTTGAATGAGCTGTGCGACCTTTACCCCTAGTTCCTTCATGCTTTCCATTACTTCTGCATGGCTTAACGGATGCGTTGCAATCCCGGCAGCTTCATTCGTGATCATTCCAATGGAGGCGTAGCACATCCCCAGTTCTCGGGCCAGAACGACTTCCGGGACGCTCGTCATTCCGACAAGGTCAGCCCCAAGGCGTTGAAACATCCGAATCTCTGCAGGGGTTTCAAAACGTGGACCTTCTGTACAAACATAACATGCCCCATTCTTTAGTGCAAACCCAATATGCTCTGAAGTGTCCATAATAACCTGCCGTACAGCAGAACAATAGGGTTCTGTCATATCAGCATGGAGTACACCCTGTTGCCCACCTTCGTAAAATGTCCCGGGACGGCTTTTAGTAAAATCAAGAAACTGATCTAGAAGCACCAACTCGCCTAAGCGAAAGTTTGAGGACAAGGAACCAACAGCCGCAGTAGCGAGAATTTTCCGCACTCCAAGTTTTCGTAGCGCCCAAATATTAGACCTGTAATTCACGAGGTGGGGAGGTACGGCGTGGTCTCGGCCATGACGACTCATGAAAACGATTTCACGGTTCCCCAGTTTACCAATGATAGGTTCTACCGTACCATAGGGAGTTTCCACCGTGATAGCTCGTTGCTCGGTCAGCGCAATATGTTCAACCCCAGTTCCCCCTATAAGTGCATAATGAATCAGTTTTCTCCCTCCTCGTCAGATCGGTTAAAAAGTGCGGCGGCGAAATCCTTAGGCACAAATGGACGCAGATCTTCTATTCCCTCGCCTATCCCAATCCATTTCACAGGAATCTTAGTTTCTCCCCGTATTCCCAACACTACGCCCCCTTTGGCCGTTCCATCCAGCTTCGTTAAGACAATTCCGGTTACTCCTGATACTTCTTGAAAAAGCTTGGCTTGTTGCAATGCGTTTTGTCCCGTAGTGGCATCCAACACGAGTAGCACTTCGTGAGGTGCCCCTGAAATTTCGCGTTCAATTACCCGCTTGACCTTCCGCAATTCTTCCATTAAGTTCACTTGATTATGGAGGCGGCCTGCGGTATCCACAATAACAACGTCTATGCCACGGGATTTTGCAGCTTGTACCGCATCATAGGCAACAGCTGCCGGGTCTGCACCTTCCCGCTGTTTAATAACTTCTATCCCGGATCGTTCCCCCCAAACCTCGAGTTGATCAATAGCCGCTGCCCGAAAGGTATCCCCTGCAGCCATGAAAACCCGTTTCCCATCCTTTTTTAACCGGTTCGCAAGCTTACCGATCGTCGTTGTTTTGCCAACCCCGTTTACCCCAACCACGAGAATAATACTAGGACCATGCTCAGCTAAGGTTAGCGGTACTTCATCCCCCAATAACTCCGTAATCAACTCTTGGAGGATCATAGTAAGCTCACTCGGCTGTGAGATTTTCCGTGTTTTAACTTCTTTGCGCAAACGTTCAACCAATTCAAGTGATGTGTTGACACCGACATCTGAACGGATCAGCACCTCTTCCAATTCTTCATATAACTCTTCATCGATTTTCTTACGACCCGTAAAAACCTCTTCAACCTTTTCGACAAAATTTTGTCGTGTTTTTGTTAGACCCTCTTTGAGCTGTGCGAATAATCCTGCCACTATTTTAACATCCTCTCATAGTCATAATCGAGGCTCTAATCACGAGATAAGAATATCATAGTGCATCGTACAATGCACTTATCCCCCGTTCCAAGCCCCCGGACGAAGTGTAGCACGAGCGCGACGTCTTTAAATTAGAATGCAAGCCAAGAACCGTCCCCAACTTGCACCGGCTTGCACGCGTTCCACTCACCACGGTCCAGGCCCGGGAAGCAGTGTCACACAGGAGCGACGTTTTTTACGTAAGCAGAATAGCAAACTCCGTGAAAGCGACCGACCCCAGATACGGGGTAGCGCACAAGGACGTGCGCTGCCGCCATTGCGCCAAGGATGGCGCATTTGGCACGATAGTCTCCAGTGGAGATTATCGCCGTAGGCGGGTTCTTAAAAGAATACTATCGCCGAAGGATGTACCCCGCTCCCCCTTTAGGAGCTTACACGGCTAGTTTGCTCTGCGTCGTAAGACCGAGCACTGTGTGACACAAGTCCCATCTGAACAGATAGCAACTTAGATACACCGCCCTCCTCCATGGTAATGCCATACAAAACATCGGCCGATTCCATGGTTCCTTTTCGGTGAGAGATAACAACGAACTGAGTTGAATCCGATAGACGGTGAATATATTGTGCAAATCTCTGGACATTAGAATCGTCTAGAGATGCTTCGATCTCATCCAAGATACAAAACGGACTCGGTTTAACCCGCAGTAAAGCAAACAAAATGGCTATCGCCGTTAAAGCTCGTTCTCCGCCGGACAGGAGTGAAAGGAGCTGTGGTTTTTTACCGGGGGGCTGAGCAATAATCTCGACACCTGTTTCTAGCAAATGTTCTGGGTCTACTAAATGTAGTTCAGCATTTCCGCCGCGAAAGAGCTCTTTAAAAACTTCCTGAAAAGCCCCATTCACTGCATGGAAGCTTTCTATAAACCGTTCACTCATGGTCTTATCCAGTTCGGCAATTACTTGGCGCAAGGTCTGATCGGCTTCGACCAAATCATCCTGCTGTGCCAACATAAAAACCTTCCTTGCTAGCATTTTTGGGTATTCTTCTATAGCTGCTTGGTTGATTGGGCCTAAATCGTCAATTTGTTGTTTAATTGCTTGCACCCTTCGCCACAGAGCTGCCCTATCTTCCTCGGTCTGATAAGGTATCGCCTCTTCCCATGTTAGAGAAAACTCCTCAACTAAACGAGTTTCCCCTGCTTGGCACTCCGTCTCAAAGCGGACAACGCGAAGTTCATTGGCATGGAAGCGTTGTTCCAGCGCATGCTCTAACTGACGCTTGGCATGTATCTCCTGTTCCGATTCCAGTATACTTGCCGATAAACCCTCTCTCTTTTGTCTTCGTTGCATTAAGTCGTATTGCTGCGCCTCTTGGGCAAGTGAATGTTTCTCCAACTGCTGGCTCAACGCACCTTGTTCCGTTTCAACCACCTGGCAGTTTTCTAAAAGGCCAACCCGATTCTGTTTTTTGAGCTGAAGATTTGATTCATTTTCGCGATAGATGGTTTGTTCGTGTCCAAGTTGCTCCGTACATTGATTTAATTCTTGCTCCCACTTGGCTAAGCGGACTTTCTCCTGGGTCAGTTGCTCTCCATGCACTTCTATCTCACCAGTCGCAACTTTAGCTTCTTGCTCCCGCTGATTGTACTCCTCACGCAAATTAACTGAAGTTTTTTCCGCCATTTCCAAACGTTCAGTTAAGCTTCTCAAATGAAGACAAAGTTCGTCTTTTTGGGCCATGTTTCCCTGGTTCCGAAGACCTAACCCCAGTAAATCGCCCTCTAACCGCCCCAACTGGCCCAACACATTCTCGTGCACGGCCCTAAGCCTAACCTGATGTTCTTTATCTTCCCTTTGCCTAAGACTTAAATTCTCCATGCTTTCTTGGATTTCCCGCAGGCGAAGATCAATCTCGAAGTAATCCCGTTCTTCTTCAGACAAATCTTTTTCTAGCCGTACCAACTCGTCACGCAAGGAGTCAATTTCACGAGAACGAGCCAGCAAATTTCCTCCTTTGCGCTGAACACTCCCTCCGCTCAGAGAACCTCCCGGATGAACTTGGTCCCCCTCTAAAGTCACAATGCGTTGCCTATATCCGGATGCTTTTGCGATCCGAGTCGCAGCATTCATATCCGTGACTACGACAATACGCCCGAGGAGAAACTCTATCGCCGGTTTGTATAACACATCATAAGTAACAAGATCCACAGCAATCCCGATATATCCGGTATCCCTCTCAACTGCCTGGCTAACCGACATCCGGTTGCTTTGAATTATATCAAGTGGCAGGAAGGTTACTCGTCCAAATTGATGAACCTTTAAATAAGTAATGGCTACTTTGGCAGCCTTTTCATTCTCTGCCACAACATTTTGCAAGCCAGCTCCAAGTGCGGTTTCCAAGGCCAGTTCATATTTTTCCTTCACCGTGATCAGATCAGCCACTGTCCCGCAGAGGCCCATGCAATCTTTGATCCCCTTTTTTCTGGCCAGCATCACTTCGCGTACCCCACGCTGATATCCTTCTAAGGAATCTTCTAAAGACCGCAAAGCATGCATTCGCGCTCTAGATTGATCTGTAAGGGCTTTATGCTTCTGAAGTTCTACGTATTTTTCTTGTCGAAGCCCTTTTAGCTTATCCCAATCTGTCTTTAATCTTAACATTTCTCCTTCTCTAACTAGGGTTTGCTGTTCTATCTGAACTAATTCTTTTTCCTGCGTATCACGAGTTTCACCCAAGGACTGACACTCTTTTATTTTTATCCCTTGCTCTTGCACTGTTTGAAGAACTTGTTGTTCCAGAGATGCAAGAGTATGTTGAGCTCCTGTCAATTCATTGGCACAATTTGCTTGCTCTGACAAGGCTTGAAAAAGGTCGGCCTTAATTCGCTCAATATCTTCTGCAAGGTTACTTTCTCGGACAACTTTAAGTTTGTGCTCTTGGTCTATAACCTTGCGCTGTGATTCTTCAACCGTATACTTTAAAATCGCTTGCTTTGCCACAAGGGTGCTAATACGTTGATCCAAACGTTTTATTTTTTCCTCATCCACCTGGATCTCATCGGTCAACCTAGCGATTTGCTCCTCAAGATACTTGAAACGCTCACCGCGAATGCTTAATTCATGTTTTAAAGCATCAATTGCCTGCTCCGCCTGAAACCCCTCTCCCTGCATCCTTTGTAGGTCATCCTCGATTTCTAATAACAGAACTTTATCTTCTAAATTCTTACTTTCTTTAAGCCCCAATACTGCTTGAGCCTCTATTAAACTGGATTGAAGAGTTTCTGAATCCTTTGAAGCTATTGACAATTTTTGCTTCCCTTCAGAAATGTCAAGAACAGTCAATTGGATTTCAAGGCGTCTTTGTTCTGTAGAGAGCGAAAGGCTTTGTTCGGCCACTTGGGCTTGGGCAGCCAGAGGAGTCAGTTGTCCCTCAATTTCTCGCACTATATCATCAAGACGTTGGAGATTCAAGATTGTTGCATCAAGACGCTTTAAGGTTTCGCGCTTTCTGAAACGAAACTTGGTAATTCCAGCCGCCTCTTCAATCAGGGATCGACGTTCTTCCGATTTTAAATTTAAGATTTCCTCAACCCGCCCCTGCCCAATGATCGAGAATCCTTCTTTTCCGGCTCCCGTATCCATAAATAGTTCCTGAATATCTTTGAGCCGGCAAGATGCATTATTAATCAAATATTGCCCATCACCATCGCGATAGACCCGTCGAGTAATCGTGATTTCTCTAAAATCCAACGGGAAAATTCCAGTTGTATTATCAAAAAAAAGGGAAACTTCTGCCATGCCGACCGGGCGGCGCTGTGTGCTTCCAGCAAAAATCACATCTTCCATTTTAACCCCTCGGAGACTCTTAGCACTTTGTTCTCCCAGCACCCAACGAACTGCATCGGCAACATTACTTTTTCCGCTCCCATTCGGACCAACAATCACGCTTAATCCACGGCCTATTTCTAATTTGACCCGATCAGCGAACGACTTAAATCCCTGAATATGAATTCCCTTTAAGAAAATCGGGAATTTCTCAGGTTTAGCCATCGTTCTCCCTCCCCCAATATTCTAAAACCTGCCTTGCAGCATGTTGCTCAGCTTCTTTTTTGGTGCGTCCCATACCTTTTCCCATTAAATTTCCTTGCAGAAAAACGCCCGCTGTAAAGCACTTATTGTGATCAGGTCCTTCTTCTACAAGGATCTGATAGTTTACTTCTTTTTCTTCTCGTTGTGCTTTTTCCTGCAACACTGTTTTGTAGTCTCCATAATTTCCTTCAGCAACTTCATTGATGGACGGTTTTAGTAACTCCAAAATTACCCTCCGGGCTTCTTGCAATCCATATTGCAAGTATATCGCTCCAATGACGGCTTCCCAGGCATCTGCCAAGATGGAGGGGCGCTCCCGCCCACCAGACACCTGCTCCCCCTTGCCTAATAAGAGCTCTTGCCCCAAATCAATTTCCTGCGCTTTGTGAGCCAGAGTCGTTTCATTCACGACAGCAGCCCGCATCTTTGTGAGTTCTCCTTCTGGGCGATCCGGATAACTTAAATACAGATACTCCGCAATCACAAAGTCCAAAATCGCATCACCTAAAAACTCAAGACGTTGGTTATTTTCTTTGCTTAACTGTGGATTTTCAAAGACATAGGAAGGATGGGTCAAGGCCGTCACAAACAACCTATTTGGAGAAGAACTCAGTCCCAATCGTTTTGCCAATTTAAATCCGGGTTCTTGTTTCAGAGAAGTCAGGGCATATTTCTTACGCCCTGGCCTCCCTTCCGACTTAATAACGTTACGTCCATTTTCAACCATAAATTTAGGTCTCCTTACCTTTAGGCAAATTTTTTTAAGACAATGCAAGCATTGTGCCCACCAAAACCTAAAGAATTGGACATTGCCACATTCACTTCTTGTTTTCGCGCTATATTAGGGACGTAGTCAAGATCACAGTCCGGGTCAGGTTCTCCATAGTTCGTCGTAGGCGGTATCCCACCTCGATTAATGGACAAAGCACAAATAACTGCCTCAATTGCCCCAGCAGCCCCCATTAAGTGCCCAGTCATGGATTTGGTCGAACTGATCGCCAACTTAGACGCATTACTGCCAAACACGGTTTTAATGGCGTTAGTTTCCGTCGTATCGTTGGGCCCTGTGCTTGTGCCATGGGCATTAATATAGTCAACGTCTTCTACACTTACCCCAGAATCATTTAAGGCCAGCCGCATCGCTCGGGCTGCACCGGCGCCACCGGGTGCCGGGGTCGTAATATGATAGGCATCCGACGTGCTTCCATAACCGGCCAGTTCTGCATAAATATGGGCACCACGAGCCTCTGCGTGTTCCAAGGATTCTAAGACCAAAACCCCTGCGCCTTCGCCCATGACAAATCCACTACGCCGTTTATCAAAAGGTCGACACGCTTGTTCGGGATTTTCCTTCTCAGTGGACATCGTCTTCGCAGCGCAAAAACCAGCAAATGCCAAATTGGTAATGGGTGCCTCAGTTCCCCCACAAAACACGACATCGGCTTCTCCGTGTTGAATAATCCGTAACGCTTCCCCAATCGCGTTTGTGGCCGAAGCGCAGGCCGTAACAATCGTCAAACTAGATCCCTGTAGACCAAACTCAATGGATAAATGTGCGGCCGCCATGTTACTGATCAGCATTGGAACAAAAAACGGGGTAACTCGACTGCTCCCCTTACTCATGAGCACCTCTTTTTGTTCTTCAAACGTTGTCACTCCACCAATCCCACAACCCATGACAACTCCGGCGCGTTCCTTGTCCACTTTCTCTAAATCCAGCCCAGAATCTTGCAACGCCATTTTGGCAGCTGCAATGGCAAATTGTGCAAAGCGGTCCATGTGCCGGCTTTCCTTTTTGTTAATCCATTCCGTAGGTTCGAAGTTTTTGACCTCAGCTGCAACCTTAGTCGGCAAATTTGATGTATCAAAACGTGTTAACAGCCCGATTCCAGATTTGCCTTCGATTAAATTATTCCAAAATTCATCAATATGATTCCCCACGGGAGAGATAACACCCATTCCCGTAATCACTGCGCGGTGTTTCAACACTATTCCTCCTTCACGCTAAGTATTCCGTTACGGATATCCTCGAAAATCTCATGTACGGACAAGATTTTGTTAATCTTATGGACTTTAGCCCCTGAAAAAATAAGGCCTTCCTGAACATCGCCCTGTTGAGCCTTGATTAATCGACTCATAATACAGAAGTTCCCCTCACACTGCTTAAGGCAACCCATACATTTCGTCGACTTGACATCCGCTTTTTCATCGAGCAATTGGGTGAAGGGGTTCTTAATCCCCCGCGCCGGCATTCCAACCGGACTATGAATTAACACGATATCCTCTTCGGTAGCCTTGAGCATTGCCTCTTTCCAAGCGGGAGCTGCACTGCTCTCTTCGCTAAGCGCAAACCGAGTTCCCATTTGCACCCCATCTGCCCCGAGTTTCAGTGTCTTGGCAACATCCTGTCCATCTATGAAGCCTCCCGCACCTATAACAGGAATACTAACTGCTGCTATTACTTCTGGCAGGATATCGTGGATAGAACGAAGCGTCCCTAAATGCCCACCAGCCTCCGCCCCTTCAACGATCACTGCAGCGGCCCCAAGCTTTTGGGATAATTTGGCAAGTTTAGCAGATGAAACAATCGGCACAACCGGAACGCCTTTTTCCTTACCCCAGGCGAACATGTCCCTGGAAAAGCCAGCTCCCGAAACCAATAGATCAATTTTTTCATCTAACGCGGCGTGAACCAACTGAGCAAATTCGCGGACAGCAAACATAATGTTTACCCCAATAATTCCTTTCGTGCGACGACGTGCTTCACGAATTTCAGCAATAAGTTCTTCAACAGGCAAACCACTGCCTGCAATTATTCCGATCCCGCCTTCCTCAGCAACAGCTGCTGCGAGAGGAGCCATGGATATCCTTACAGCCATTCCTCCTTGAATTACAGGAATTTTGGCCACTAAATTTGCAATACGAAGCTCTGGTATTTTCACAATCGTTCCTCCTGTCGACCTCTATAAGCTATTGTCAGGGATGAGTGGCAACAAATTTCTTTATGCCTCTATCTGAACTTTCTCTCGGTAAAACTTAGTGTGTTTTGTAAGAGAAAGAAAACCTCTTAAAGAAAGCCCCGCAACTGAGTACGGGACCTTTTTTAGGTTATTTGTTTTCCTTAATGTAGATGACTGCATCCCCGACTGTCCGAATTTTTTCGGCTTCCTCATCCGGAATATCCAAGTCGAATGCCTCTTCTAGAGCCATAATTAGTTCTACAATATCCAAAGAATCCGCATTTAGCTCTTCAAAGGAGGTCTCCTGGGTAACAACACCTTCATCTACCCCGAGTTGTTCGACGACGATGGCTTTCACTTTCTCGAAAACTTCCATGTTGCTTATTCACCTCCTTTCGTTGATAACTAAAAGACTATATTTCCATACCCCCATCGACACACAAGGTCTGTCCTGTTATATAAGATGCCTCCGGGGACACAAGGAATCGAACCACCTTCGCAACGTCCTCGGGCTTTCCTAGGCGACCGAGTGGGATTGCACGTAAGACTTCAGTTTGCATCCCTTCAGCTAATATTTCCGTCATGTCTGTAGAAATATACCCTGGAGCTATCACATTGACCCGAATTCCTCGCGATGCAAATTCTTTGGCAATGGATTTAGAAAATCCGATAATTCCGGCTTTCGCTGCCGCATAATTAGCTTGTCCAGCATTACCCGAAAGGCCTACGACGGATGAAATATTAACAATAACACCGGATCGTTGTTTAAGCATTCCTTTGCTGACAGCTTTAGTGCAGAGAAAAACTCCTTTGAGATTAGTAGCCAAGACCGCATCCCAATCCGCTTCTTTCATGCGGAGCAGCAACGAATCCCGTGTAATTCCAGCATTGTTGACCAGAATGTCAATCTTGCCGAAGTAGTCTATCGTTGCTTTAATTAATCGTTCAACATCAGTAGTTTGACTCACATCTGCTTGAATGGCTATGCATTCACCGCCAGCTTCCCGGATCAATTTGACTGTTTCCTCCGCTTTATCGGCACGTCCAGCATAATTGACAACAACTTTCGCACCCGCTACTGCCAACTCCAGAGCAATGGCGCGTCCAATACCACGTCCGCTTCCAGTAACTATGGCCACGCTATCTTTCAGCATCATTTTAACGACTCTCCTTCAAATATGCAAGTGACTTTTTTAAGGACTCCATATCCTCTACTCGGAGGAGATTGGCACCAGGGGCAATTTTTTTTACCAAACCTGTCAGGACTTTACCGGGACCGCACTCTACGAAGGTATCGACCCCTAAGTCTAGAAGATGACGAACAGATTGCTCCCAACGGACAGCACTACTAACTTGCTCAACCAACGTGCTCACCGTACGTCCCGGAGAGATGACCTCAGTGGCGTCAATGTTCGCAATAACTGGGCAACGTGGAGTATTCCAAGACAAACCCTCTAAAACCAGTTGTAGCTCTTCGCCCACTTTCTCCATTAAACGGGAGTGAAATGGCCCGCTCACTACGAGCGGTATCGCACGTTTTGCCCCCAACTCCTTCGCTACCTCTATAGCATAGGCTACGGCCAATACTTCTCCGGAAATAACCACTTGTCCCGGACAATTGTAATTCGCTGGTGCGACCACGCCGTGCTCAGCTGCTCGATGGCAAGCTTCTTCCACCTGATCAGCAGAGAGCCCCAGGATGGCAGCCATCGCCCCGCCGACCGGAACTGCCTCTTGCATTAGTTCTCCACGCTTTCTAACCACACGCAGTGCTTCCGCCAAGTCTAGACTACCCGCTGCTACATGCGCCGAATACTCGCCGAGGCTGTGCCCTGCCACATAATCCGGCTCAATCCCAGCCTCAAAAAGGTGCTGACAAGCCGCAACACTCACTAACAATATCGCCGGTTGGGTCCATGCCGTCTGTCGAAGTTCTTCTTCCGGTCCCTCCGACAACAAAGTGATAAACTTATTACCTAGAATCTCGCGACCCGTCTGCTGTACTTTCCCCCCACTAAGAGTCAGAAATAATTCTTTTCCCATTCCGACATACTGAGATCCTTGTCCTGGAAAAATGAAGGCGAGTTTACCCAAGTGTTAGACCCTCCTCTCCCCGAACCGTGCCGAAAGGCGCTCATATTCTCGTTCTGCAGATTGCATGATATCCTGAATAATATGCGCTACAGGTTCAATACGCTTAACCGCTCCAGCGATTTGACCCGCCATTACGGACCCGTTCTCAATATCTCCATCCACCATGGCTAGACGCAATCTACCGACACCCAATTTCGCGATCTCATCTGGCGCCATACCTTCCCGTTCATATTGATCAATCTCACGGGTAAAGTGATTATCCAAGCAACGGACCGGATGACCCGTTGAACGTCCTGTAATAACCGTAGCCCGGTCCTTAGCTTTAACAATTCTTTCTTTAATAAGGGGCGAAATAGTGCATTCTTCTGCACACATGAAGCGTGTCCCCATTTGTACCCCTTCAGCCCCTAGGGCTAAAGCCGCAACCAAGCCTCGACCATCCACTATACCTCCTGCTGCAATTACTGGAATTTTCACAGCATCGACCACCTGGGGAACTAGAGGAAAGGTTCCTATTTCTCCGATATGTCCCCCAGACTCCATTCCTTCTGCAATGAGCGCATCTACCCCTGCTTTCTCTAGTCGTTTAGCCAACGCGACCGAGGCAACCACGGGAATCACCTTCGTCCCTACTTCTTTAAGCATTGGTACATACTTACCAGGATTTCCTGCACCAGTCGTAATCACTGGGACACGTTCTTCTAAAATCACTTGCATGACTTCATCCACAAACGGGGACATAAGCATGACATTGACTCCATACGGCTTTTTCGTGATGGCTTTCACTTTTTTAATTTCCTGACGCAACCAGTCCGCGGGGGCCTGTCCAGAACCGATAATACCTAATCCACCGCTTTCCGAAACGGCTGCGGCTAATTCTCCAGTTGCAACCCAAGCCATTCCTCCTTGAAAAATAGGGTATTCAATCCCGATCAGTTCGCCAATCCTAGTTTTAATCATTCTTTTAAACCTGCTTTCGTCCATTTCAATACACAAGCTCCCCAAGTCAGGCCTGTACCAAATCCAACCATAACGATGGTATCTCCCTCTGCAATACGTCCCTCTTTGAATGACTCATCTAAGGCCACGGGAATAGAAGCGGCGGACATATTACCATACTTGTCTAAATTGATGATCACTTTATCTGGAGAAATTCCCAAGCGCTTAACCGCAGCATCTACAATCCGACTATTGGCTTGATGGGGGATCAGAAGATCCACATCCTCATGCGTTAAACCTGCCTTCTCAAGGGCCTTTGCCGCAACCTCTCCCATAATCCGAACCGCGAATTTATAGACTTCGTTGCCCGCCATCTGAACAGTATGGAGATTCTTCTCAACGGTTTCCAAACTTGCCGGGTGCCTTGATCCCCCGGCTGGTTGACAAAGTAATTTACCTCCGGAACCGTCTGCACCTAATTCGAAACTTAAAAAACCTGAGCCCTCTTCCACCGGTTGTAAAACCGCTGCCCCTGCACCATCACCAAAGAGAATACAAGTTGAACGGTCTTCCCAGTTAAGAATTTTGCTCATCGTCTCGCCTCCGATGACGAGCACCGTTTTATACATTCCTGTAGCAACAAACTGGCTAGCTGTCGTTACCCCATAGATAAATCCAGTACAACCCGCTTCCAAATCAAAAGCCGCTGCGCTCTTTGCTCCTAATCTATCCGCAACGAGACAGGCAGTGGCCGGAAAAGCATAGTCGGGTGTAATCGTCGCAACAATGATGAGATCAACATTTTCAGGGGCTACCTTGGCGTCCTCCAAAGCCCGCAAACCAGCTATATAACAAAGTTCTGAAACGGGCATATCCTTCGGAGCAGTATGGCGTTCCTTGATCCCTGTACGTGAAGTGATCCATTCATCGTTTGTATCCACCATTTTTTCTAAATCCACGTTGGTTATAATCTTTTCAGGAACATATGACCCCGTTCCAACAATTCCAACACTAAACATAGTCGTCTGTCCCCTCTTCTCTTTGATCTTCCCTTTGATGTTCAACTTTAGTTAAACGAGTTCACTGACCGTCCTACTTTACTTAGGGAGATTTTCTCGAATCTGTTCAATCAAACGCACTTGAACACATTCCCGGGCCACTCGGATGGCATTAAAAATCGCCTTTGTTTTCGAGCTTCCGTGACAGATAATGCTAATTCCATTAACGCCCAGCAAAGGAGCACCACCATACTCAGCATAGTCCATCATCTGAGCTATCTCTTTTAAGCCCGGTTTCACCGCCAGCGCACCTAGCTTGCGGATTAGGTTTGAAGTAATTTTCTCTTTAATAAGCTGAAACAATACTCCAGCCAAGCCTTCAGCTGTTTTCAGTAGAATATTCCCGACAAACCCTTCACAAACGACGACATCAGCACGCCCATAGGGTACATCCCGTCCCTCTACATTCCCAATGAAATTGACTGGAGCCACTTTAAGCAAAGAATACGTTTTCTGAGTCAGTTCGTTTCCTTTTCCTTCCTCACTCCCTATGTTTAGTAACCCAACGCGTGGATTTGGAATTCCTAAGATTTTTTCCGCATAGATGCTGCCCATCAGTGCATATTGACAAAGGTGCTCTGGTGACGCGTCCAGATTAGCTCCTACATCGAGAATTAATTTCCCCCCCTCTGCAGTCGGCAGGATCGTCCCAATGGCCGGCCGTTCGCTTCCCTTGATACGCCCTAAGCCCAATAGTGCAGCAGCCATTTGAGCACCTGTGTTACCTGCGCTCACGACAGCATCAGCCTCACCGAGCTTAACCAACCTGGTCGCAACCACAATCGAGGCATCCTTCTTCTTACGAACAGCATTGGCTGGGTGTTCGTCCATTCCTATCTCTTCGGACGCTTCAACAAGTGAAATATTTGTAGGTTTAGTGTCTATGAAAAAAGGTAGAATCCGCTCTTGTTGCCCTACCAGGATAAGGTGCAGATCATGCCATCTTTCTGCGGCCATCAGCGTCCCTTTTATTATCTCCTCTGGGGCAAAATCCCCACCCATGGCATCCACAGCAATTCTCATCTATTCCATCTCCGTTTCTCGCGCATCCATACGATCTATTGCAAATAGTACCCAATCCCCACGAAGCACCTCCTCCGTACCAACGTGTACAGATACTTGGACCCAATATTTATTCCGCTTTCGTTTTAGTACTTTTCCCACAGCCACGACAACCTCACCCAACTGAACTGTCCGTATGAATTTCAACTCGACACTTCCAGTCAAGGCCATAGGCGCATCGACTAAGGCAATGGCTAGGGAATTTGCCTGGGCAAATAAATAATGCCCACGTGCAACTCTTGCCTTGGTCAAAACCATGCTCTCATCAATCATCAACTCTGAACAGGCTCTCTCGCCAATAACAAGTTCTAGAAGCTCCCCGATCAGTTCCTGGTCATCTAACGACTTTAAGGTTGAGTACGCTTCCTGTGCTACTGCACGGGTTCGTTCCCGGAGTTCAGGGATCCCTAGTTCTCCACGATCTAAACGAATGGTTGAGACACTCACCTTAAACCTTTCCGCAAGCTCATCATCGGTAAAGAATGGATGTTTGGAGAGCTCTTCCTCTAATACCTTACGGCGTTTTTCTTTACTATTACGGCCCATTTATATCACCATTTCTTACCCTACTTGCCAATTCGAGGCACGAGGCTCGATGCTCGAATTATGAATTCGATTCTACGAACCGAAGTACGAATTTAACTTCAAGACATTAATCGTTCTGCGAACTTTGTTCGCCTCGTGCATCGTGCATCGTGCATCGAAATTATGACCTGGTCACAATTATAAACTATCTCAGTATACTTTTCAAGAAATAACCCTGTCGATTACTGAAGAACCTTGAATAGCATTCAGAATATAAAAACAAAGAACTCTTTTGAAAAGAGTTCTTTGTTTTGCGTACAAACCTTATTCTCCGACAGCAATAACTACCTTAGAATTATAATACCCACAGCTAGGGCATATATAATGCGGCATTTTTGGTTTATGGCATTGGGGGCATTCAATGTGGTTTGGTGCAGTTAGTTTCCACATAGCCCGACGCTTACGTACTCTGGATTTTGATTGGCGATGTTGCGGAACACCCATAAAATTACACCCCCTTTAGGTTCTCTAAAATTAATTACGAAGCGCGATGCGCGAGGCGAGAAGCGCGAGGCGACTTTCGAACCTCGAACATCGCGCATCGAGCCTCGATTTAACTAGTCATCGGATTGCCACTTACAAAGGGCTGCAAACCGAGGGTCAATTTCATCCTCCCCGCAATGACACGGGGTCAGATTGCGATTCCCGCCACAGCTTGGGCATAACCCCCGACACTCTGCTGAACAAATAAACTTCATAGGTAAAGCTAACACAATTTGTTCAAAGATGCGCTCCTTGATATCGACTTCATCTTTGTCCAACAGGAGTGCTGTTTCTAACAGATCTTCTGTTGCCTGCGCCCGAAAAACCCATTCGTCTTGGAAGGAGAGACTAAATGGATATACGAACGTTTCCAGACAGCGCCCACAAGTCGCTTTAAGTTCCGTTTGAATGTTTCCGTAAACCAGCATCACTCTGTTTGTTTTGTTCACCTGTAGTTGAACATGTACCGGTGCTTGAAATGAGAGGGCTTCTGTTCCCAAATCGAAAGAGGTAAATTCTTCCATTAATTCGAAGCGGACACTTTCACCTTCACTGTAACGAACCTGGGCTACATTCACTTTCATATTATCCACCCCAATACACATTCATTATTATAGTTGGCACATTTTTCTTTGTCAAGGAAAACTCTTTACTAAGAGACTGAATATGTAAGGACACGATGCATCGTGCCCTCACAAGCTGGTTAATTCAAGTGTATCCAGTGCAATCATTAGTTCTTCATTCGTTGGGATTACAAGCACCCGACAACTTGAGTTTGTTTTGGAAACATCAACTTCTTCGCCCCGGACTAGGTTTTTCTCTATATCAAGGTGTATTCCAAGGTAACCCATATTTTTACAAATAGTTGCTCGCATATTCGGTGCGTTTTCCCCAACCCCTGCCGTAAATATAAGAGCATCCGCCCCACCCATTACAGCAGCATAAGCACCGATATATTGCTTGACATCATGTTCGAAAATATCTAACGCCAGCTGTGCACGCTGATTTCCTTGCTCCGCCGCCACTTCGATGTCTCTGAAGTCACTGCTTATCCCAGAAACCCCCAAAGCACCACATTTATTATTAAGAAAATCATTCATTTGATCAACACTAAACTGCTTTTTACACATAATGTAAGTAACAATCGCCGGATCCAAGGCTCCTGAGCGCGTTCCCATCAGAAGTCCATCTAAAGGAGTGAAACCCATTGACGTATCAATTGATTTTCCCCCCCGGATAGCCGCAATCGAGGCCCCGTTGCCTAAATGGCAACTAATGAGCTTCAGCTCTTGAAGTGGTTTTTTAAGAAGGACTGCAGCACGTCGACTGACATATTTATGGGATGTCCCATGGAAGCCATATTTTCTTATCCCGTATTTTTCATAATAGTCATAAGGTAATCCATAGATATAACTAGAAGGGCACATCGTTTGATGAAAAGCCGTATCAAACACAGCCACTTGAGGAATCCCAGGCATCATTTTCTGACATGCTTTAATTCCTGCGATATTGGGAGGATTATGAAGCGGAGCCAGCTCAATACAGTCCTTGAGCGCTTTCATGACGGAAGAATCAATTATTACAGATTTTGCGAATTTCTCTCCCCCGTGAACGACACGGTGCCCGATGGCATAAATTTCATTTAAATCTTGAAGGGCTCCATATTCAGGAGCTACCAATTGCTTGAGCACAAGTTCAATCGCTTTGGTATGATTCTTAATCTCTGTCTTAATAACCTCTTTTTTTCGTGAAGTGGTACCATGCGTAAGTACTGAACCCTCAAGCCCAATCCGTTCGACCAATCCTTTAGCTAGAGGATTCCTAGTGTTCATATCAATCACCTGATATTTAAGTGAAGAGCTTCCACAGTTAAGAACAAGAATTTTCATCTAATTAAACCCCTTTATATTAACCCATTCACATAATTTTAAAGTATTAATGACTATAGTGTTCCCGAAAACATTTATTTCTTATTATTATACAATTCCACTTTTTCCCATTTTGATCGCTTTAATATAACACCTTAAGTGTAGCACAAAATTCCGGGTTTTTTCAACCCTTACTTCATTATTCTCCTGATTTCAGAAGATTTCGCCAATGCAATTGTCCGCCCAAGACGTATTGCCTCTTCAGCACGGTCGAACTGAAAACTACCAATATGTCCGATATCCGGTTGAATCAACAGATCAACATCAAGGAACTGCGCTCGCAACACATCATCTTCGAGAATTTCTATAGTCTGGAGCAAGATGTCCATGGCACTAGAAAGCTGGGTCATCATTCCTTTTTTAACATCAACTGCTAATATTTTCTCCGCCCCCATATTCCGGGCAATCTGTACTGGTAATCGGCTTTTAACCGCACCATCAACTAGTAGACGACCTTGATAACGATAAGGCTTAAAAAATCCAGGGATAGAAATGCTTGCCCGGACAGCCTGTGCAACACTTCCCTCGCTAAAAACTACAAGTTCCCCCGTTTCAATATCTGTCGCTATAACGGCTAAGGGAATTTTTAATTCTGAGAAAGACATATCCTTAGTAAGCAGGCGAATCACTTCAAGAATCTTATCCCCTTTTATCAAGCCTTCTCTGGAAACAACAGGGTCGAGGAGCTTTTTAGCGAACCCAGGATAAGTAAAAAGCCTCCCAATACGATGAAGATCTAATCCAGCGCACCACAACGCCCCAAATATTGCTCCTGCACTACATCCGACCACTATGTCCATCTCTATCTTTTCTTCCTCAAGTACTTGTAGAATGCCCAGATGGGCAAACCCCCGCGCTCCTCCAGAACCTAAAACTAGTCCTTTTTTTAGGCTCATAGCATTTTTCCTCCCCACTACAACTTCTAGTTCCAAGCATTCTTCAATATAAATTATGAAGGAAGATGAAGGAAGGAGATATGTACATGTCCACCGTTGCCCGAGTCTTTGTCTTGAGTCTCCTGGCCCTCGGCATGTTTATCTATCCCCAGGAAGTTCTTAGCTCTGCAGGTGGAGGGTTGGCCTTATGGTGGCGTTTTGTCCTCCCTGCTTTGCTCCCCTTCTTTATTCTTTCCGAGCTCCTAATGTCGGCAGGATTTGTTCATTTCCTCGGAGTTCTTCTGGAATCTTTCATGCGACCAGTTTTTCACCTTCCTGGCAAGGCTGCCTTTGTTGTGGCAATGGGCTATACGTCCGGCTTTCCTATGGGGGCAGTACTAACCGCACGGCTTCGTCAATCTGGAGAAATTACACGTGTAGAAGGGGAACGCCTCTTAGCCTTTACCAATAACCCCAGTCCCGGATTTATGTTTGGGGCTGTCGCCTCTGGTATGTTAGGTAAACCTACACTCGGTATAATCTTTTCAAGTTCTATTTATCTCGCCAATTTGTTAGTCGGTTTCCTCTTTCGTTTTTACCGTGTTACCCCATCTCCCCGACACTCGATTCGTTTGCCTTCGTTCAAACGGGCTTGGCAAGAGATGAAAAACGCTCATACCAAAGACGATCGTGCTTTCGGGCGAATTCTTAGTGATGCTATCAAACAGAGTATAACCACCGTCCTTATGGTCGCAGGTTTTATGGCCTTTTTTTCAGTAATCCTCCGGCTCTTAAATATCTGGCATGTCACTGCATTTTTAGCAGCCCTAATCCATATCGTTATCAAGGTAATACCAATACCTACTCTGCAAGCTTTTTTCAATGGTCTCTTTGAGATGACTTTAGGATGTCAGGGGACAATCCAAGCTGTCTCTGAGCTTAATCATCAAGTGGCACTTCTAGTCCTCCTTATGGGTTGGAGTGGCCTCTCAGTGTTTGCCCAAGTTGCTGGTTTTATCAGCGAAACCGATTTGCGATTCTCTCCGTTCGTAGTTGCTCGAGCACTTCAAGGAATCATTGCCCTAGGACTAAGCCAACTCTTCCTAATGGTTGCGACTATACCAACTTCGGCCCTTGTTATTCAAGTTCCAAGTGCATCAGTTCTTTTCTGGAATACTTGGCAAGCAAGCTCCTTTGTGTTTATGGGCATGATGTCCCTACTATTCATATTAGCCTTGGTACGACAACCCAGGAGCTAAAGAAAACTGGCAGCATTAGGACACAAAGACCCCCACTCGCTAAGTGAGAGTCTTTGTGTAGTGCGCCTCTAAAAGTTTACTCGCCCTACTCTTTTTCAGACTTACCTGTTCTTTCATGGTCTTCTTTGGCTAACCCCTTTAATTCCTCTCGATTTTTACGCAGAGATTGAAGCGTTTCGAATAAACTCTTTTCAACATGCTGAAGCATTTCATCAGCATATTGGACAGCCCCATTTTTTACATCATGTGCAAACGTTTGTGCCTGCCTAGCGATGTCTTCTCCATAGATCTGGGCCTGCTTAACTACTTCATTTTCTACTGCCATCTTATCAACGTATATTTTTCCACGTTCCATGAGTTTCTGAGCTTCCACTTGTGCATCATCCAAAATTCGTTGCCGTTCTTTCAGAACCCATTTGGCATTGGTTATCTCCTCTGGCATGGCTGAACGTATGCGATCCAGTAATTCGAAGATCACAGTGTCATCAACCAAAACTTTCCCAGTCATAGGAATCTTAGTACCGTGATCAATTATTTCTTCCACTTCATTGAGCAAACTCATAATATCGTTTTCCACTTATTCCATCCCCCTCGTCATATATCTATTCTCTGTAAATACCACACTTTAGTGTCCCCATATCCCCCTGTTTTGCGAATTTCGAACGGATAAATATCACCATCTAGTTCCTCGTCTTTAGCTGTTTCAGCGACAATAACGCCGTCTGGTGCTAAACATGAGTGTTCCTTTAAAGACGAAATAGCCTTCAAAACAAGTCCCTCACGATAAGGGGGATCCAGAAAAATAAGGTTAAAAACTTCATCCGGATATCTGTTTATGTACACAAAAGCATCTAACAGTAGAAGTTTAGCCTTATGGCCAACTCCCATTTGTTCGATATTTTTCTGTATCACCTGGTGTGCGTCACGACTCTTTTCAACCAATACTGCATCATGCGAGCCACGAGAAAGTGCTTCGATCGCCAAGTTTCCGGTTCCAGCAAAAAGGTCTAATACGCGCGCATCCAAGACCTTATCTCCTAAAATATTAAAAATAGCACCCTTAACTTTATCCGAGGTCGGGCGCGTCTGCATTCCTTCTAACGCCTTTAGTCGACGGCCACGCATCTCACCTGCAATAATTCGCATAAATCCTCCATGTTACATTATAGCAGAGCTTATCAAGCTGTACAAAGCACAATTATTGAATAATCGACATCTAATATCTATCAGTATACCACAGCAATTAAAAATTCTCCCTAAATTTTCCCTGTATATCATTTTTGTTTTTGCTCATACTAATTTTGCAACCGATGAACATAATATGTATCATCAAATGCCCTTCCCCCATCCAACTCTTCCTTTCGTTTTTCCTCTCTAATCACTGGAGCTTATTAGCCCCAGTGACTTTTTTAAATACATTTAAAGGAGTAGAGAACATGAAGAAATCAGAACTATATCGTCACCTCAATGTGCAACTTGATTTAGCAGTTGAAGCCCATCAGCTCCTGCGGGGGGAAAGCGGGGAAGAAATCCCCGGCGTCCTAATGAATGAAAAAGAACTCGAACATGCTAAAGTCACCATAATTACCGTCCAGACCGACGAAGGAGCCGAAGCGATCAGTAAACCCAAAGGACAATACATTACCATTGATGCTCCTGAAATCCGATCAAATAATTATCTCATCCATGAAGACATTACCAATGTACTAGCAGACAGATTAATTGAACTAATGAATCTCAAGGAAGATGCCAGCATTTTAATAATTGGATTAGGCAACTGGAATGCTACACCTGATGCCTTGGGCCCTCAAGTCATAAATAAGACTATGGTTACCCGCCATCTTTTTCAACTCACCCCGGATGAACTAAAAGGTAATATGCGCAAAATAAGCGCCATTGCCCCGGGCGTTTTAGGGATCACAGGTATTGAAACCGCTGAAATCATCCATGGTATCGTCGAACATGTCAAGCCAGATTTGGTTATTGCCATTGATGCCCTTGCAGCCGGTTCACTTGAACGTGTAGGGACAAGTATTCAACTTGCTGATACCGGCATTCATCCCGGTTCAGGCGTAGGAAATCCACGGGCTGGCATTAACGAAGAAACAGTGGGTTGTAAAGTGATTGCCATCGGACTCCCCACTGTTGTCAATGCATCCGTGATTGCCCATGATGTGGTTGAAGGTGTTTTTCAACAATTCGTAACCAGCCCGTCGTTATATAAGCTCTATAAGGGCATAAAACCGGAAACATTTAGTAATATTATTGATGATGTGCTTTCCCCTTTCCAAGGAAACCTGATGGTTACACCAAAAGAAATCGATGCTCTCATAAAAACATCGGCTAAAATTATTGCTGGTGCCTTGGCGATTAGCCTACACCCTGGAATTAATCGTGAAGACTATGAGCGTTATTTGCAGTGACGAACAGAAATGGGTCAAGTTGGTGTATCACCGACCTGACCCATTTCTTCATAGATTATTGTTGTGACAAATCGGGAAAACTATTTGTGTTTTCGATTAGCAATCCCAATCTCTTGAGCGACCTCATACTTGAATTTTTCTAATTCTGGTGTGAGTTGGACCATTGGTTTTGTTGTCTTAGCCAAAGCTTACACCTCCTCAGAGATTATTTGTTAAGACAGCAGACCTGCTTCGCTACTGTCTTTCTTACGCAATTTATACAACAATCTGATATTATTATTCGACCATTTGATCAAGATCATACTCGGCAATTCCTCCCAGAAATTCAAATCTCATTCCATGAAACCTGGCCATTCGGTATTGAGGATCTGTTGCCACAGGTTCTACAAGGGCATAGTCCGTATTATTCTCATACCACATCCCACAGTAGGAAACAAATTCTCCATTTGGCGCAACAACTGCTATCTTGTGTTTTAGATTTACATGAGGTCCAGAAAAATTATTTTTCATATCAAGCATGTGTTCCTCTGTTTTCGGAGGTTCGCCATCATGATTGAATCCTCGCCATAACACTTTGCTGTATTCATATAAATCAAATCTTTCTGCAAGACTTACAACACTAAATCCCTGCGGTAGCTGATAAGAAATACTATCGTTAATATCTATCTTTGCAGTACATTGTGTTTGTTTTGGGATCTTCCGCAACGAGTGATATACAGATTAAACTTTAGTACTATTAATTGCCTACTATGCCACGGATGATTCATTATGCAATGTCAAGATCCTTGTAATACCAAGGAAGAACCAAAATCGCATT
>Ga0307377_10000505_pt1 | contig 51825 bp, 49 predicted proteins | sample TR3MG_FD_202535 | JGI IMG/M metagenome (GOLD analysis project Ga0307377, IMG submission 202535) | Soil microbial communities from Risofladan, Vaasa, Finland - TR-3 | ecosystem: Environmental > Terrestrial > Soil > Coastal area > Acid sulfate soil | place: Finland: Risofladan, Vaasa | collected... | reverse complement strand
CCTTCTAGTACTATCTTGGTCTTGGTTTTAGAATCCCATCTCCTTAGCTTCATTGCTCCCTCCCTATGCCTTTTACAAAGCATTTTACCAACTTAATTATACTTCGTTCTTAATGGGGAGCAGTATACTATTACCCTTGAAGAGGGGTGGATGTTTCCTCTGTTTTTTAAGTGATCCTCCTCTCTTCTTTTTTTCATACATTACAGAAACAACATACTGCTACACATTGGGTTGCTTTATAATCAATACCCTTCATGTTTGTCCGTATGTACTGAACCTATACAGTGCTTGACAGTTGTTATAGAAGTTTAATATAATCTAAAGAGGAGCGGCACAAATATAGGAGGTGAGTAATGGCTACAGTGACCGAAATTGCTCCGGATATTTATCGTATCTCAATATATGTTAAAGACTTTGACTTACAATTTAACCATTTTGTGGTCAAAGACGATGAACCACTACTTTATCATACCGGCATGCGAATTATGTTCCCGGAACTGCACGAAGCTGTTTCTAAATTGCTCGATCCGAAAACCATCCGCTATATAAGCTGGAGCCATTTTGAAGTTGACGAATGCGGTGCCCTTAATGAGTGGCTAGAGGTAGCACCCTCTGCAGAGCCGGTCTGTAGCGTGGTTGGGGCACTTGTAAATATTAACGACTTTTCTAATCGTCCACCAAGGGGTCTCCAAAAAGACGATGTGCTCCTCACTGGAAAACATCGCTTCAGATTTATTTCAACACCTCACTTGCCACATGGCTGGGACGCAGGATCCCTATTTGAAGAAACAAACGCCACTTTGTTCTGCTCTGACCTTTTTCATCAAATTGGTCAAGTTGAACCAGTCACGGAGTCCGATAAAATCCTTGGACGTACTCATAAGGCGATCACTGAATATCAGGGTGGGCCACTGATGGACTATCTGCCTTACACTAACAATACAAAACGACTTTTGTACAAGCTTGCCGATCTCAAACCCAAAACGCTCGCAATTATGCACGGGTCCAGCTTTAGTGGTAATTGTGAACGTTTGTTACATGAGCTGGATCCAGTGCTCAAAGAGGTGTTCGGCGATGAAAAAGGTCTTCAAACTTAGACTTTTAGTTAGTTATATCACGCACGTATAAAGTGATTTACTTGAGATTTATTTGTCACTTTATACATCTCGAAAGATTCAATTCTTAATCCGATTTTTTAATGAATATAAGTCTGACTTTAAAATGAGGCCGATACATAATAATCTTCAGATGATATTTGCCTCTATTTTCACCCATCGTTTATTTTTCTTCCTCTTCTAATCATCTTTACAAGAAAATCGGCTTCTTCTATTTTCAGAATTTTAGCAAGCAAGAAATAAATTACTGCTGCAATTACAATTGATGCTGCTAAAATCCCAATTTTTTCTAAAGAAAAAGCAGATTCATTCCAGAAAGTTAGTTTGGATATTCTCCAAATCACTACTCCCATAACTCCGGAGATCGCTGTCAATTTCACAAGCAGTACAATAATTGACTTTATATTTATATTTCCGACCCTTCTCTCAATGAGATAGAACAATAGAACAAAGTTTATAATAGATGAGATTGAGCTTGCTAAAGCAAGTCCTGTATGTTTGTAGCCAAAAGTGAATCCCAACACATAGCCTAGCACCGCGTTAACTATAAATGCTACAAAAGCAATAATGACAGGGGTTTTTGTGTCCTGCATCGAATAAAAAGCAGGCGCTGTTATCCTGATTCCTCCGACAGCCCATATACCGACCGCGTATCCTAAAAGCGCTTGAGATGTGAAAACTGTAGCTGCGTAGTCAAACTCCCCTCTTTGATATAGAAGATTGCAAATCGGAACTCTTAGAACTATCAGGCCTACTAGGGCAGGTATCAATATAAAAAACATGAGCCTTAGTGTAAAAGAATAAGTTTCTTTGAATTTATCAAATTCCTTTTTTGATACATAAGAAGACAGGCTCGGAAGAAGAACAGTTGCGATTGAAACCGCAATTATTCCGAGCGGAAACTCAATCAGCCTCTCTGCAAAGTACAGATAAGAGATCGTACCCTCTGTCATGAAGGATGCGTACTGGGTGTTAACCAAAATATTGATGTTGTATACAGCAACCCCAAATAGTTGCGGAATAATAAGAAACCCTATCTTCTTAACGGCCGGGTGACGGACTTGTTTGCGAAAGCTGAACAAAAAGCCACGTCCGTACAAGAAAGGCAATTGAAAAATAAGCTGTAAGATTCCGCCCGCTATAACACCAACGGCGGCGGCGTATATAGGAACATTAAAGTTCTTATAGAGAAACAAAACTGCAACTATTATACAAATATTTAAAATTACCGGGGAGAAAGCCGGGGCAAAAAAGTGTCTAAGAGAATTCAGAACGCCCATCGATAAAGCTGTAAGAGATATGAAAATTATGTATGGAAACATTATTCGGTTTAAGGAAACAGCTAATTCAAAAGTGCTTTCGTCAAACCCCGCAGCAAATAGCTTAATGATATATGGTGATAAAAGTATTCCGCCTATAGATATCAGAATTAGGAGGAATACTAAAATAGTAAATACTGCATCTGCAACCTTCTTAGCCTCTTCTTTATTCTTAGTTTCCAGATACTGGGTGAAAACAGGTATAAATGAGATTGTAAGAGATCCTTCTGCAAAGAGTCTTCTCAGTAGGTTTGGTATTCTAAAAGCGACCCAAAACGCATCGGTTAACGCAGTAGCGCCGAAAAAATATGCTATTACTACATCTCTTGCATAGCCCGCTATACGGCTTAGAAAAGTAAGTGAGCCTACAATACCTGCAGAGCGGGTTATTTGTTCATGTTGCTTCATCTGTTATTCAACTTTGATTAGATGTTATATCGAGTCTACCTCTTCAAACTCAATCTCATTTTTCAGATAACCTAGAATTTTCATTACTTGATCTACTTGGTCCTCAGTGGGGGTTATTTGCATTATCCCCTTTGCAGGGTCTTGGGTCCTAACCCAAGCAATGTGCGAATAAGTCCCCATAATCGATTGAAAGTAAACGGTTTCAGAAATATTCTTAAGTTTTATATATATATTAGGCATATGAGTGTGGTTAGGAAAATTTAAGAAGATTATATCTTAATTTGCAGTTTTTGTCCGATTGTTCTTTTCTTATTGCTTGAGATGAGCCTCTTTACTATAAAAATTGGTTGATCAGGGTGGCATAAATTGGCATCCTTCATACTTTGCTATTTAGCTGTTTTGATCTGAAAGTCGTTTAATATCAGCACTATAGAATACATTATTAAAGTAGTAGTAAAAAACCGTATTATAATCTCGTCCTTTGTTTATAGCGTATAAATACCTTAATTACACCTAAAAAAGTGTGCTATTTTACCCTACCGTATTTACTAAAAAATTGATAAATGACGAAACCTTACTTGACAAAGTTAATACAATTTTATATAGTGGTTCAAAGTGGCACGAAGTGGCACAAGAGGGCGCAACATGTTCCGTGGAAGATACGAACATACAATGACCGACAAGGGGAGGATAAGCATACCCTCTAAATTTAGAGAGGTGTGTAGGGAGAAGTACGGCGGTGAGATCCTCATTGTTACCAACTTTGATAAATGTCTGGCGGCATACCCCCTTAGGGAATGGAATGAAATTGAAAGAAAAGTATCGGAGCTTCCTCAGTTCAAACAGGAAGTTATTTCCTTTTTACGATACTTGATGGGTAGCGCCGTTGATTGTCCGATGGATGGACAGGGAAGAATCCTTATCCCTCAATCGTTAAGAAATCATGCACATATCGATAAAGATGTAATTTTAATAGGTATGCTAACAAAGGTTGAAATTTGGTCTAAAGAGGTTTGGGAACAGGAAGAGTCTGATAATTCATATGAAGAATTTAAAAAAAGCAGGGAAATCCTTGCAGCACAAGGACTATAAGACCGTGGAAAATGCTATTTTAGAACAAAAGGCTCCGGCCCATATACCGGTTATGACTGAGGAAGTTCTAGACAACTTGATTACTAGAGAAGATGGATTGTATGTTGACGCAACTCTAGGCCTGGGCGGACACACTAAAGCAATATTAGATTATACAAACTATCAATCCCGTATTATAGGCCTTGATGTAGATGAAGAGGCTATTACCATCGCTAGTAATAATTTATCCAAGTACAAAAGCAATGTAATTTTTAGGAATAGCAATTTCTCAGAGATAGACAGGGTTCTTTTGGACCTTGAGATAGAAGAAGTAGATGGAATTGTTGCTGATCTAGGAATGTCTTCATTTCAGCTTGATTCTAGTCAAAGAGGATTTAGTTTCATTCGTGATGAACGCTTAGATATGCGAATGGATGCTAGGTTAAGGTTTACTGCTTTTGATTTGGTTAACGAGATGAGTGTTGATGAAATATCTAAAGTTCTAAAAGTATACGGTGAGGAAAGGTGGTCAAGAAGGATTGCGAAACGTATAGTACAAACGAGAGAAGATAAGCCTATTTCAACATCAGCAGAATTAGCCAACCTGGTTTATGAGGCAATTCCCAAGAAATTTCACCCTGCCAGGATACATCCGGCGACCAAAACATTCCAGGCTTTTAGGATAGCAGTTAACCATGAACTCGATAACATAGAAGAGTTTATTGGTAAGGCAATACCTCTTCTCAAAACAGGAGGCAGATTAGTTATCATTTCATTTCATTCTCTTGAGGATCGGATTGTTAAGAATTTATTTCAAAACCTATACTCTCCGTGTATCTGCCCGCCGGATTTACCAATGTGCGGATGTGGTAAACAAAGCGAGATCAATATTATTACCCGCTCCCCACTTATTCCAAGTGAAGAGGAGGTAATGAATAACCCTCGGTCCAGAAGTGCAAAAATGCGAGTGGGCGAGAAACTCTGATATGTCTATTCTAAAAACATCTAGAAAAAAAGAAAGAAAGCAGTCCGGCAGTTCTATCTTATCCATAGGAATGATAGTTCTGATATTAATAGCTATTGGGCTTTCTCTTGTTTATGTACGAATCAAAGTTGAAGAGTTAAGCCTGGGATACGAGATATCAAGAAATAAGAAAAAAACCGAAGATCTGTTAAAAGATAATAGAACACTTCAATCAGACTTTATGACACTGAAATCTCCAGAGAAGCTTGAAAAATCGGCTACTCAGTTAGGATTTAAGTTTCCAACGCAAGAAGACATTATATATATCGAAAAAAATAAAGTAGTGGGTAAGTAATGAAGCCAAAGAGAAGCACAAAAAGAATTTCTCTTGCACGGGATTTGGATAAACCCCGTTGGAGAGTATTTATAATTGCCACTCTTATAATTGCACTCTTTGCTATGGTCTCAGTAAAAGCGCTTGAACTCCAAGTTCTGGATCGTGAGAGAGCGTTCAAAATGGCTAGAAAGCAGCATCAAGGCACTTCTACCCTTCTTCCTAGAAGAGGGAAAATTTTTGATAGAAATGGTAAGGAATTGGCTGTAAACATAGATGTAAAATCTATATACGCAAACCCAAAAAATGTTATAAATCCCAAGGAGACAGCAAAGATTCTATCTGAAAAACTTAATCTTCTTGAGGAGAGAATCTATAATAGAGTGGCTTCAGATAAATCTTTTGTCTGGATCAAAAGACTTGCAGACTCAAAACCTGCAGAAGAACTTCAAAACTCTGATATGAAAGGCCTGGGCTTTATTCCAGAGCCTAAGAGAATTTACCCCAACGGTACTCTACTAGGGCAAGTAATCGGATTCACTGATCTTGATTCTATAGGTATTGAGGGAATCGAGTACCGCTATGACAGCTCTCTAATTGGCAAGACCAGAAAAATCACGTTAAAAAGGGACGCTCGAGGGAATAAGATTTTAAGCGATCCAAATGAGATACAGGAAATTGATAGAGACGAAAGCTCTGGAAACGACATTGTTCTTACAATTGATTCCCAAATACAGCATATAGTCGAGCGAGAATTAAAAGAGGGGATAGAAGGGGTGGGCGGTGAAAAAGGTATGGCCCTAATAATGAATCCCGAAACAGGTGAAGTACTCGCTATGGCTTCGTATCCTTTTATAGATCCAAACTCATATAGTAAATTTCCTGAGTCAAATAGAAGAAACCTTCCTATCTGGTATGCGCATGAACCAGGCTCGACAATGAAAGTTTTTCTTGCAGCATCTGCAATTGAAGACAAAAAAGTAAATCCAAACTCCCAGTTTAATTGTGAGAACGGCAGAAGAAAAATCGGCTCTGCGGTTATAAAAGATGTACATCCACGGGGCACCCTTACAGTGTCAGAAATTGTAAAGTACTCAAGCAACATTGGCGCCTCCAAGATTGGGGAGCTCATGGGGCGTGATACGTACTATAAATATTTAAAGAAATTCGGCTTCGGAGAAAAAACAGGCATAGGACTTCCAGGGGAATCCAAAGGTCTGCTTGCAAGCCCAAGAAAATGGGGACCTATAGAACTTGCTACTATTTCATTTGGTCAAGGTATTTCAGTGACTTCACTCCAGGTTGTCACAGCGCTTTCTGCAATTGCTAACGGCGGATATCTTATGAAGCCCTATGTGATAGAGAAGATAGTGGATCCTGAAGGCAATATAGTTACGGAAAACAAACCTGAAGTTGTTACTAGAGTTATATCCTATGATACCTCTCATCAGATGAAGCAAATACTACAAAGTGTGGTAGAAGACGGAACAGGTAAAAAAGCTCAAATCCCGGGATTCTCGGTAGCTGGAAAAACCGGTACAGCACAAATTCCTGACCCCAAGTCCGGAGGTTATTACTCGGACAGGTATATAGCTTCTTTTATTGGCTTTACTCCTGTGGAAGATCCCAAAATAGTTATGGCAGTGGTTGTAGAAGCTCCAAGGAAAAAAACTTATGGAGGCTCAGTAGCAGGCCCTATTTTCAAGCAGATAGCGGAAAAAGTACTTTTCCATATGGGTGTAAGTCCCAAAAAAGAGCTTGTCGGGATGACGGTAATGCCGGATCTTAGCGGCATGAGTGTTAGGGACATTCTTAAATGGTCAGAAGAACAAGGAGTTAAGGTGGATGTAAAAGGCAGTGGATTTGTCACTACCCAGAAACCTCTGCCGGGAGATTTGATTAAAGAGGGAACGGTTTGCTCAATTGAGCTTAAACAACAAATATGATCCTTAGAGAACTGCTAAATGATATTGATATTGTAAATTTTAAAGGGAATTTCGACTTAAATATTTCTGGTATTTCTTTTGATTCAAAGAAGGTTAAAGAGGGTTTTTTATTTGTAGCATTAAAAGGCGAAAACACAGACGGCCATAGCTACATTGATTCTGCAGTTACAAACGGCGCTAAAGCCCTTATTGTTGAAAAGGTACCGGAAATTAATTCTCAAGAAGTTTCAGTAGTTCAAGTTAATGATTCCAGGGCCGCGCTTGCAGTAGTTTCGGCTAATTTTTTCAGACACCCAACAAAAGAACTCACACTTGTTGGCATTACCGGCACAAATGGAAAGACCACGATTACCTATTTATTGGAATCGATATGGCAGCATCAAAATAAGAAATCCGGGATTATAGGCACTATTGATTACCGTTACGCAGATATAATGAAGCAATCACCCATGACAACCCCCGAATCTTTAGACCTTATGGGGATGTTTAGGGAAATGAGGGAATCAGGAGTAGAAACTGTGGCAATGGAAGTTTCTTCACATGCAATCGATAAACAAAGAGTGGCACAGTGTCATTTTGATGCGGCTGTGTTTACTAATTTAACTCAAGATCACCTAGATTATCACGACTCAATGGAGAACTATTTTGAAGTTAAGAAAAGGCTCTTCACGGAGTTTTTAGAAGAGAGCGAAAAGGAAGAGAAATATTCAACAATAAATATTGATGATCCTTTTGGAGCCCGCTTAGTCGAAGATGTTTCAGGTAACATTGTTACATATTCTATTACAAATCCTAATGCTAGCGTATATGCACAATTTTCAGCAATAACACAGAGCGGTATCGAGGCAAACGTGGTAACTCCAAAGGGCGAATTACAGATTAAATCAACCCTTTTTGGCGAGCACAATTTATCAAACATTCTGGCCGCAGTTGCTACAGCTTGTTCTTTAGGAACGTCAAACGAAGATATTGAGAAGGGCATAGCTAATATAGACTCCGTTCCGGGAAGATTAGAAGGGATTCCAAATGAGAATGGTTTTAATGTGCTGGTAGATTATGCACATACTCCCGATGCTCTTAAGAATGTCCTTCTGGCTTCAAGACCTCTTACTAAAGGAAGATTAATACTAGTATTTGGATGCGGCGGTGATCGTGATAATGCGAAACGCCCGCTTATGGGAAAGATAGGTAAGGAACTATCAGATGTACTCATCGTAACGTCGGACAATCCTCGGACTGAGGATCCTGAAGTTATTTTAGATCATATCGAGCAAGGTGTTTATCAAGCCCGGAAAAGTGAAAAGCCATATTACCGAATTGCGGATAGGGCACAAGCAATCAAACAAGCTATAATATCTGCTCAGAAAAACGATACGATTCTAATTGCAGGCAAAGGACATGAGGACTATCAGATTATAGGAACGACTAAGTACCCGTTTGACGATAGAGAAATTGCTAGAGAAGCCTTAAAAGAGATTTAGTTATTTGGATAATAATATGATTGATCTAGATTTTATTCTTAACTCAACCAAAGGGAGATTACTCTCAGGGAAGACTGCTAGTATGTTTAGCGGAGTTTCTACGGATACGAGAAAAATTACTAAAGATGAAATCTTTTTTGCTTTGAAAGGGGACAATTTTAACGGGCAGGATTTTGTCTTACAGGCCTTTGATGGTGGTGCTAGCGGTGCAGTGGTAGAAAGCCCTTTATCAGAAGATTTAAATGATAAAGTTTTGATACAAGTCCCTTCAACGCTTAAGGCTTTGGGGGATCTCGCCACAAGTTGGAGAATGAGCTTCCCAGATTTAAAAGTCGCTGCAATTACCGGCTCCAATGGAAAAACAACAACAAAGGAAATGACCTGGAGTATAGTCTCTTTAAAACATAATACTTTAAAGAATACCGGTAATTTCAACAATCTTATTGGGCTGCCATTAACCCTTTTTCAATTGAATAAAGACTACAGCGCTGCAGTTGTAGAAGTTGGAATGAATGACTTTGGAGAGCTGAAAAGATTATCTGAAATCGCTCGTCCTGATGTTGGTGCTATAACCAATATAGGTCACGCTCACTTAGAAAAACTGGGAGGGCTGGACGGCGTAGCCAAAGCAAAGGGGGAGTTGGTAGAGAATTTTAACGAGGGAAACATTTTCGTTGTAAATCTTGACGACCCACGGGTAGAAAAAATAGCAAACAGCCTAAATTGCCAGAAAATCACTTATGGAATTAATTCCAAAGACGCTATGATTACAGCGCATGATATAGAATCTAATGATCTCTCAAGTATAAAGTTCACAATGAATGTGTCGAGCGAAGAATTTCCTATAAGTATAAAAGGTATTGGTCTTCATAACGTCATGAACTCCTTGTGCGCTGCCGGAATCGCAATATCTCTAGGATGCGACATTTCACAAATTCAGGAAGGTTTGGCAAGCTATGCACCAACACATATGCGCCTTGAAGTTCTGGACACTCCTTATGGCTTTAAAATAATTAATGACGCCTACAACGCCAATCCGGATTCGATGAAACGGGCTATTGATGAACTCGTTAGATTAAAAGGTAAAGGAAAAACTATAGCTGTATTGGGAGATATGCTTGAGCTTGGAGAGGGTAGTGAGCATGAACATCTGGAAATCGGTAAATACTTATCCTCAAGTGGAGTAGATAGTGTAATTTTGTACGGCAAATTCGCGCATCAAATCTTAGAAGGTTATGGCAATTCTACAGACGGTATAGTTGTAAGTACACATGAAGAAGCAGCGAAAATCTTGATCGATTTAGCTAATCCAGACGACTTGGTTTTGGTAAAAGGTTCTCGCGGTTCTAAAATGGAGCTTGTAATCAAAGCATTATCAAAGGAGTAATGGAAAATGTTTCATCTTCTTTATCTTCTTAAAGAGGATTTCGTTATATTTAATGTTTTCAGATATATAACTTTCCGCTCGTTCGGGGCCGGTGTAACTGCATTTCTGATAAGCATAATCTTGGGGGGAGTTTTTATTAGATTCCTTGCCAGAAGGCAGTTCAGAGAAAATATTCGAGAGGACGGACCTGATAGCCATAAAACGAAAGCCGGTACTCCCACTATGGGGGGCGCCTTTATTGTTATCTCTATAGCTATATCTACAATTCTATGGGTGGATCTTACAAGCCAGGTGATGTGGACTGTTCTTCTTTTTACTTTTAGTTATGCACTGATTGGCTTTCTTGATGACTGGCTAAAGTACTCAAAAGGAAAGGGGATGAGCGCAAGAGTAAAGCTCCTTTTGCAAATAGTCTTCGGAACTCTTTTTGTTGCTTTGATATTAAGCGAGATAAACGGATTTAGCATGGTCGTTAGTGGAAGTGAAGCTACCGACTATTCCTATACCTCCATAATTATCCCATTCTTCAAAAATGCAGTATTAAATCTCAGCTGGTTTTATATACCTTTTGGAGTATTAGTTGTTGTAGGGGCTTCAAACTCCGTGAATTTAACGGACGGTTTGGATGGTCTTGCGATCGGATCGATATTGGTAGCCACGGCAACATATATTGTTTTTGCCTATCTCTCCGGACATCAGGAATTCTCAAGTTATCTTCAGATTCCATATATACCGCAAGGAGGAGAGCTTGCCGTATACCTAGCCGCAGTGGGTGGGGCGTGCCTTGGATTTCTCTGGTACAATTCACATCCTGCAGAGGTTTTTATGGGCGATGTCGGCTCACTTGCACTAGGCGCAGCAATTGGTTCAGTTGCATTAATAATCAAACAGGAATTATTACTCCTTATAGTGGGCGGGATTTTTGTTGCAGAGGCTCTATCTGTAATTATTCAGGTTTTTTCCTTTAAACTAAGAGGTAAAAGAGTTTTCAAGATGGCGCCACTACATCATCATTTTGAATTAAGCGGGTGGTCCGAATCTAAAGTAGTTATTAGGTTCTGGATTATATCCTTAGTCCTTGCCCTCTTTGCCCTTTCGACTCTCAAACTCAGGTAGAGACTTAGTCATAATTAGTATAAATGAAGATTGTTTTTAGAGAGATAAATGGAACTTAAAGGTCGAAAAATACTTGTCGTCGGGCTTGGAAAAACAGGTCGGCATACACTTAACTTTTTGCTCAAGAAAGGAGCAGTGCTCAAGGTTAGCGACAGCTCACCGATTGATAAAATAGAAGAAATTATAAAAGAGCTTCAGCCAAAAGGGGTAGAGGTAGAAGCAGGAACTCATACGGATGAGACTTTTCTTTGGGCCCAAACTATAGTGCTTAGCCCCGGGGTCCCATTTAGCATTCCTCAGGTTAAGAAAGCCATAGCCCAAGGCATAGAGGTAATAAGTGAAGTAGAGCTTGCATGGCGTTTTATAGATACGCCTATAATAGCCATAACCGGCTCAAACGGTAAGACCACTACATCTACTTTGATAGCCGGTATTCTTGAAAGAAATGGCAAGAGAGTTTTCCTCGGAGCAAATATCGGCACTCCTCTTATTCAGATTGCCGAGGATTCTGATAAGTTCGATATTCTTGTGCTTGAGTTAAGCAGTTTTCAGCTCCAGGGAATCAAGGACTTCAAACCCCATATAGCTCTAGTGCTCAATATCTCACCCAATCATCTCGATCACCACGAATCATTTGATGAATATGTGGAATCCAAGATGAAAATTTATTCAAATCAATCAGAGGATGACTGGTTTATTTATAACAATGATGATGAAGTTATTAAAAAGTATTTACCAAAAGTGAATTCACAAAAAGTACCATTTTCTAAGGATAGTGCGACTGAAGGTGTAACTTATAATGGCTCTCACATAACATTCAGAGGTCATAATTACGATATAGGTTCCACTAAACTTCTAGGCATACACAATATAGAAAATATGATGGCTGCGATAGCAGGCACGGCCATTTTAGATTGCGATCCGGCGTTGATTCAAGAGGAGATTAACAGTTTTGAGCCACTAGAGCACAGAAATGAATACGTCGGGGAGCTGTCAGGAGTGAAGGTTTATAATGATTCAAAATCTACAAGCCCTGCTGCTACCTTGAGGGCGCTTGAGAGTATCCCTTCGCCTATCATACTCATAGCGGGTGGAAAGGATAAGGGGGTTAGTTTTGAGCCCCTTAAAAAGTTAGTGGATGAGAAAGTGAGGCTTATGATTCTTATCGGAGAGTCTAAGCAAAGAATTAAAGCTGAGTTAGGGGAAAAGGTTCCCAGTGAATTTGCGGATTCTCTTAGAGAGGCACTACAAATAACTAAGAATAACATTCAAGCGGAAGATACCATTTTATTTTCTCCTGCTTGTTCAAGTTTTGATATGTTTAATTCTTACGAAGATAGGGGGATGAAATTTAAAGAAATTGTTAAAAACATTTGAACCCGCAAAAGGTAGGAATTACGACATCGGCGTTATACTCTCAGCAGTCTTTCTAACTGCTATAGGGGTCTTGATGGTCTACAGCACTAGTTCTGTCTACTCAATTGAGAACTATGGAGACCCTAATTATTACCTTAAGCGCCACGCAATGTATCTTGCTTTAGGTCTCTTAGGCATGTTTGCTGTAATGAGTGTTGATTACCGAGTTTTTAGAAAGCTGGTTTATCCGGCTTATATCCTGGGTATAGCTATGCTCATAGCAGTTCTTGTAATTGGTAAAGATGTTGGTGGAGCCAGAAGGTGGATTGATTTGGGAGTCTTTAGCTTCCAGCCCTCTGAGGTTGCAAAATATTTATTAGTTTTATATCTCGCACACTCACTTACTAAAAAAAGAGATAAAGTCGACAGCTTTGTTGTAGGATTTGCCTCACATATTCTAGTAGCTGGAATATATGTGATTCTAGTTCTACTTGAGCCTGATTTTGGTACCGCCACAACAATGATTGCAGTTCTCTTTTCCATGATGTTTATAGGAGAAGTCAGGATCAGATACCTTGTGCCTTTAGGCCTGGTTTCAGTTGCACTGCTTATTGCGGCTGTTCTAACCAAGGGCTATAGAATGAGACGTATTACTGCATACCTGGATCCATGGCAGGACCCTCTTGGCGCTGGATATCAGTCTATTCAATCCTTTATTGCATTTGCCTTGGGTGGGGTCTACGGCACAGGCTTGGGAGACAGCTCACAAAAACTATTTTTCTTGCCTCAGGCTCATACTGATTTTATTTTCTCAATCATCGGAGAGGAGTTAGGCTTTATAGGAGTACTCTTGGTAATATTAGGTTTTATCGTATTGTTGGTAAGGAGTTTACGCGTATCGCTTAGAGCCCCTGATTTATTCGGCTGCTATCTAGTCTTTGGTTGCGTGGTGCTTATTGCTCTTCAAGCAGGAATGAACATGGCTGTCGCTGTAGGTCTATTTCCTACAAAAGGTCTTACACTGCCTTTTATCAGTTACGGCGGGACCTCCTTAATAACTAGTTTGACGGCAGTTGGAGTTATACTCAACGTCTCTAGATCGGGAATAAAATGAGGATAATAATTGCCGGCGGTGGTACAGGCGGGCATGTTTTTCCCGCAATATCTATTGCCGATGAAATATCAGAAAGAAATAATGGTGATGAAATCCTTTTTGTTGGTACCCAAAAAGGGATGGAGAACGAATTACTCCAAAAAAAGGGCTATCAGATAAAGCATATTAGCTCAAGAGGTTTTGTGGGGCGAGGCTTATTTAAAACAGTAATTGCTTTTTTTTATGCTTTAAAAGGTTTAATAGATTCCATATCAATTATAAAAAAGTTCAAACCTGATGTTGCCTTAGGAGTAGGTGGTTACGTTTCAGGGCCTTTACTCTTAGCTGCTGTAATACTAAGACTTCCAACTGCAATATGTGAACAGAACACTGTGCCTGGGGTGACAAACCGTATCCTCGGGAAATTTGTTAAGAAAATCTTTGGCTCATTTGATTCTAGTGTCCAGTATTTTCCATCAAAGAAAGTTCTAATAACAGGTAATCCGATCAGGAGAGATATCCTTAAAACTTCTAATAATTCCCCAAATTCTGATTCCATCTCCGTGCTAATTTTTGGTGGGAGTCAGGGAGCATATTCTCTAAATAGAGCAGTTCCCGAAGCATTCTCTAGGATTGATCACAATAATATTTCAATTATTCACCAAACGGGTAAAAAAGACTTCGACTATGTGAAAAATTTATACAAGGATAATGGGGTTAAGGCGGAGGTTTTATCATTTATAGATAATATGGCTCTTGCATACAGCAAATCAGACCTGGTTATAGGAAGGGCTGGGGCTGGAACGATTGCTGAGATTACTGCGCTTGGAAAACCTTCAATACTGGTTCCTTTTCCCTATGCTGCGCATAATCATCAGCTTGAAAATGCGAAAATTCTGGAAGAACAAGGGGCTTCAGAGCTTCTTGAAGATAAAGACGCAACTCCTGAAAAATTGGCTCACACATTGACCAAGCTATTAGACAAAGACAAACTAAATACTATGTCTGTAAGTGCAAGAAAGTTAGGTAAGCCAGAGGCTTCAAAAGTGATAGTGGATGAACTATATAAATTAGCCGGAGATAAATAGTGTACGGAAAGATTAAGCGGATTCATTTTGTTGGTATAGGCGGTATTGGGATGAGTGGTATAGCTGAGGTATTGCTCAATATCGGATATGAAATCAGCGGCTCGGATATTGGGCAGTCATCAACTGTAAAAAGACTCAAAGACCTGGGCGCTACGATAACTATAGGGCACAGCGCCGAAAATGTTGAAGGGGCAGGTGTAGTAGTGACATCCTCGGCTATAAAGTCAGATAATCCTGAAGTGCTAAGAGCCAAAGAAATTAACATCCCAGTTATTCCTAGAGCAGAAATGTTGGCAGAGCTTATGAGGCTTCGCTACGGCATAGCAGTTGCCGGAAGCCACGGTAAAACAACAACAACTTCTATGACTGCAGCAGTGCTATCTTACGGGAAATTAGACCCTACTATCGTTGTGGGTGGGAAAGTGAAGACCATGGGCACCAATGCGCGTCTTGGAAGCGGAGACTTTATGGTAGTCGAAGCTGATGAGAGTGACGGTTCATTTTTAAAACTATCTCCAGTTATTTCTGTTCTTACTAACATCGATGAAGAACATATGGACTACTACAAAAATATGGATGAACTAGAGAATACTTTTATGGCTTTCTTAGACAAGATACCGTTTTACGGTTTATCGGTTTTATGCATAGATTGCCCAAGGATTAAAGAGCTTTCCAACAATTTTAAGAAGCGATTTATAACCTATGGTTTTGATAAAGAAGCAGAATTAAGAGCGCAAGATGTAAAGATTTCTGGTTTTGAGACTAAATTTGATGTGTATTTAAACGGTGCCGATCTTGGATCTGTAACCCTGCATGTCCCAGGGCGGCATAATGCCCAAAATGCGCTCGCGGCAATTGCTATAGGCATGGAACTCGGAATGAGTTTTGAGGATACAAGCAAAGGGTTATCTGAATTTAGAGGTATAGATAGGAGATTGCAAATTAAAGGTAAGCAAAGGGGTATAACTGTAATAGATGATTATGCACACCACCCAAGTGAGATTGAAGTCACGCTTAGCGCTATAAAAGAATCTCATGACGGTAGAGTAGTTGTTATCTTCCAACCTCACAGATATAGCAGAACAAAACTGCTTTTTAATGAATTTGCTCGGGTACTTGTTGACACAGATATGCTCTATATAATGGATATATATGCTGCTAGCGAAGATCCGATTGAAGGTGTGTCCTCTGAGTTGTTATGTCAGTCGGTAATAGATAAAGGCGGTAAAAATGTCAGATATCTAAATGGTGAGGATATGCTCTCAACAGTTTTAGATGACCTCAAGCAAAATGATATCGTTTTAACTCTTGGTGCAGGAAATATTTGGGCTTTTGGAGAAAAGATTGTTGAGGGGCTTCGGTGAAAGATTTGATTCATCAAATCGAAAATATTGGCTGCAACGTAAGCCCTGATTACCCGATGAAAAAATACACTTGGCTCAGAGTGGGTGGTCAGGCCGATCTTGTCGCAGAGCCCAATAATCATGATGAATTTATAAAGCTGATTAACATTTTGTCAGCATCAAATGTACCATGGGTTGTCTTAGGTGAGGGATCCAACACGATTGTATATGATCAAGGTATTTCAGGAGTTGTTGTCTCAACGAAGAAGCTGAAAAAAATCGAGATAGTTGAGGGGACCAAAGTACTTGCTGAATCAGGCGTAATACTTGGCACAATATTAAATAGGACAATTAAAGCAGGATTGACCGGGTTTGAGTTTGCTGCAGGAATTCCCGGCACCGTTGGGGGCGGAATCTTCATGAACGCTGGTGCAAATAATGGTGAAATTAAAGACGTAGTTGATACAGTTTGGATATGGTCAGGTGGAGAAGAAATTGCTCTAAAAAGAAGCGAGATTAAATTTGAATATCGTAAGAGCAACTTGCCTGAGGGAAGTGTGGTTACTAAAGCACTTTTTAAATTAGAACATGGGGACAGTGTCAAAAGTGAGCAGAATGTAAAAGAGTATATGGCTAAAAGAAATTCGACTCAGCCAATTAAAATGTCTAATACCGGCTCTATTTTTAAAAACCCGCCCGACATTGCGGCAGGTCAGTTGATTGAAGAGCTGGGGTTAAAAGGATTTAGTATCGGCGGCGCTCAGTTCTCTGATCTACATGCAAACTTTATTGTCAATACAGGAAATGCAAGGGCAAGCGATGTTTTAGAACTTATAGAGAAAGCAAAGAATGAAGCACTTTCTGAAAGAGGAATTAAGCTCGAGACAGAAGTAAGAGTTATAGGAAACCAAGAAAAGTGAACGGACAAAATAACGAAGAAGGTCGTTTCTCATATCTCAAATATATCAAAATCCTCTCTGTATTCTTAGTGCTGATTGCATTAGTCGCATCGGCATACATTACTCTTCACCTTGGAATTTTCACCGTGCAAGAGATTAATATTAGTGGAAATACAAAGATTAATGAAAAAGAAATTCTAAAAAGATCTGGTTTAAGGCAGGGCGAGAGCAGCATTTTCTTTTTTGAAGATTCAGTTGAGGAAAACATATTAAAGAATTCCTGGGTAAAGGGCGTATCTGTTACAAAAGAGTTCCCAAAGAAAGTTAATATTCAAATAAATGAGGAAGAATCATACTGTCTCTTATTTGATGAAAATGGAAAGATTTTCTACATAAATAAGGAAGGCAAGCGTCTTGGTCCCGCAAATTTTGATGAAGGTCTTGATTTTCCTGTTCTGATAGGCGAAGGTATAAACGATCCCGATCTTGTAAAAGAGGCAATACAGTTATTGGAATTATCTTCAGTAAGTAAAGTTCTTAACTGGAGCAACATTTCTGAAGTCCACCTTGATTCAATATACGGGATTGATGTATTTACAGTTGATAAAAAACGTATCGAATTCGATACTAAAAATATTGTCAATAAGTGGCGGAAGGTTGAAAAAATCATTACTCATGCCGAAATAATGGGCATTGAGGAAAAATATATTAATATAACCTCGGATAATATGGGTGTGGTTAATTTTGATTTGCCTGTTGTAAAGGCAGATACCGAAGAAGATGGGTAAAGAACAAAACTTAATAATAGGGTTGGATATTGGCACAACAAAGATCTGTGCCATGGTTGGAGAACTAAATCCTCAGACTGAAGAAGTCGAGATTATTGGTGTAGGGATATACCCCTCATTTGGTCTTAAAAGAGGAGTTGTAGTTAATATTGAAAACACTATCCAATCAGTCAAAAATGCTGTAGAAGAAGCGGAGCATATGGCTGGATGTGAAATCAGAACCGTCTTTGTCGGTATTGCCGGCGGTCATATCAAAGGTATCAGCGGCCACGGGATGATCACAATTAGAGAGCGTGAAGTGGCTAGGCGTGATTTGGACAGGGTTATAGAGTCAGCTAATGCCGTATTGATTCCCGCTGATAGAGAAATAATCCATGTTATCCCCCAAGAATATATTGTAGACGGCCAAGCCGGAATAAAAGATCCGGTCGGAATCTATGGAATCAAACTAGAAACAAGAGTCCATATAGTTACAGGACAGGTCACCGCGGCTCAGAACTTAGTAAAGTGCGTACATGGGGCAGGAATGGATGTAGCTGATATTGTGCTTGAACAGCTGGCATCGAGTGAGGCTGTTCTTACAGAGGATGAAAAAGAAATTGGTGTAGTTCTTATTGACTGCGGGGGCGGGACCACTGATATAGCCATTTTTGTGGGCGGTAGTATAAGGTATACCGAAAATGTAACTCTTGGAGGGGATAATATAGACCGGGACATTGCTCTGGGTTTATCAACTCCACTTGCTGAGGCAAGAAAGATAAAAGAAAAACATGGCACAGCATTAGCAGAGCTCGTTTCGCCAGAAGAAGAAATCGAAGTTCCCAGCGTAGGCGGCAAACATTTCAGAAAGGTCTCCAGAAAGGATCTTGCCATGGTTATTGAGCCTAGGATGGAAGAAATATTTGCTTTGGCTAAAAATGAAATACAAAAATCAGGTTATGAAGAATTAGTCCCTGCCGGTGTTGTTATAACCGGCGGTACTGTTATTATGAATGGTACCGTTGAGCTTGCCGAGCGTGTGCTTGAAATGCCTGTTAGAATGGGCATTCCAACCGCTGTGGGAGGGTTAACAGATATAATTGCTAACCCGGTTTACTCAACCGGTGTTGGACTGGTTCTTTACGGTGCGGGGTATAAAGGGGATAAAAAACTCCGCATTCGAGATGAAAATGTATTTAAAAAAATATTTGATAGCATGCAACACTGGTTTGAAGAGTTTTTTTAGGTTACAATGAAATAATACATACTGCAGGAGGGTGATAGGTTATGGCCAAATTTGAGCTTGAAGATATAAATGTGGAACAAAAAGCAAAAATTAAAGTCGTAGGAGCTGGTGGCGCCGGAGGCAATGCTGTTAACGCTATGATAGAAAGGGGTCTTAACGGCGTTGAGTTTATAGTTGCTAATACAGATGCGCAAGATCTCAGAAAATCTCTTGCTCCTACAAAAATACAGATAGGTACCAGAACAACCAAGGGGTTAGGATCTGGCGGAAACCCAAATTTGGGTAGAGAAGCTGCAATTGAAGATCAGGCAAAGATTGCAGAGGCTCTTGAAGGTGCTGATATGGTCTTTATCACTGCCGGTATGGGTGGTGGCACTGGGACTGGTGCATCTCCAATAATTGCGCAAGCCGCTAGAGAAATTGGTGCTTTAACGATTGGAGTTGTAACAAAACCTTTTGGGTTTGAAGGTCCAAAAAGAAACAGACAGGCAATAGAGGGTATTAGTAGTCTGGATAAAGAAGTTGATACCCTAATTATCATTCCAAATGATAGGCTTGCAGAGGTTCACAAAGTAAGCGTTCTCGATGCTTTTAAGAAAGCGGATGAAGTGCTTCATCAGGCAGTTCGCGGGATCTCAGACATAATAACCGGAACCGGATACATCAATGTCGATTTTGCCGATGTTAAAAGTATTATGGGTGAAAACGGCGGTAAGGCTCTTATGGGAGCAGGCTATGCTGAAGGACCCAACAGGGCTATAGAAGCTGCGGAAGCTGCTATAACAAGCCCGCTATTAGAAGACATCTCCATTGACGGCGCAACGGGCATTTTATTGAACGTTACTGCTTCACCTGATTTTGGAATTGAAGAGTTAAACGAAGCATGTAATTACATTAAAGAAAGAGCACATAAAGATGTAAATTTGATTTTCGGATTAGTTTTTAACCATGATTTCAAAGAAGCTGTCCAGCTTACTGTCATAGCTACCGGGATAAACTCCGCTAAGGCAGAGAAACTAAAGCAAGTTGTTACACAGCTCCCACCTGAAGTTGGCGATGATGAATTCGAAATACCGGCTTTCATTAGAAGGCGCGGTGTTCAAGAAGGTCAGTAAGCTACTGCAAACATTGGTATATTATGACTTCCCAAGGCAACTGCCGTTGTTATCGTATGGTTTTGATAGATTGAGTTAATTAAAACTCTATCTATATGTTTCCTGGGAACCTTTTGGTTTAAGAGGGGTGGGGTTGTCCTTAAAGTCCAGATTTAACCTAGGTGCATCTATCCATAAACTCTCTATATCATAAAACTCTCTAAGAGGCTCATAAAACACATGCGCTACAACATCCGCTGAATCTACAAGAACCCATTTGCCTTCTTTGAAACCTTCTACTCCAATCACCTTTTGCCCCGCATCTTTGAGCGTTTGTTCTATATTCTCAACTATAGTTTTTACACCGCGGTCAGAATTGGCGCTACATACCAGGAAGTAATCAGTAACATCACTAGTAGATTTTACTTCAAGCAAAATAGGGTTTATAGCTTGTTTTTCCCAAGCTGCGTGAGCAACAGATATAGCTTTATTTTTAGAGTCTATTTAGGTGCCTCCTAAGCATACAGTTTTTCAGATAATATAAATTTTTGTACTTTATCCGGTACAAGATATTTAATGGACTTTTTTGATTTAACAAAGGCTCGAATATCAGTTGAAGAAATCTCAATTCCTTTAATCTCTATAAATACAATCTCTTTTCTTTTGTTAGTATATGAAATCACGTTTTCTATACAATTATAATATCGAAAATCATCTTTAAGCGCAAGTGGTACTTTGCTTGAGCTTAGTTCTGAAAACCCCGGTCTTGTGATAACAGCAAAATTACTTAGCTCAAAAAGCCGTTTGTAATCTCTCCAAGTGTCCATCTGATCGAACTGCTCATTGCCAACAATAAAGTAAAGCTCAGGAGCGGGTTCCATTTTACTAAAATACTCAAGAGTTTTAATTGTATATGAAGGTGTTTCAGATTTCAGTTCAAATTCCGATATATCGAAATATTTGTTTCCTTCTATCGCTAGTTTTAGCATTTCTAGCCGCTTTGAAGAAAGAGTTACATTCGTATCTACTTTATGAGGTGAAATTGCGGTCGGGATAAAATAAACTTTATCAAGCTCAAGTATTTGTTTGATCTCCTCCGCAGCTCGAAGATGTCCAAAATGAATTGGATCGAAAGTACCCCCGAAAAGACCTACTCTTTGTTGTATCTTATTGCCCATAATATATAGAGGATTGTAACACGTTATAGGGGGGTCCACTAAAAAAGTGCTATAAATAACCCTCGATCATGATTTCATCATTGATTCTTTTTATCTTGGTATTCTTTATTTCTAACGATTTCTTAATAGTAGAGATTCCAAGCTCTCCTATCATGCTAATCCCTTCAGATCCTACAATCTTAGGTGAATAGAAGAAGACGACTTTATCTACTATACCGCTTTTTAATGCTGAAGCGGCCACCTTGCTGCCGCCTTCTATTAGTACGCTCATGATCTCAAGTTTTCCTAACTTCGTCATAAGTTCTTTCAAGTTTAACCGACCATTTTTATCCTCTTTGATTTGTAGAATGGACGCTCCTAGATTTTGAAGTTTCTGAACTTTTCCTGTTTTAGATAAATCCGATGTCGCTATGATAGAGCGTTCATGGATGTTTAAGAGATTTGATTCCAGAGGGATTCTTAACTTGCGGTCTAAAACAATCGGGATAGGGTCGGCGGTTTTTTTCCCTAACCTCACGTTTAAGCTCGGATTGTCTTTGAGAACAGTCTCTGTTCCTACCATGATCCCATCCACTTTATTTCTCAGTTGGTGTGCATATTTTCTCTGGTTTGGGCTGCCAATCCACTTGGAATCGCCCGTATATGCTGCAATTTTGCCGTCCATTGTAGCGGCAAGTTTTAAGATTACAAAGGGTTTTTTGGTAGTTATATATTTGGTAAACGCCTCATTTAATATCTTTGCTTTGTCCTCAAGGATACCAACTTCTACTTGAATCCCATTTTCTCTTAGAAGTTTCACCCCATTTCCTGAGACCTTGGGATTTGGATCAAGCATGGCGACATATACTTTTGATATCTTCTTCTCTATGATTGTACTAACACAAGGGGGGGTTCTTTTCTTTTCGTGACAGCAAGGCTCTAGAGTTACATAAATGGCTGCACCTTTAACAGAGTTTTTCTTTTTTAAAGCATCATTAAAAGCCTCAATCTCGGCGTGAGGCAGTCCTGCTTTTTTATGATAGCCCTGTCCTATAACCCTGTCCTTTTTAACAATAACTGCGCCAACCATAGGATTTGGGCTCGTCATCCCCTCAGCCTTTTTAGCTAGCTTCAAAGCAAGTGACATGTATTTAGTGTGATTATCCATTTTCTACTATTTTGATAGGACTATTCATGGAGTTACGTGCTTAAGCTAAAAGTGATATTAAAGTGATATTAATGAACAGTTTCGTCTCCTGTATAAAATAGCGCCTCCACAAATTCTTCCGCATTAAATTCTCTAAGATCGCTAAGACTTTCACCGATCCCTATGTACTTAACAGGAATATTTAGTTCATCGGCAATAGCAATTATCACCCCGCCTTTAGCCGTACCGTCTAGCTTTGTCAGTACTATTCCGGTCACCCCTATAGCCTCATTAAAGAGCTTAGCCTGCTGCACAGCATTTTGCCCTGTTGTGGCGTCTAGCACCAATAATGTTTCATGTGGCGCCCCTTCGAGTTCACGTCCAACAATGCGTTTCATCTTTGTAAGCTCTTCCATTAGGTTTCCCTTTGTGTGCAGTCTTCCAGCCGTATCGATTATTAGAATATCAGTCCCGCGCGCTTGTGCTGCTTTTACAGCGTCAAATGCAACTGATGATGGGTCTCCCCCGCTTTGACCTTTTAGAAAGTCTGTTCCGACTCTTTTTGACCATACCTCAAGCTGCTCCATAGCTGCAGCTCTGAAGGTGTCTCCTGCAGCGACCATAACTTTTTTGTCCTCTGTTTTGAGCCTATTTGCAAGTTTGCCAATTGTGGTAGTTTTACCAACACCGTTTACCCCCGCTACCATTATGACAAAAGGACTAGCATTAGCGTTAATGGGAGCCCCCTGGGCGCTCTTTAGAATCTCTAAAATCTCTTCTTTAAGAGTATCGGTTATAGATTCCGGGCTGTTTAAAGATTGTTTTGAGAGCTTTGTTTCTATATTTTCTCTTAGCTTCATAGTCGTGCTAACGCCTATATCCGCCATAATGAGGGTCTCTTCAAACTCATCCCAAAGGTTCGCGTCAATTTCTTTTTTTGAAACAATTCCGCCCAATCCGCCCAGCAGTCCGGCCTGTGTTTTGGAAAGACCTCGGCGAAGCCTGGCAAATAATCCCTCTTTACTTTCATCGACTTCTTCTCTCGGCTCAATTTCCTCTTCAGTCTCTTCTTCAATCTCCTCTACTATTGCTTCTTCTTGCTCAGGGAGTATCTCTGTTTCTGATATCTCTTCAGCTATTTCCGGTGCCTGGGTTTGAAATTCCTGACCCGGCGCTGGTTCAATTATCTCTTTAGATTCAACTATTTCTTCTGTGCTTGGTAAATCTTCAGCAATTTCTTCAGGGGGTTCTATAACTTCTTCAATTTCAACTTCCTCAATCTGCTCGGGAGCCTTCCTGCCGAATAGAAATGCAATTAAGAATGATATTGCTGCAATTATTATAAAAATGACTGCAACAGCTACTAAGTCCGAATAAGGACTTGGAATGCTATTTAATATTGAAAACATTTCTTCCATTATCTATAAATCCTCCTGCCTCTCAAACGAGAATGGTTAAGCAAATTAATTACTTGAGTAGTTAGAATAACATAAGTACTTTAGAAAGTACTTAATATGAATTAGTGGTAAATATACTTTTGTGACAAAGCATTTCAACAAGACGGAATATTAATTTCGATAAACCTTTCATATAACACCGCGGTGTATGGCGTGTAAATATCGGAAATCATATGATGTTTTTAAACCCCTTGCTAAGATTAAATCTTCTTGGCTATACTTGTTAGAATGTCAGACGGATTTGTTCACCTTCATCTTCATTCACAATATTCACTCCTAGACGGCGCCATCAAATTTGAAGACCTGTTCCCTCAGGCTAAAGAGTTTGGCATGGAAGCCGTAGCTCTTACAGATCACGGTAACCTCTTTGGTGCCTACGACTTTTACAAAAAAGCCAAAGAAACCGGTATAAAGCCAATTATAGGCTGTGAAATTTATGTAACTCCAAAGATTAACCCCGATAACCCTTCAGAGGGGAAAACTCACCATCTAACCGTTCTCTCGATGAACTATAAGGGCTATCAAAATCTCTCAAGGCTTGTTACAGCCGCCTATTTTGATGGTTTTTACAGAAGACCGCGCGTGGATCACAAACTTTTAGATAAGCACAACGAAGGGCTTATAGTGCTGAGCGGTTGTCTTAACAGTGAGCTGTCTAAAGCGATTTTCAGTAAAGATATGACTGCAGCGCTTGATGTTGCGGCTATGTATAGAGAGATATTTGGCGACAGATATTACCTTGAAGTACAGGCCACAGGTTTACCAGAACAAATAAGAGTTAATAAGAAAGTTAAGGAAATTGGGGAAAAACTTGGGATCTCTCTTGTTGCAACCAATGATTGTCATTTCTTACGTAAAGAGGATACAAAGCCTCACGACGCTCTTCTGTGCATTCAAACAGGCTCTTCTATTCAAGATGAGAATAGATTTAGATTTCAAGGTGACCAGTATTACCTAAAGTCAGAAGGTGAGATGCTTGGTGATCTTGCAGGGTTTGAAGACGCGATTCATAGGACAGGGGAAGTTGCCAAGCGCTGTAACTTCGAGTTTGAACACACCGGATATAAACTTCCCGAATACAAAGTTGAAGGGGATCAATCTCTTGACGATTATATGTCTGAGCTTTCAAGGCAGAAATTAAAAGAAAAAATAGAAGAAGGCCTAATACCCGAAGAAAAGTTTGACGAGTACTCAGACAGGTTAGAAACTGAGCTTAAGATAATACTAGAGATGGGATTTCCTGGTTACTTTCTCGTTGTAGCCGATTTCATAAACTATGCTAAATCAAACGGTATACCGGTTGGTCCTGGTAGAGGAAGCGCAGCAGGAAGTTTGGTTGCGTATGTGCTCGGTATTACCGAAGTTGACCCAATACCCTATGATCTGATTTTTGAGAGATTCCTTAACCCTGAGCGTATCAGCATGCCTGATATAGATATAGATTTCTGCGGTGAAGGAAGAGACGAAGTAATAAGATATGTAACAGAGAAATACGGAGCAGATAAAGTTGCTCAGATTGGGACATTCGGAACAATGTCTGCAAAGGCAGTTGTTAAAGACGTCGGCCGTGTGCTTGGGATTCCTTATGCGGATGTAGATAGGGTTTCAAAACTAATCCCGTCGTTTAGAGGAAAAGTTTTCAGCATAGACAGAGCAATTAAAGAGGTCAAAGAATTAAAAGACTTAATAAAAAGCTCTCCGCAACTACAGGAAATGATTGAGCTAGCCAGGCCGCTTGAAAATATGGTGCGGCATTCCTCAACTCATGCTGCCGGGATTGTAATAGCCAATGAGCCCCTTGCCGATCATATCCCTCTTTATAAAGGTTCAAAAAATGAGGTAGTGACACAGTTTGATATGAACTCAATTGAAGAATTGGGCTTCGTAAAGTTCGATTTTCTAGGCTTAAAAACCCTGACCGTTATAAATAAAGCGCTTAATCTAATAAAAGATAATTATGACGAGGACAAATGGATACGAATAGATAGAATTCCTTTAGATGATAAGAAGGTCTACGAACTACTAACAACAGGCCGTACCCGTGGAATATTCCAAATTGAGTCTTCAGGTATGAAAGATGTTCTTAATAAACTTCATCCAACAGAATTTGGAGACCTAATCGCTCTGCTTGCTTTATATCGTCCCGGCCCACTCGATAGCGGCATGGTAGATGACTTTATTAAAAGAAAGCACGGCAAAGCGAAAATTAAATTCCCTCTTCCTGATTTACAAGAAATCCTAAAAGATACATACGGCTTATTCGTCTACCAAGAACAGATAATGCAGACTGCAAGTGTGGTGGCTAATTACAGCCTCGGAGAAGCTGATCTGTTAAGACGTGCAATGGGCAAAAAGAAACCCAAGGAAATGAAAGCCCAGAGAGCCAGGTTTCTTAAGGGTGCTAAGGAGAAGGGTATAACCGATAAGAAGGCAAAAGAGCTATTTGATACGATGGAAAAATTTGCCGAATACTCTTTTAATAAAAGTCACAGCACAGCTTACGCTCTTATTACTTACCAAACTGCATATTTGAAAGCCCATTTCCCTGCAGAGTTTATGGCTGCTCTTCTATCGGTTGACTCAGGCAATACAGATAAAGTTATTTCAAGCATTACAGAATGTAAGCAAATGGGTATAGATGTGCTGGCTCCTGATGTTAATGAGAGTATGGCCGGCTTTACAGCATCTAATGGAAAAATAAGGTTTGGCCTATCCGGTATTAAGAATGTTGGTGCAAGCACTGTTCAAGCAATCATTGATGCCAGAGAAGAGGGGGGCGATTTTGAGACAATATTTAGCTTGTGTGAGCGTGTTGAAGCGAGAAAGTTAAATAGGAGGACATTTGAGAGCCTCATTAAGAGCGGAGCATTTGATTCCTTTGGCCAACACCGCGCTTGTCTTATGGAATCGGTTGAAACACTACTTAGCTACACATCAATAAAGCAAAAGAGCTCCGCAGAAGGGCAACATTCTCTTTTTGCTTTGAACGATTCGGTTACTATGCCCACTCTATCTGATGTAGATGAGTGGCATGAAAAAGATGTATTAGCCAATGAAATGGAAGTGCTAGGATTTTACGTTACAAGCCATCCGATGGCGAAATACTCCTCCGAAATGAATAACACGCTTACAAGCATCGATACCGAAGCGCTCATGGAAATAAAAGAAAAATGTGAGGTAAGCATTGCGGGAGTAGTGAGATCTCTAGTCATTAAAACTACTAAAAGTGGGTCTGGTATTTATGCCAACCTCGTTCTTGAGGATATGAAAGGCTCTGTAGAGGTCGTCATTTTTGACAAATTGTTAAGAAAAACCCGTACAATTTTAGAGGAAAAAGTAGAGCCCATTATAATAAAAGGCATGGCTGAACCAAGTGATGACCAAGTAAAGCTAAGAGCGCTTGATATTATATCGCTCAAGGGGATGAGAAGCGGCTCGACAGTGCATATCAATTTTGATAGAGCTTCCTCAACCAAAGATAACTTTGAGGAGTTGAGAGATATTTTGAATAAATATCCAGGCAGTTGTGAGGTTCATGTACACATTAATACCGATGACGGTGAATCTGTTTTAGAGGTTGGCAATTTCAGAGTTGATGTGGAAGATAGATTTATTACCGAGGTCGAGCAACTGCTGGGTGAGCGAGCTGTAAGATTTATTTAGTTTCCTATTCCGGATACTGCTCTTCTATGACATCTTTAAGTCTGTCCGGATCACTTGTTATAACAAAAACTTCCTGTACCGATGTGCCGCTTCTTCCTATTAATTTTGCGCCGCTTACGGTGTTGTATTGGTAGCTTACTATTAAGTTCTCTCCAGGTGTTTTCCCTACCTTAATCCGCCCTGGAATAATTCCTTCAACAGAGTCTAATGAAGAAACATTATGTTCCAGGAATTTCTTTAAGCCTTTAATAATCCCATGCTGACGTTTAATCTTATTCTTTCTATGTTTCATATTATTTACTTCATTAGTGCTATTTTAATAAGCCTCGAAAACTAATATACAACCATTTTATATAGTTTGCTATGAGCCAGGCAATGTTATACTTCCTTTTTTGCCGTGACCACTACAAACTGACACCCATGTTAGCATGAGAAAAATCACCGATCTAGAGTTTGATAATACTTACAGAAAACTGCCACAAGAGTTTTATGATCTGGTTAAACCAACGCCTCTTAGTAATCCCGATCTTGTCTCTTTTAATTCAGACGCTGCTGCCCTAATTGATCTTGATCCGACTCAAGCAGAGCTACCTGAGTTCGCAGATTATCTTTCCGGAAAGAAAATGTTGCCAGGGTCAGATCCGCTTGCCATGTATTACACTGGGCATCAGTTTGGAGTTTACAATCCGGACATAGGAGATGGTCGTGCAATTCTTTTAGGAGAAGTTCGAAATAAGAAAGGAGAGATCTGGGATCTCCATTTAAAAGGAGCAGGACGAACTAAGTTCTCACGCATTTTTGACGGCAGAGCGGTGTTGAGATCATGCATAAGGGAATATCTTTGTAGTGAGGCCATGCATGGGCTTGGAATTCCTACAACAAGAGCGCTTTGTATCATAGGAAGTGATGAAATAGTACAACGTGAGACAAGTGAAAAGGGAGCCATGATGGTTAGAATGGCCCAGACTCATGTGCGCTTTGGTTCATTTGAGGCTTTTCACTATACAGATAGACCAGACTGCGTAAAGCTCTTAGCGGATTATGTTATAGAGCATCATTTTCCCGAGTTTCTTGGATTGGAAAATAGATATGATCTGTTTTTCTCAGAAGTAGCTAAGAGGACCGCTCAGCTTATGGCTAAGTGGCAATCTGTTGGATTTGCTCACGGTGTTATGAATACAGATAATATGTCTATCACGGGGCTTACAATAGATTATGGGCCTTACGGTTTTCTGGAAGATTGCAATCCTGAATACACTCCTAATCATTCAGATAATTTTGGGAGATATTCATATCAAAACCAGCCTGCTATTGCTCTTTGGAATTTAAATAAGTTAGCTGTTGCTCTAAGCTCAATTGTTGACGGGGAGAAAGCTCAAGAATCTTTAGATAATTTTAGAAACATATATGCAAGCTGCTACGTAGAGATTATGAGTAAGAAGATTGGACTTAAAGAGGAAATGACTGAAGATGTAGAATTAATAAAGAGGCTATTAGATATTCTGGCTAAGGAGAAAGTGGATTATACGATTTTCTTGAGACGCTTAAGCAATATCACGTCCAATAATTCAGACCGGAATCAAGACATAGTTTTTATGTTTGAAGATCAGGGCGCAATTTCAGATTGGATGTCATCATATAAACTCCGTCTTAAGGCAGAAAATAGCAATGATACTGAACGTAATAAGAGTATGAATTTAGTAAATCCAAAATTCATACTCAGAAACTATCTTGCAGAGAACGCGATCAGAAAGGCTGTTGATGAGGCGGATTATACAGAGATTGAACGTCTACATAGAATCTTAAGAGATCCGTTTAGTGAACAAATACAATTTCAAGATTATGCTGAGGCTTCACCCGACTGGGGCAAGAATTTAGTTATAAGCTGCTCTTCTTAAAACTATGGATCAGTTTTCAAGATAGCTGGCAATGATCTTTTTGTCACCGACACTTGGAAAAAACACTGTTACCTTTGCATCGTCTCCTGAGCCTTCTACTCTTTTTATTAAACCCTCTCCAAATGCTGAGTGTACAACTTTTTGCCCAACCTTATAACGTCCGGTATTTTGATAGCTTGTAGCAGGGTTAGAGATAGTCTTGGTAGGATATTTTCTAGCACTTCTAGCTTGATTATTTTCTTCAAAATGAGGGGTCTCTAATCTTATTAGCTCTTGTGGTAGTTCTGAAATAAACCTTGATGGGATTGAGGCTTGCTGTTTTCCAAAAACCATTCTTCTGGCAGCCCCTGCGAGATATACTTTTTCTTTTGCCCTGGTTATTCCAACATAAAAAAGTCTTCTTTCTTCTTCGACCTGTCCGTTCATAGTTGAATTAAAATGTGGGAGAAGATTCTCCTCCATCCCGACAATAAATACTATTGGGAATTCTAACCCCTTTGCGGAATGAAGAGTCATAAGAGTCACCTGATCGCTATTTTCACTGTATTTATCAAGATCGCTTGCAAGAGTTACACTATCTAAGAAATCATTTAGAGTAGTCTCTTCTCTTTCTTTCTGAAATTCTACAGCAAGGTTTAAAATTTCCCCTATATTCTCTTTTCTTTCTTCTTCCTTTTCCAGCATGTCCAAATATTTAGTTTTATGAAGCACATGGTTTATGAGACTTACTATGTCATCTTTTTCGGGAAATTCTATTAGCTCAGTAAGTAAATTATTGAGCCTTTCTATTTTCATTAACACACTATTTGAAAGAAATTTTTCTTTGAGAGCAATCTGAATCGCCTCATAAAAAGAGACCTCCCTTTCCTTTGCGATCTCATCAAGATTGTTAATTGTTACATTGCCGATTCCTCTAGGCGGCACATTAATAATTCGTTTAAGGCTTATTTCATCAGAAGGGTTTACTATTATCTTAAGGAATGCAAGGATGTCTTTAATCTCTTTTCTTTTATAAAACTCGGTACTTCCTACCATTTTATATGGGATGCTTTTACGAAGTAATTCTTCTTCAAGTAACCTGGACTGGGTATTGGTTCTAAAGAAAATTGCAATATCTTTATATGAGTAATCTCCCTTCTTTATCTCGTTAAATATTTTAGAAGACAGGTGTTTTGCTTCATTCTTATCGTCGCTCGCTTCATAGTAATTTATCAGATCACCTTGGTCATTTTCGGTGTACAAGTTTTTTTTGTGCCTGTTTTTATTATGGGTAATAAGTTTATTTGCTGCTTCGAGAATATTTTTAGTAGACCTGTAATTTTGCTCAAGCTTAATAATTTTGGCATCTGAAAAATCTTTCTCAAAATTGAGAATGTTTTTTATATCCGCCCCGCGCCAGCCGTAAATTGACTGGTTGTCATCTCCCACAACAAATATGTTCCTATGTTTTCTAGAGAGCATCTCCACAATTTTGTACTGCACATGATTTGTGTCCTGGTATTCGTCTACGAGTAAATAATGAAATTGGTTTTGGTAATTTTCTAAGACTTCAGGCTTTTTTTCAAAGAGTTTTACTGTAACATGAAGGAGATCTCCGAAATCAAGGGCGTTTGATTTTCTAAGCTCTTTCTCATATAACGAATATATGCTTTGAACATGTTTGTCATATTCTCTTAACTCAGGACTATCAGGTCCGAGACCTTTATTTTTAGCCCCGTCTATTTGGGCTCTAGCTGATTTCGGGCTTACTAGTTTGTCCCCAATATTGAGCCGACCCATACAGTCTTTAATAAGTTTTATCTGATCGCCGTCGTCATAGATTATAAAATCCTTGTTATATCCATCTAACTTGTTAATATCTCTTTTAAGAATTCTAAGACAGGTCGAATGAAAAGTCCCAATCCAAACGTTTTTCGTTTCATCATGGGCAAGATTAGATACCCTTTGTTTCATCTCGTTTGCCGCTTTATTGGTAAAAGTCATGGCAAGTATATTAGAGGGCCTTACATTATGCTCGCTAATAAGATGAGAGATCCTCTCTGTAATGATTCTCGTTTTACCGGAACCCGCGCCTGCTAGAACAAGCAGTGGTCCTTTATGGTGCTTAACCGCTTTTACTTGTGATTCATTTAGATTTGTTTTTAGGTTGGCTGCCATATCATTTTGAAATGCTATACACAGAAATTTATTGTCTGTATTTATTTTTCGTCTGAGGCCCTACACTTTTAGGAATAAGAGGAGCTTGAATTGGTGCTGAATTCAAATTATCTACTGAAAGAATTAGTTCTGGCTGGGCCGAGAGGATTCGAACCTCTACAACTGGCGTCAAAGGCCAGGGTCCTACCATTAGACGACGGCCCAACTCGAACGTGATTATGTTACCAAGATTTTATATCCTTATCAATAAAATCTTGGTAATCTTTATAAATTTTTAGAGAAAGGCTCATTTTAGTGCTTGAGAGCATTTAGCTTGACAGGTAGTGATTTATATAAGAAACTTAAACGTTTTAAAACTTTATGAGCGCGTAGCTCAGGGGTAGAGCGCTTGCTTGACATGCAAGAGGTCGCTGGTTCAAATCCTGCCGTGCTCACCACAACAAATAAAGAATAAGATTATGGCTGAAATAAACATACAACTCCCGGACGGAGTCAACAAATCATTTCCGACAGGAACCACAGTTGGAGAAATCATAGAATCTATTGGCGCTCAAAACTCTACAGTTGGAGCTAAGGTCAACGGTAATCTCGCTGACTTTTATTTTGAAATAGATTCAGACTCTGAAATAGAGCCTATTAAAATTAATTCCGAGGAAGGGCTTTATTTCATAAGGCACACCGCGGCTCACATAATGGCCGAGGCCGTGCAGAGTCTATTCCCTGAGGCGAAAGTTACCATCGGACCGGTTATAGAAAATGGTTTTTATTATGATTTTGAATATTCCAGAGGATTTACTCCTGAAGATTTAGAGAAAATCGAAGATAAAATGAAGGAGATCGTAAATCAGAAGAAGCCTCTAACTAGAAAGATGGTTTCAAGAGATGATGCGATCAGTATTTTTGATAAAGCCGGTGAGAATTATAAAGTAGAGATTGTTAATGATCTCCCTTCTGATGAGCCCATAACTATTTACGACCAGGATGGCTGGTACGACCTTTGCCGAGGTCCCCATGCGCCCTCTACCGGATTTGTAAAAGCGTTTAAATTGTTAAGCTCTGCCGGAGCATACTGGAGGGGGGATGAGAAAAATGCAATGCTTCAACGCATATATGGCACTGCCTTTTGGGACAGGAAAGAACTCAAGAATCACTTAAATAGACTTGAAGAAGCGAAAAAACGTGACCACAGAAAAGTTGGCAAAGAACTTGATCTATTCAGCATACAGGAAGATATTGGGCCGGGCCTGGTTCTTTGGCATCCAAAGGGCTCAAGAATAAGACGAGTTATAGAAGACTTTTGGCGAGAGCAGCATGAACGCTACGGATACGAGCTTCTTTACACCCCACATATAGCAAATATTGAATTATGGAAAACTAGCGGGCACTTGGAATTTTACAGTGAAAATATGTATCCACGGATGGAAGTTGATAACACCGAGTATCAACTTAAGCCAATGAACTGTCCATTCCATATTATGATTTATAAAACTCATATTAGGAGCTACAGAGATCTCCCCCTTAGATGGGCGGAGATTGGAACTGTATATCGTTATGAACGCTCCGGGGTATTGCATGGCTTACTTCGTGTAAGAGGATTCTCGCAGGATGATGCGCATATTTTTTGCAGACCTGATCAGATTGAGGAAGAAGTGCGCGGAGTTCTGGATTTAACAATTTTATTTCTTAAAACATTTGGATTTGATGATTATGAAATTTATCTTTCTACCCGCCCTGAGAAATTTGTCGGGAGTGAAGATGTATGGGATAGAGCGACAGATGCCCTTAGAAATGCTCTTGATTCCAAAGGCCTTAAGTATGAGATGGATGAGGGAGGAGGAGCCTTTTACGGACCCAAAATTGATCTAAAAATAAAAGATGTATTAGGTAGAGCTTGGCAGTGCTCCACAGTTCAGGTAGATTTTAACCTTCCTGAGAGGTTTGAGATGAGTTTTATAGGGGATGACAACACTCGTCATCAACCTATAATGATTCACCGCGCAATATTCGGCTCGATGGAAAGGTTCTTTGGGGTTTTGATTGAGCATTACGGGGGAGCGTTTCCAATGTGGTTGAGCCCCGTTCAGATGCGTATCGCAACAATAGCCGATGAGCATGTAGAATATGGCGAAAGGGTTTATAAAACCTTAAAGGAAAAAGGTATGAGAGTAGAAAAAGATTTTAGAAATGAAAAACTAGGGTTTAAAGTTAGGGAAGCTCAGCTTGAGAAAATCCCTTATTTGCTTGTTATAGGAAATAATGAAATGGAATCGGGCACAGTAGCGCCTAGAAAATTGGGAGGAGAGAACTTACCCTCTATAACAATTGAAGACTTCGTAAATTCTGTAGAATCTGAACTTGACCCCCAAAAATGGCGGGAGGTCAACTAGATATAGCTAGAATGAAAGGAAGAGGATATACTAAAAATAAAGAACCTGAGACTAAGATAAACCAAAGGATTCGAGCTCGAGAAGTAAGGCTTGTAGATACCGGTGGTGAGCAATTGGGCGTTGTTACAATTAAAGAGGCCCTGGATTTATCTGAGCAAAGAGGTGTTGATCTGGTTGAAGTTGCACCAAATGCCAATCCTCCTGTGTGCAGGTTGATGGATTATGGCAAATATAAATATGAATTAAAGAAACAAGCAGCAGCAAAAAAACAGAAATCTCAAGTAGTTAAAGAAATTAAATTTCGCCCAAACATTGGTAATCATGATTTTGATGTGAAAATTGGTCGTATCAGGGAGTTCTTAGGCGAAGACAATAAAACAAAAATTAGAATATTTTTTAGAGGTAGAGAGATAGTGCACCCTGAATTGGGTCGAAAGTTAGCTCATAGAATTCTTGAAAGGGTAGCAGATCTTGGAGGAGTTGATATTCCTCCAAAAATGGAAGGGAAGAATTTAATAATGGTGATTACACCAAAGAAAAATACTCAAGGTGGGAAAGAAAATGCCGAAGATAAAAACGAATAGGAGTGCCGCAAAGAGATTTAAGCTTACAGGCAGCGGCAAGATAAAAAGAGCAAGAGGTGGGGGACACCATCTGAACGCTAAGAAGGCAAGAAAGCGCAAGAGAAGGCTTAACGGGATTGAGTTTGTAAGCGGTGCTGTGGCTAATAGAATAAAAACTTATGTATAAATAAGGGTCTATAAATATTAGGAGAAAGAAATGAGAGTAAAAAGAGGGGTTCCTTCGAGGAAAAGAAGAAAAAGGCTATTAAAACAAGCCAAAGGTTTCTGGGGCAGAAGAAAAAATAATATTAGAAGAGCAAAAGAAACTCTTATTCGCGCTCTGGCCTATGCATACAGGGACAGACGTCAAAGAAAAAGAGACTTCAGAAGATTATGGATTGCGAGAATTAACGCTGCTGTAAGACCTTATGGTTTTTCTTATAGTAAATTCATGGGTTCTTTAAAGAAAGCAGGAGTTGAGCTTGATAGAAAAGCACTATCAGAGATGGCAATCAGGGAGCCTGAAAGTTTTAAAGCAGTAGTTGATGTTGCTAAGTCAGGCTTAAATTAAAAACTTCAGTTTACTCTAGAAACGTATTGCTAGCAGTTTGTGCAATAGTCCGGTTCTAAATCACTCAAACTAATAAAATCTAAACCGTGTGCGGGTCTTCCTCAAGGGGACATCCCGCACATATCGGATTTTGTTTTCTACAATGCTCCTTTCCCACCCTTACTAACAGCGCATGGTACTCATTAAACATCTGAGTGTCATCAGCTAACGAATCCATAACGAGTTCCTGCATTTCATTATAGCTTGTCTGCTCGGGCACTAGCCCGTGTCTAGAAAGCACTCTGTATGTATAAGTGTCTATCACAAAGATGGGTTTATTACCGCCGTATAAAATTATACAATCGGCAGTTTCAGGTCCTATTCCCTTTATCTGAAGAAGTTTATTTCTTAGCTCACTTATTTCTTCTTCAAACATTTTTTCAAGGCCCCCTTCATAATTGTCATATAAAAAAGTGATGAAATTCTTTATTTTGATCGCTTTTTGATTGAAATATCCTGAGGATTTAATAAGCTGGGCAAGCTCCCGGGTTGTTAACATAGTTAATTTCTCTACTGAGATTAGATCTAGCTCTTTTAAATTGTTAATAGCTTTCTCTACATTGTTCCAGGAAGTATTTTGGGTAAGTATAGCTCCCAATATGCTCTCTAGTTGGCTATCACCAGGCCACCAACCCTGAGGGCCATATTCTTTATAAAGTAATCTATAGATATTTTTAATACGATCAGGGGTGCTCATAGTAAGGGGAATACTAATATTTGTCTTGATCTGAAAATTACTCGGTAATCTTGTTATTCGGTGCTTTTGAAGCGCTGTTATAATAAGTCATTGCCTCTGGAAGCCACCTCTTTAAATTGTTTATTCTTGTTTCATAACCTGGATGTGTTGATAAAAATTCAGGCGGTGCTGATTTTCCTTCAGAAGCTTGATCCATCCTTTGCCAAAAAGCGACTGCTTCCCTGGGATCATATCCTGCCTTTGCCATATAAATAAGCCCAATTCTGTCAGCTTCCGATTCCTGAGATCTGCCAAACGGCAATAGCACGCCTACGTTTGCTCCAAGTCCGTATGCCTGCATCACGGCTTCATAAACGTAAGGATCACTCCCGCCCATGGCTGCCCCAATTCCAACTGCTCCCAATTGAGCTAGAACTCCTGTGGAAACTCTCTCCCCACCATGGCGAGCAGCTACATGACCAACTTCATGAGCCATAACAGTCGCCAACCCGGCATCAGTCTGAGCAACTGGCAGTATTCCTGTATAAACAGCTACCTTGCCTCCCGGAAGGGCAAAGGCATTTATCTGTTCATCATCATCAATTACTCTAAAATCCCACTCATAATCTTGAGTATCCGATACTGCAGCGATTCTTTGACCCACTCGAGTAACTGCATTGTTATAGGATTTATTGGTAGATATTTCCTCACTTTTTAATACTTCGTTAAAAGCTGTTAGACCCATCTCATTTTCTTGAGATTGAGTAAGAATAATAAATTGGTTGCGCCCAGTGACAGGGGCCTTATAACAAGATAAGAGGGAAGTAGAAAATATAAAGATGCTTACTAGAACTAATAATGGTATATGAAGTTTTTTAGAAACGATGGTTCTTAGCATATTGAATCACCTAGTTGTGGAAAGTGTTTATATGATTAACATAACTTATTTATAGGAGATTCTGAATCGAAAATTTGGATCTAAGCTTTTATCTACCTAAGAATGTGGGTAGATAAAAGCTTGACCCCTCAAATTTGATTATAAAGCCTATTTACTTAGGTTGGCTTCTTTCATTCTTCTGATACCTTCATCAATATCTTCGTCAGCACATGCATAAGTTACCCTGATGAATCCTTCACCTTGGCTACCAAATGCAGTTCCGGCCACGACACCAACGCCGGCTTTTACAACTAATTGATCTGTATACTCCTGAGATGTCAGACCTGTTCCTCTAATGTCGGCAAATGCATAGAAGGCACCGTCTGGCGTGTCACAGCTAACGCCCGGCACAGTGTTTAAACCTGCAACCATTCTATCTCTTTTCTGTTTCAGTATCGCATGCTTTTCATGAACCCAGTCTTGTGGACCCGTCATCGCAGCATATGCAGCCTTTTGAATGAAAGCTGCAACATTTGTAATACTGTCTTGCAGGAATATTGAGATCTTATCTATCACAGGTATCGGAGCAACCAAATATCCGATTCTCCAACCTGTCATTGCATAAGTTTTTGAGAAAGTGTCGATAACTAATGACCTTTCAGCCATACCCGGAACAGCGGATATGGATTTATGAGGCTTATCATAAGTCACGTGTGAAAATATTTCGTCCGTAATTACCATCAATTGTGGGTTTTTGAAGCACAGCTCTGCTATCTCTTCAGGATTTTCAACCAGATGTCCGTTTGGTCTCTGTGGTGTGTTTATGATAAGCAGCTTTGTTTTAGGTGTTATCATGCTATCGAGTTTGTCTATGTCAAACTGCCAGTCAGGACTTGTAAGAGGGGTATGATCAATATTTGCCCTTACATATTTAGCCCAGACTTCATCAGGCGGATAACCTGGGTTAGGGAATATAACGTGGTCTCCCTCGTCCAAAAGAGTTAATAGCGACATGGTCAATGCATGCTTGGCTCCTGCCGTAACAATAACCTCTTCAGGTACTGTCGGTCTTCCCCGCCCGGTCATCTCCTGTGCTATAGCCTCTCTTAGCTCCGAAAGTCCGGGTCCCGGGTCATATCTGACATAACCGTCTTTGAGTGCCTGCATAGTAGCGTCTAATATATGCTGCGGAGTATAAAAGTCAGGACCTTGATAATCTCCCTTTTCAAAATGAATAATCTTCTGCCCGGTCTCTTTCTCTAAATCCTTAGCTACTCTCATGCTAGCCCACTGCTTCGGTGGAACAAAATGACTAATCTTTGAACTGAATGAATATGAAACTGCCATTTGAAATACCTCCTATATGTTAATGACTTCTAAAAGTACTACTATAAACCCCTTCCCCCTAAGGCACTTTCGTCATGAGTGGTCATAATACCCTCAGAAATCATTGAAAATACCTCCTCAGCTATTTCTCCCGCAGTCTTATCTGTTGGATAAAAAGACATTACGGATCCAACCAATCCAAAGATAATAAGAGCCATAAGCTCAGTATTTGCAGGTCGAAATGATCCTTCTTTAATACCTTTTTCCAAAATTTTTCTGTAAAGCTTTATTCTTCTATGTCTCCAACGCTCTGTAAAATCGCAGTGTTCTCTAATTAGACGAGTTTCATCCCTGGTCAAAATACGTAAGACATCTCTATTTTGAAAATAAAATTCAAATAACAACCTCAATACCTTTTTTAACTTTTTAGGTGCTGGATCGTCTTTAGCAATTTCTTTTTCTAACATCGATTCTATTGTCTCGTGAGTATGCTCTAATATTTCAAGATATAGATTCTCTTTAGATTCGAAATAAAGATAGATCGTTCCCTTTGCCACTCCTACTTCTTCCGCTATCTGATCCATCGTTACATCGTGATAGCTTTTCTGAGAAAAGAGGTTAGCAGTTACCTTCATTATTTCTTCTCTACGGATTGATCCCTTTCCCCGTTTTTTAGTCGGCACAGCTTTTTTATTCATCAATTTTTTTGGTTTAGCCATTTTTTTACCCATCAATTTGACTGAACTGACTAGTCAGTCATAATAATATTATAACTAAAATTTTTTGTCAAGTACTTTTTTTAGTTTAAGAAAAAAAATATTTCACAGCTGAAATCTTTGAAGTATCGGCACTCTAAAACAAGTTCTAGGGATTTCATGTTGAATTTATTAAGCTCGAATCAAAAATATAGTTTCGAAAATACCCAACTATAAGCTAGTATTATATAGAAGTTGTAATTGGATAAATCTTAATGATAATATATCAACAAAACATATTTCGGAGGCTATAATGAGAAGCACAGGATTACTGCTGTTATTATTTTTGTCAGTTTCATTTGTATTTGCAGGATGCAAACAAGGCGAAGAAGCTGTTGAGAAATCAGAGGAGATGCATGAGGAAGCCCAGCAGAAATTTGATGCATCTATGCCTGATAAATTAGCTCCCGAGGTTTGGAATCTAATTCAGACGGAGAATTACAAGCTAACCTGGAAGACATGGCCTGAGAAAGCAACAATTTATGTAAATCCAATTGCTTTTGAAGCTATTGGAAAAGATGACGCTGAGTTTCCAATTGGTGCAATTATAGTTAGAGAAAAATTATCAAATGAAGGTAATGTCGAAAAAGTTAATGTTGCATATAGAATAGGTGGGAACGAAGAAACTAAAGGTTGGTTTGCTGCCGACTATGCTCCTGATGGAGAGGTAATTAAAGTTTACGAAAGGCCAGTAAACATCAGGCCGTAATTTAGAGTCTTATATTTTACGAACACAGATAACAAAACTAATAAACTCTAAAATCCCATCTAGCTCTTAACTAGATGGGATTTTCTATATTAAGATCATAGATTTCTATTCAGGTATACTAACTTTCTCGGAAATATTGAAAATAGCACGATAATTCTACGAAATTTTTCATGCCTGATTAATGAATAAAAAGAAAACTCTCTTTTCTCTACTTCTCAAATATAAATATTCCTTTTTGGCCGGGCTGGTAGCACTATCGCTAGTAGATATATGCCAGCTTTCTATTCCGCTTATCATTGAAAGAGTTATAGATGCTCTAACTCTAGAAGACGCAACCATAAGCGATATATCCAAATATGGCCTTTATATGCTGATCATAGCTATAACTATGTCGGTGTTCAGGTTCTTTTGGAGATATTTCATTATGGGTGCGGCAAGGAAAATAGAGCAGTCACTGAGAAACGAATTTTTTGCGCATCTTCAAAGCTTAAATTTTGATTTCTTTTCAGAAAAAAAGGTTGGAGATCTCATGGCTCACACGGTTAATGATGTTGAGACCCTCAAATTCGCATGCGGCCTTGGAGTTCTGGTTGCCTATGACGGAATTTTTCTTCTAGTATTTATATTTGCAGCAATGTTATATATATCGCCTCAGTTAACTCTATATGCCTTTATTCCATTCCCCATACTAGCTGTCGTGATTTATATGTTCGGTAAAATGATCGAGCAGAGGTTTCAAAAGGTACAGGATTCATTTTCAGAACTTACCGAGAGTGCAAGGGAATCAATATCGGGGATCAAGGTAGTAAAAGCATTTGTAAGACAGGATCAGGAGTTAAAAGACTTTGCAGAGTCGAGCAATAACTATTTGGATAAAAACCTGAGCCTAATAAAAATATGGGGAGTCTATCAGCCTATTATCACTTTCGCTGCAGCTTCAGCGACAGCAATATTCCTATGGTTAGGCGGTATCGATACAATAACTCTAGATATAACATTGGGGAATTTCGCTGCGATTCTGGTCTATTTGACCATGCTTACCTGGCCAATGATGGCGATGGGATGGGCGGTCGACATTATAAAACGTGGAAACGCCTCACTAAACAGGATCAATGCGGTTCTGGCGAATAAGCCCAAATCATTTTCGGAACCCAATGCCGTAGATGTTGAAATAGAAGGGAATATTGAGTTCAGGAATCTAACTTTCTCATATAACGGAAATAGGGTGCTTAACGGTGTTTCTTTGCAAATACCTATAGGACAAGCAATGGGTATCACAGGGGCGACCGGTGCAGGAAAGAGCACATTATTTCATCTCCTAACTAGAATTGAAGACCCGCCTGACGGATCAATTTTTATCGACGGCCTGGATATAAAAAAGATTAAAAGGGATAGTCTCAGACACGGCATCATTTATGTCCCACAGGAAACAACTGTTTTTAGTGGAACTATAAAGGACAACATCTCATTTATGAATCCTGAAATTACCGAGGAACAAATTGAAAACGCTGCTAAAACCACTGAAATATATGATGAAATCATACAATTCCCCGGTGGCTTTGATACAAGAGTCGGTGAGAGGGGGTTAAGTCTTTCGGGTGGTCAGAGACAAAGGCTGGCACTGGCAAGAGCAATATTACTAAAGCCTAAGGTGCTAATTCTTGACGATGTTTTTTCCTCTTTGGATCTTAAAACTGAAAGTCTTGTGTTGAGAAATTTAAGACAAGAAATGAAGGGTACTACACTCTTAGCAATCTCAAGCAGGGTCCCTTCAATAAGCGGTTTCGATTCAATCGCCGTGTTTGATGAAGGAAGATTGGTTGAGCTTGGTACCCATAAACATCTAATGGCTAAAAGTGGTATTTATCATGGCCTTTATAAAATCCAGACTTTTGAATAATGTCACCTTCTAGTCTTATGGAACAAGTTGATCGAACACAGGTTATAAACTATTTCGCATACGGCTCGAACATGAATCCTGTGAGGATGAGAGAAAGGGGTGTTCTTTTCTATTCAAGAAAGCTCTTAATACTTCCGGGCTACAGCTTAAAATTTAATAAGACAGTCTCTTCTCCAAATGCCGGCGCTGCTAATATTGTTACCAATGCAGAAGGTTTGGTTGAGGGCATACTTTATCAAATTACTTTAAAAGGAATGCTTAATTTAGATAGATATGAACATTACCCAGCCGAGTATGACAGGGTAACTCTAAGAGTTTCAAATCAAGGTAAGAATGATATAGAGATTAAGACTTATATTGCCCACCCCCACAAAACACGTGATGGTCTAAAGCCTACTAAGTCATATTTGGATCATCTTCTAGAGGCAGAAGATCTAATGTCAGAGGATTATTACAACCAATTAAAGATAGTAGAAACTTTGGACTGATCTTTCTCCTTAACCTTTTCTTAATTCTTAAAAGTTAATATTCGGACTATTAACGTTTATATTCGGTATAATTTAGATACTACTCTAATACGGGGGTGTATAAGATGGCCGAGAAAGTAAGAAAACTATATCGTTCAAGTCATGATAAGATGATTGCAGGCATATGTGGTGGGCTTGGAGAAATGATGTCAGTTGATTCTACGATGGTAAGGCTGGGAGTTGTATTCGTAGGAATATTGACCGGAGTGCTCCCTATAGTAATTGCCTATATAATTGGCTGGATAATTATTCCTGAAGGCCGTGAAGATTAGGACAAGTTAAATTTGCAATAACAAGCTTTTTAGTTAAGAACACACTAATAAAAATTTGAACATTTACTATTAAAATAGGAGCGGATGTGAACTATCTAGAAGTTGCTGAAAAGACTGCAAGAGAAGCAGGGGTCATACTCTTGGAAAATTTGGGCAAGGTTAAAGAAATTGAATTCAAAGCTAAAAACAGCCTTGTTACTGAAGTAGATAAACTATCAGAAGAGATAATTATCTCCAACATTAAAAGTAGTTTCCCCTCACACGGGATTTTTGCGGAGGAATCGGGAAGAGACTCAAGCGAATCTGAACATGTCTGGCTAATAGACCCAATTGACGGGACTACTAATTACGCTCACGCGTATCCTTTTTTCTCAATATCGATTGCGCTAGAAATTAACGGAGAGGTAGAGGTTGGATTGGTATACGACCCTGTAAAAGACGAGATGTTTACGGCTGAAAAAGGGAAGGGTGCTTTCCTAAATGGAGAATCCATAACTGTCTCTAAATCCCATGCAATCGAGCATAGCCATGTATGCACAGGCTTTATGCACGAAGTTGAGTGGATGGTAGAGGCGAATATTAAACACTTTGGTAATTTTATAAGGCGGGCCAGGGCAGTAAGGCGTGACGGTTCGGCAGCGCTTGATCTTTGCTATGTAGCATGCGGCAGATTTGATGGATTTTGGGAGCTTGGACTCAATCCATGGGACACCGCGGCGGCTGTCTTAATCTTAAAAGAGGCAGGCGGCCAAGTAAGCACATTTACAGGTGATAAATACAGTATTTATGAGAAGGAAATTCTGGCCTCCAATTCAATCGTTCATGAGCAAATGATAGAGATTTTAGCAATTGAGGATTAGACCGAAATTATTGGTGAAATTATGAGAAAATATTTTCTATCCCTAACAGTTCTAACCTTTCTACTCTTTTCTGTCCTAGTCTCTGCAGAAGATAAAAGTGAGACTAAATATTACTACATTGGAAATATAGGCGAAAATCTTCCTGTACAAATGGAGCTGTCTTTGGATGGTAGTGAGGTGAGGGGTTCTTATTATTACGATAAAAAGGGGATACCGCTTACTTTATCCGGGCAAGTGAGCCTCAAAGAGTCCACAATCAAATTATCTGAGATTGGGGATAAGAAAAAGAAAACTGGAGAATTTAACGGCACATTCACACCTATACCGAAGGGTATGGGAATTACAATTGAAGGGACATGGTCAAGCGTTGATGGAACAAAAGAATTCCCTTTTATATTTACCAAAGTCGCCAATTACGATTTTTCTCTCATAAAGCAAGGCAAGTACAGTGAAGCAAAATGGTCATATCCTCAATTGATATCAAAAGATGAAGTCATTCAAAATGTTTCTATCAAACTCAGAGAGAGAATGAAGCCTGCTCTAGAAGAATTCCAGAAAGACGCCAAAGAAGGATTTATGACCGATGTAATCACAAGCACCTGGTTATTCACTTACGACTACTCGATAGAATATTACTCAGAAAAGCTAGTAAGCTTCACCGGTCTTGTCTATTCCTACACTGGCGGCGCTCACGGCAACACATACTTTGTGTCATCTAACTATACTATTAATGACGGAGATTCAAAACTATTAAAACTGTCAGATCTTTTTAAAAAAGAGACAAATTATGTAACAGTTATATCTGAGCTAATTATAAAAGATCTTCATAAACAAAAAGCTGGATGGGTGGTAAACGGAGAGATAACATCACTCAAGGAAGACGAAATAGGACCGCTTGCTCTATCTCCACGAGGCATTCAGTTTGCATTTGCCCCATACGCAGTAGGGCCATATTCAGACGGAGCATTTTTTGTTACTATAGCTTATGAAGATCTGAAAGATATCATTAACCCCGAAACTCCCCTTTCTCAATTTGCTGTATCAAGTGAGGCGGAGTCACAAGTAGAAAAGTAATCTTTATTTCCATTCACATATTTAGAGCGGTTCAATTCTACCCAGCAGCTATGTATAATCTTATAAAACCAATCCTATGATAAAAAGGGAATTATGATCTCTGAAGAATTAAAAGAATTAATTCGTCCTCCAATACTAGTCCAAAAAATACTCTGGTTTGTTATCATAGGCTCCATAATTTTCTATATAGGTTTTGTATATATTTTTGTGGGCGGAAATAAAGCTTTAACTACCTCTATAACCAGCACCATAGAATTATTGATATACGTTCTTGCCGGTATCGCAATGCTGGGGTCGATATTTTATTATCGTTATGCACTTTCAGATAAATATCTTAAGCGATTCTTGAGTAAAGATGTCGATATTGAATTGTTGGCTAAAAATCCAAGGACTAAGGAAATTGATACAAGCAAACTCGCTCAGCTCAATTCTCTATCCGCAGCAGAGTTAAAAATATACTCCCTAATGTTTGAGCTTCAGAAGATAACTATTCTAACTTTGATTTTAAACGAGCTTATAGTTATATTCGGCTCTGCAATATCATTTATAAATGATGATGTTTCAAAAATTGTCCCATTCGGTATTGTCTCATTGTTTTTAAGTTTTTGGATGTTCCCCAAACCCCAGTCTTTGATTAAAAGGGTTCTGAGCTTATAGGGCAAATTCATTTCACATGGAGGATTAGATGACAGCTTCTGCAAATCAAAATGCTGACGTATTAATAGTAGGCGCAGGACCCACAGGTCTCACAATGGCTTGTGAGTTACTTCGCCACGGTATCACTCCCAGAATTATAGATAAAGCCATGGCTCCAACTGATAAATCAAAAGCCTTTGCCGTACACCCACGCACGCTTGAGCTACTCGATAACATGGGGATTGTAGACACATTCTTAAAAGAGGGCAATGAGTGCAATGCCTTTGATATATACGACCGGGGAAAACCTTTAGTGAACGCTACATTTGAAAGTATTGAGAGTAAATACCCGTTTGCATTAATGATCCCTCAAAGCTTGAGTGAGAAGATATTGCATGAGCATCTGAAAAGTTATGGAATAGAAGTTGAACGCGAATTAGAACTAAAAAAAATAAAACAGACTGACGATAAAGTTACCGCCACACTAAAGACAAAATACAATTCAGATGAAATTATGGAATGCAGCTATCTTGTCGGTTGCGACGGAGCTCATAGCGTCACCAGACACCAGCTGAATTTTGATTTTAAAGGAGCCCCATACCCAAATTACTGGCTTCTAGCAGATTGCGATCTGGATTGGAGATATCCCATGTTCAATTTATCTGTCTTTATACACCCCCACGGACTTACAGCATATTTCCCTTATAAAAGTGATAGAGGAAGACTCATGTTTGAGCTAGAAAATGCACCTATCGATGAAGAGATGGCACTTCCCATCATGGACGATGTACTTAAGCTAATGGAAGAAAGAGGGATAGAGTATAACAATATCTCCAACCCCCACTGGCTCGCTTACTTCAAACTACACCACAGAATAGTGGATAGATATAGAGAAGGCAGGGTCTTCATTGGAGGGGATGCAGCGCATATACATAGCCCAATGGGGGGGCAGGGGATGAACACTGGTATGCAGGACGCTTATAACCTTGCATGGAAGTTAGCGCTGGTTCTCAAAGGCAAGTCACCTGAGGGACTTTTAGACAGCTATAACACAGAAAGGCACAAAGTAGGGGAAGAAGTAGTTACTCTCACCGATACAGCTACCAAAATGGCAACATTCCATAATCCTGTTTTAAGTGTCATAAGAAATAAAATGATGGGTGTTCTCTTAAATTTAAACCCTGTTCAACACAAGATAGTCAGCACTCTGGCACAGCTCGAGTTTCACTACAAAGACAGCCCCATAGTTGATGAGAGATGGTTTGAGTCAAAAGAAGTAGAGGGGTATGTCCCTCACGGGCATGACTTAAAAGCCGGGGAAAGATTCAAGGACTATAATTTGCAAAGTCCCGACGGTAGCAGTACCACTGAACTATTTAAACTATTAAAAGGTTCTGAACACGAACTATTAATATTTACCGGAGCTGAGCCTGAAGATATGGAGATTCAGGATCTCTCTAAAATCGTCGAATCTGTGAAAGAGTACGGAAATCTAATTGAAACACATCTAATCATAGGGTCAGAAAAAATTCCAGAAGGGTTGCCTAATGTTCCGTCAACATGGATTGATAGCGGTCACAATATGCACAAAGATTTTGGCGCTGCTAAGGCAAGTCTCTATCTGATTCGACCTGACGGCTATATTGCGTTTCGTAACCAGCCCGCAAGCGCTTCTGACCTAAAAGAATATCTAGTAACAATATTTATTTAGAGTATTATTGAGTTCAAGATGCCGGGTTCTCTTATAAACGAAAATAACCGTAAATGGGTTATTCTTGTTACTGCTAGTATGGCTTTCGGGCTTATTATGCTTGACGAGACTGTTGTTGCGGTGGCTCTGCCTACGATTCAACATGATCTTTCAATGAGCCTCGTATTATCGCATTGGGTAATAAACTCTTACCTACTCGTCATTGCAGGGCTTATCGCGGTAGGCGGAAAGCTCGGCGATATCATTGGCTATAGAACGCTATTTGTCGCTGGCGTTCTCATATTCGGGATTTTTTCACTGGCTGCCGGTTTTGCCCAAAGCGCCACATGGATATTAACCGCTAGAGCTCTTCAGGGATTCGGTGCTGCTGTGATTTTCCCTGCCTCAATGGCACTTTTAGCCCTAACTTTTCCAGCGTCGCAGCGAGGTCTTGCAATGGGTGTATACGGAGCAATAGGCTCTATATTTATTGCGCTCGGGCCATTGGTAGGCGGTTTCTTAACTGATGAAATATCCTGGCGGTGGATTTTCTGGATCAATGTTCCTGTGATAGCAATTATAATATTGGTTTTCCTGGCGTCATGGCGGGAGCCTACATTCGAAACCGCTCGTCCCAAAATCGATCTCCCCGGTCTTGTCACTCTCGTTCTGGGAATAACCCCTTTGGTTATGGCAATAATGCAGGGAGCCGAGTGGGGATGGGATTCCTACATCATTATTTTTCTATTCATAATGTCCACAGTTATGCTGACACTTTTCTATATAATTGAGCTAAGGGCAAAAGAGCCGCTTATTGAAGTTGACTTATTCAGGAATGAAACATTCTTATCTTCTAATCTTGCAATTTTTACTGGGCAGTTTACTAAAATTGCGGTAATTGTATTTGGAGCGCTTTACTTCCAGGAAGCACTAAAAATGAATCCGTTACAGGCTGGAGCAGCCCTTTTACCCGCAATGATTCCGATTCCCATAGTAGCTGTCATTTCCGGACGACTAACGGATAAGTATGGACCACGTTATCCTACACTCTTTGGTCTGCTAATATCCGGAGTTGCTCTTTTATTGATGGGACTGACGGTTGGTACAGATAGCTATCGATTGCTTGTCCCAACATTGATTCTCTGGGGTATTTCGCTCTCAAGTATTTTCGCCCCTGCTTTAACCGCTGTTATGCTATCTGTTCCTAATGAAAAGCAGGGTCAGGCGAGCGGTATTGTCTTAACTTCTCAAATATTCGGGGCTGCAATTGGTTTAGCTATACTAAGCGCCCTTTTGCAACAGCTACATAGCTACAGACCCGTATTCTTGTTAACGTCCGGCATTGTATTCTTTACATTGATAGTAGGTTGGATGTATCTGGGTAGAAAAAATAACCAAAGTTAACCTAGTCCATCTGAATTTCTTATATTTAGATTTTTTTGTTTAAAAATAAGAACCGTGAAGGTAATTTAATAGATAATGTCTCCAATCCTTCAATTAAAAACCACAAAGTATCTTCTCGTCTCAATTGCTATTCTAGTAGTTTTATTCTTCACGGTTTCCTCAAGTATAAAGCATACCGATTCGAACGAAGTATACGGTCTCAAATACAAAGGCGCTGTCCTAGCCCACATTCACAGAATTGGAAGCGGCTATGGATCCATTTCCTCAAAAGAGATACATAAACATCTTAGTGCGGTTGGTTATAACGTTGTTCAGTTAAATACCTTTGCCTATATGAGGAACCGAAAAGATACGATGATCTATATAGGAGGGGACCCATCAATGGCCGGTCCCTATATAGAGAGTGAAATACAAAATCTCCACGAAATGGGGTTTAAAGTTATGTTAAAACCTCATATATGGATAGGGGGGCATGATCTTGATCCCGATAACTGGAGAAGTAAGATTGATTTTGAAGATTCTCAGAAAAGGGAAAAATGGTTTGAAAGCTATACCAAATTTATTCTTGGTGAAGCTGAATTAGCGGAAAGCACTGGGGTTGAAATACTGGTTATAGGAACTGAGCTTGTTGGAGTTTCGAAATACACTGATGAATGGGGGAAAATTATTGAGAAGATAAGAGAAGTGTATAGCGGCAAGCTAACTTATGCTGCTGAAGGAATGAATGCACAAAAGATTGAGTTCTGGAACGATTTAGACTACATAGGAATAGATGCATATTTCCCTCTCACGGATAAAGCTGATCCAGGTTTGAAAGAACTAGTTGAGGGCTGGGGAAAATATGAACCTGAGATGAAAAAGCTCTCTGATAAATATTCCAAGCAGATCATTTTTACTGAAATCGGATTTAAATCAGTTGAGGGAACAGCGATAAAACCCTGGGAATGGGGGCAGGAAGGCAAGACTAGTCAGGTGGAGCAAGCGCTCGCCTTTGAAGCTACTTCAATTGCATTTAAAAATAAACCCTATTTAGCAGGGATATTTGTTTGGAAATACTTCACTGATATGAATAGCCACGAGAAGGGGAATAATGAAAAAGGTTTTACCCCCTACGGAAAAGAAGCAGAAAAAGTAATCTCGGGCTGGTTTGAAACAAATTCCGAGCAATCTGCCAAGTAAGGTTTTTTCTTTCGATCATCATCTACATGCCAGCTCTAATCAAATGCTATTCCACATAAAGAATCCAGCCACTTTGATTAGCTTTGAGAGTCCCATCCAGAGTTACATTTTTCTTTTCAGTCTTCTTTTCTAGTGCATTAATTTTTTCAGGTGAACCATGGAGTGCATAAATTTCACCATTATCCGTTTGTATGAAATGGGCGTGCGGTTCATATTCATTACAAGCACCCTCTGCAATTACCGGGTTTACGTTCCCTTCGTCATAGTCTGGAAATACACAAAGAATATATCCCGTAACAGTGGTTTTGATTGAACCGTCTTCTAGATCTAAAGATGGAGTATAAAGCTGCCAGGCTCTTTGATGACCTACAGTCCTGCCTTTAAGTCTAAGCGGTAGGCGGTAGCCCATTCTAGTCTTTGAGCTTTGCTTAATTTTTTCAATCTCTTCCTCTGAGCCGTGAAGAGAGTAGAGATTGCCGTCGATGCCAATTATATATAGTAATCCATTGCACTCCGTAAAGTCCTTTGATACATTTGCTTTTCCCGCTTCATCTAATTGCACACAAACCAACTGACCCCTTACAATCTGGATGTCATCTGTTTGGGCAAAGCTATTAAGTTGAAAGACTAAAACGGTTAGCAAAAAAGAACTTATTAAATTGAATATCCGCATTACGGGGCCTCCGCAAGCTAGGTTTTCTAATTAATAAGATTATACTAATTTAGATACATAATGTAAGTAAAAGGCTCCAATTCAAACTATCGTTATTGCCGCTGAATCTTTAGTTCAGGAAGAAGCTCGTTGATTGAATTAATTAAAAATTCTCTCTCGTACACTTCACTCTCTACCACTTTGCCGTTCCAAACTATAATATCAAGATCAATTGTTCTAGGGCCATTTTTGTTTTCTGATTTAATTCTTCCTAATTCTTTCTCTAGATTTTTTAGCCAGGATTTTAAAGTGAGTTTGTCCATTTCTGTCTCTATCAAGAAAGCGCCGTTTAAGAAGTTGTCCTGGTTCTTGCAGCCTATCGGTTCGGTTTCTATGAAAGATGAGACTTTTTTTAGTTTGTGAATTTTAGCTATGACTTCTTTGGATTGGTTAATATTTATTTCGGGATCAATGTTTGAACCTACGCCAATTATCACTTCGTTAACTTTCATTAGCTTTCTAGTTATCGGGTCTCAGTTTGAGTTACAGACACGGAATCTGTAAACCGTAGCGCGCCAGGTTTATCAACCCGCACACTGGCTTTTTCCACTTTTTCATTTTCCATAATAATTTTGATAGCTTCACCTGCTATTCTCTCAATTAAGTTGAATTCGGATTCCTCTACCATGGTGATTATTTTCTTAGTTATCGATTTGTAATCTATGGTGTCTGCAATATCATCTGTTTCAATAGCTTTTGTTCCGTCAAATTCGATCTCAACATTTATAACTATGTCCTGCTTGTTTTCCTTTTCCCATTCATAAATGCCAACAATAGTTCTGAGCTTTAAGTCTTCTATTCTTATTATCATAATGTTCCCCTATACTAAATGCTGCCCTCCGTCTACAAATAGACATTGCCCCGTCACAAATGGATTGTTTAAAATATATTCTACAGCACTAATTATATAATCCGGATTACCTGGTTTTTTAAGAGGTGTATTTTCAGCAATTTTTTCTAAATAATGAATGTCTTTATCAGGTGGTGGGAGAATAGGGCCCGGGCATATTCCGTTTACTCTGATTTTTGGTCCTAATTCTTTAGCTGCCATTAAAGTAAAATCTCTAAGTGCTTTCTTAGTTAGGTTGTAACTAAAATGCTCAGTCTCAATTTTGTTAATACGCATATCCAGCATGTTTATAATCAGCTCTGAATGATCCCCCTTACTAAAATCCTGTGAGAGAAAAAACGGGGCTTTGAAGTTTGTATTAAAATCTCTATCAAAAATTTCTTCTGTGACATCCTCAAAACCAACATTCTCAAATATCGATGCGCTGTTTACCAAAACCGAGCATTCCGGAAAAACTTCAAACACTGTCGGAATTAGGCTTCGAACCTCTTGAATCTCAGATAAGTTTGATTTAAATATCTCAGCTTGTCTTCCTTTTTCCCTAATTAATTCAGCAGTCTCTTTAGCTTCTTTCTCCGAGTGATTGTAGTGTACAGCAATGTCATACCCACTCTCTGCTAAAAAAAGTGAAATCGCTTTACCCAACCTCTTTCCCCCGCCAGTAATTAAAGCTGCTTTGCCCATAGTCTTCTTAAATAATTTTATTTGGTCAGTATATCATATATAGAAATGCTGATAATCAGGATTCACTTTTAATTCGAGACCAGTTTTAAACCTACAATGCCAACAATTATAAAACCTAAAAATACAAATCTGAGTGCCTGAGTCGGCTCTCCGAGTATTATTATGCCTAGCACAAAAGTTCCAACAGCGCCAATACCAGTCCAAACTGCATATGCAGTCCCCACAGGTATGTCCCTTTGAGCAAGGAACAATAGGAATCCGCTCAGTAGTATGCATATTACTGCAAATATTGCTGGCCAAATCTGGAAACCCTTATCAGTCCATGCGAATTTTAAGCCCATTGGCCATCCCCATTCCATGATTCCGGCAATAAGTAGAAAAATCCACGGCATTTTCTATATCCTCCTCAAATTTTTAATACAGATAATAATGTAACCAAGTTGTAAGTTCTTGCTATTAACGCATAGTGAATCTCTTTACTGATCTTGATATCTAATAAATAAAGGGGCTGTCCTAGATAACAGAGAAAGGTTATCATAACAGTCATACGAAAGAGCAGATTAAACAAGGATAAGCAGCAGCGTTTGATGGAGCACTTTATATCGGGTTCTACTGCAAGGTGTGCCGC